>Ga0123334_1005841_pt1 | contig 11651 bp, 13 predicted proteins | sample BiotimSIPDNA_FD_89706 | JGI IMG/M metagenome (GOLD analysis project Ga0123334, IMG submission 89706) | Anaerobic biogas reactor microbial communites from Washington, USA - Biogas_R1 time_0 SIP DNA | ecosystem: Engineered > Bioreactor > Anaerobic > Unclassified | place: Washington, USA... | reverse complement strand
GACCATTTCTGGCCGGGGTTGTAATGTGCCGGCTGATCCCATATAAAATGATACAAATGCACACCCCTAAAATAATAATCGAGACCGCTTCAGATTTTGTGTAAATACCCTCCAAGCAGATGTAGAATAAGAGCATCAGCTTGGAGGTTTTGTATATGGCAAAAAGGAAAATCACCTGTTTATGGCAGAATAATTTGCCTTTGAGATTGATTGGTGAAAGACTTACCTTTGAAACTAACGCCTATCCTTTCCTTAAAAGCGAAGAGAGTAAGGCTTTGGCCGCTGAAATGGGCAAGAATACCCACCTCTGCTTTTTTGTCTTAAATCCTGGATCCATTATAAAAAGCGACCACGAGGGTCGCAGATTTTTTGCACAAAAATATTAAAGCACTATCATTTCGAGGGGTTATGCCTCAATGAATATGACGTTATTTGTCCACCGTTTTATCCATTTTATCCAGGGAATACTGACATTCATTCAGAACATAATCCGGTTCCGCTGAGTTTAGGGCAGTCAATAATACTTCTTTAGCCCAATCCCCGGAAATCGATCCCAGGGTTTTTATTGCCAGCATTTTTTTGTTGATGGCTGGTCGATAGACTCGTATTGCAGTATTGAGATGGGGATCATAATAATGGATAAAGCCTTTGCGTACTGGCGCTCCATAGACATGTATACTTACTGCCACCTGGTTATTTAGTGCTTGCATCTGGTGAATCCCATCATGCAGTGGCAAGACATAGGTGGTTTCCCCGGGGGATAAGGTAGCATCGGCAATCTGTTTAACTTCAGCATGGTTAACATCTGACATATCATCCACCCTGGCAAACTTTCTTTCCTGCACCTGGTTTATAAGTGCTCCAACTATTCCCCAGGCTCCATGATCATGAATGGGATAACAAACGCCAGGCTCCCAGATAAAAGCTCGTACTGAAAAAGCTTTGTCAGGACTAAAATAAAGTTGAATATCATTCGGATCAATAGACTGCCATTGGTTTTTTAAGAAGACCTGATCCAATACCAATCGAGACAAGGTGTCCTTGAACCAATCACGATTACTGACCAACTCACTTAACATGGCCCGGCCCTTTGCCAGGAGTTCAGGCCAATCAGGTTTTTGCTCCAACAATGCTTTGAATTGCTGACAAAAATGATCAAGATTATTAATGGTCATGTTTAATCAAATCCTCCCCCCAATATTTACTAATTATTTCTTGGTGGCTTACTGTTGCGCGGGTAGTTCTTGTTCCAACTCCCGTATTTGCGAACATGTGTCCATGATTTGTATGCCGGATCATTGGGGTTGATAGACAGGGTTTCATCCTCTTGCAGGTATTTTTTCATGATGCCCTGCTGTTTGTATAAGCTGCGATCTTTACCGACGGGACAAACCTTAGTGCAAATCCCACAAGGAGCCACCTTATCAGCGTTAAGTTCAATATGCCAGTCTATGCAGGCCATTACATCATAGTCCCCCTTAACTTGATCCTCACGTAAAGTCAGGGCATTTACCGGACAACATTTAACACAGGCCTCGCATTTAATACATAAATCCTTTTCGATTACTGGATCTGGTTCTAAAAGGGCAGCAGTGAAGACGGACACGAACCGCACCCGGGGTCCGAATTCAGGGGTAAGGAGACAATTATTTAGCCCAATTGTTCCCAGTCCCGCATACTTTGCGGCCATAACATGGCTAAAAGCCGCCTGGGGTCTGTCCTTCAAGAGACGGAGGCCGGCAAATCCATCCCGAGTAAAGAAGTAAGCTGCTTGACCTTGCCGGTTCAGAAAACGGACCAGATTGAAGGCCAGGTCATCCAGCGTTCTGTTCGCGGCAACATAAGTCTCCCTGTGCAAGAATGAAGGTGTTGTTTCAACGATGGGCAAAGGCATTGAAACGCCTATTACAATTACGGAACGGGCTGGTTCCCATAAGGACTGAGGCCTAAAGTCAGGAGGAACCTCGTTATATTCATCCCATCGCTCGGCTGGAGCAAAGCCGATAATATCTGCACCTGCATCCTGAGCAAATTGCTTAATCCGGGTTTTAAGCTCATTATCTGTTTTCAAATATTAATCTCCTTTCCTAAATTAACTAGATAGTTATTTGCAAAGTTATGTGAAGTATTTAAAATTGTTTTGTACCGGCTATCTTTTTCTCTGTTGTAGTATTATCACCTTTGACAGGCTTTCAACCGTCTGTCAAAAGAGTAGTTGGTATGGTTGTTTTTTTATTGTAGGCGGAGCACTTAGACTCTGTCAACAGTTGTGACAATGATACTTTGGCGTGCATAACTGCGCACGATCTTGCACGGCGATTTGAATTCCCTTTATACCCCGGTGGAGTTGATCCCGCATTGATATGTCCATTAGTGGCAAACTTAAGTTTCAGTGGCCTTGCCAGAGAAGATCAACATCTTTCCCAAGAAAATGAACAATTAAAGAAAATGCTCGGTGATAAAGAGCTGGAAATAGGAGTTTATGAGATTTTATAACGAAGAACGCATACATTCAAGCATCTGGTACCTGGCGCCCAGCGAGTTCTATAGTAATCATATAGCAAAAATTTTTAATTAAACGGGTTATTTATGTCGATTTTTTCCCGGAAATCTAGCCCCTGCTGCTAGCCTTTGCTGTTCTCACCGTGGTAGGCACCATTGGGACAGCAGGCGATTCTATGGCAATTCAATTCTTGTAATACCCGGTAAACACCTGGTATTACTCAGCGGCGCTGAATCGACAATTCCACGGGGCCTTTAAAATATAAAAGGAGGATTAGAGTATGGAAGAGGGTCAGGTTTTTAAAGGGGATATTATTTTCACGCCGACACCCCAGGGATTTGAAACCCTCCAGGGCGGCTATATTGTGGTTTTGAATGGTAAGGTGGAAGGTATTTATAAAAAGTTGCCACCCTTATTTAGCAGACTGCGGGTTAATGATTTTGGACGGCGGTTAATTTTACCGGGCTTTGTTGATCTGCACGTGCACGCCTCCCAGTTTTATCAGTCTGGTGTTGGCCTGGATCAAAACTTAATTCCCTGGCTTTATAGCCATACTTTCCCCTTAGAGGGACGTTTTGCGGATCCGGAATTCGCCCGGGAGGCCTATTCGCGGTTTGTGGAGGAGTTGATCCGCCAGGGCACGCTCAGGGCATGCATTTTTGCTACCGTCCATAAAGAAAGCACCAAGATCTTATTTAATATACTGGCCGCCCGGGGGCTCGGCGCTTTTGTGGGAAAAGTAAATATGGATCGCCACTGTCCCCATTACCTGCAGGAAGCAACAGAGGTTTCCCTGCAGGAAACGGAAGAGCTTGTGATTAGATATGGCGGGCACCCCCTGGTAAAACCGATTGTGACACCACGTTTTGCCCCTACTTCATCGGCAAAATTGCTGGATGGCCTGGGGAGCCTGGTCCAGAGATATAACCTGCCGGTGCAGTCACACCTTGCCGAAAACAAACAAGAAGTTGAGTGGGTGAAGGAGTTGTTCCCCTCCCAGGCCACTTATGCCGACGTTTATCTTCATTATGGCCTGCTGGGGCAAACTCCGGCGCTAATGGCTCACGCCGTTCATTTGGAAGAGCGGGAGCTGGTGTTAATTGAAAATAACGCTGTCCGGTTGGTGCACTGCCCGGAAGCCAATATCAATTTGGCCAGTGGAATTATGCCGGTTCGGGAGCTGTTAGATAGGGGGATCCATCTGGGACTGGGAAGCGATATCGGTGCAGGCCATAATCTGGCGCTCTACCGGGTAATGGTGCGGGCGATTCAGATTTCGAAGCTCAGAAGTTTTTATGAACCCCAGGCGAAGCCTCTTACCACGGCGGAAGTCTTTTATATGGGGACGAAAGGTGGAGGGAGTTTTTTTGGCAAGGTGGGAAGTTTTGAACAGGGATATTCCTTTGATGCAATCGTTGTAGAAGACGAGCCTCTGATCACCGCCGGTTTTTCCCTGGAAGAGCGCCTGCAAAGATTTCTCTACACCGGTGAAGCGGTTAATATTATAGAGCGTTTTGTTGAGGGAAAAAGAATTAGATGCGAGCCTGGGAATTAGTGTGCAAATGGGACAGTAAAGGAAATATTTGATAGTCCGCCCGGACATTATTATAACCCGATTAAAACTGCCAAAGACCATTTGTTTTAAAGGTTTTATGATGTATATGTCGAATTAATTTTGGAGCAACTTAAAATGGTTATTAGTAAGCATGGCGGCCCCGCTGTAGAAAAAGAGATTCCATACTCGCCATCGAGACCGTCAAAAAGAATTTTGGATTCTTTGGCGATTCCGTAGGGAGTAAATACTAACGTTCCCAATTCGTTAACAATCAAATGTGTATTCATTATGATTGTCTGTTTTATCCAAATATATAATAGGAGGTTATTTATGTTTATTGCAGTTGCCGCCGATGATCAATCCTTGGAAAGCCTGGTATCGGAAGAATTTATATTATGCAAGTATTTACTGATTGTAGACATGGACAAAATGAAATTTATAGCCGTTGAAAATGAAGGTGACCCCCTTGGAGAAGTCCTGGCACGAAAAATAACCGAGTATAATTGTGAAGGTGTTATAACCGGGAAGCTGACGCCTGAGGCCTTTGAAATCATAGCCGGGGACGGCGTAACAAGATTTGACGGTCGCGGTCATAGCGTAAAAGAAGCGCTTGATCTAATGGCTCAACGTGCATTGAAGCTGATTAGAAATCCCGAAGGCACGGATGATTGCGGCGGCGATCACAGTGAAGGTAATTGCGGTGGTTATCTTAACTGAATATGGGCATCTAAAGGAGTTCCTAAAGATATTTTAAAAATATCGTCATGGTTTTACTGACATAATGAATAAGATAAATAAGGCTACCTACTATTACCATAAGGCTACGGGAAGAGAAAGAGCGTTAGGCGGGCAAGCATAATGGGCTCTTTCTCTCTTTTTTTATGTGCCGGTTTTACGATTGGATGTTATCGAACGAAAGGACGTATGGTAAACATAATTTGCAGTTTTTATGCTGTACCGGGTAAAAATAAATTGGTGTACTACATTCAGTTTACCCCTAACCAGTTATCAGACAAGAATTTAAAGGATCATCCGGTTGTGAAGCGAAATTAATAATATATCTGCCGGACAAATTGTTGTCCGGACAATAAAGTACAGGAGAAATTCATGAAACTTGTTTCTTGGAATGTCAACGGTTTACGTGCATGTATGAATAAAGGATTTAGCCAATTCTTTCAGTTTGTGGAGGCTGATATATTCTGCATCCAGGAAACAAAGATGCAGCAGGGACAGGCGGACATCGGGCTGGAAGGGTACGAGGAATACTGGAATAGCGCCGTTAAAAAGGGTTATTCGGGGACAGCTATATTCTCCAGGAGCAAAGCAAACTCTGTATCATTTGATCTGGGCAAAGAAGAGCATGGTTTGGAGGGACGCGTAATCACCCTTGAATATCGTGACTTCTATCTGGTGAATGCATATGCTCCAAATGCACAAAGGGGACTAGCCCGGCTTGATTACCGGATGATGTGGCAGGATGATTTTTGCAGTCATTTAAAAAGTCTAGATACAAAAAAACCGGTAATAGTCTGTGGAGATTTAAATGTGGCTCACCGGGAGATTGATTTAAAAAATCCCAAATCCAACGTGGGTAACGCGGGATTTTCTCCTCAGGAACGTGAAAAAATGACAGAGCTTTTGAATGCGGGATTTATTGATACATTCAGGTATCTAAATCCAGATAAAGAGGGGGCCTATACCTGGTGGTCCTACATGTTTAACGCACGTATCAAAAATATTGGTTGGCGTATTGATTACTTTCTTGTGTCAGAACGGATAAAGGGCCTGATCCAGGATGCGCTGATTTATTCGGATGTTATGGGTAGCGATCATTGCCCAATCGGCCTGGAGATTTCCATATAACTCCCTAAATGAAAGCCGAACAATTGAAGCTGGTTTTATAATCCTTCATTGCATTCAGGGCGCAGATGGCATTTATGGTATGCTATAAGTACACTGGACTAATCTGCGGCATTTATTATTTGCTGCCGGTGACACCTGTTTCCCTTGCGTTTCGTTTGCTAATTTCCACAAAGTCCGGGCTGATGTCTATGCCTGTGACGATAAAGCCCCGCCGGGCCAGTTCAATAGAAAGGTAACCGGGACCGGGTGCAACCTCCAGTACGGCAGATCCTTTAGCTACGCAGTTTTCTACCAAATCTGCATAGCTTGACATTTAAGCAAGCCTTGTTTTTCGAGGAGCGGGACAAGGGGACAGGTTCCTTGTCCCACATTTATTTCCGTGGTAAAAATCTAACTCAGCTAAAACGCTCAGTTGGAGAAAATGACGGGTTTGCTCTGTAAGAAAAGTGAAAGTGGAATATACCAAATCATGCTGCGGGGGATAAATAGCCACTACATTCATTCATTTGTTGGTTGTATTTTGCCGGATTTGGCATTACAGACATATAAAGCAGCTTTAAGAAAAGCAGAAGGGACGAGGTTATAAGAGCCTTTAAAGCGCATAATGATGTAATGATAAGGCAGCTATCCAGGACCATCGAATATCGAAAAATGTGCTCGATTTTAGGGGCAAGGACCTGTCCCTCTGTCCCTCCTTTTATATGGAGTGCGGCCTGTGTTAGCCTGTTTGGGCGGGAGGCCAAGCATTGCGAGGCTCCCCGGCGGCCTCCTTTAAACAGCCGAGAGGCTCCTTGCAAGGGCGGCCAAAATCGCTATGCCTTGCAATTCCTGGCTGGCAAGATTAAAATCGAATGTGTTACTGAAATTGAACAAAAATTTCACTAGAGTTGCATAAACAAAATTTCAGCATGCCAAACCATAAACAGCATAGATATTACGAGAAAAACCGCTGCATATACAAGAAAAATCCCTTATAATAGAGATAGAGGGTAGTCCTTGCCTCAATCTCTAAAATAAGGGAGATCAAAAATGCAGGACAAGGATACCACAAAATCCACATTTATTCAATTGTTTAAGCCAATTTTAAGCAAGAACTTTTTTCAGCGACTCAAGGAGCTTAATGCCGACAAATACGTTAAGAAGTTGAAGACAACGCAATTAATTGGACTTCTGTCCCTAGCTCAAATTGACCAGCAAAGAGGCCTGCGGGATATTAGCAACAGTCTCAATAATGATGAGTTAAGCAAGGCAATTAATTTAGAATCCGTAAGCGCGTCACAGGTTTCTCGCAGACTGCGGAATTTACCGACGGCGGCTACTCAAGAATTATCCGAATTTTTAAATCTTGAGGTTGGTAAGAATATCGGATTTGATAAAATCCGGAATGTATTAGGGAAAATAAACTTGATAGACTCATCAACCATAAGCATGTGCGTTTCCCGTTATACTTGGGCAGAATTCAGAAAAACCAGAAGCGGTGTTAAGCTCCACCTGCGACTCAGATTCAGTGAAAATGGGGTTGTCCCCGCTAAGGCAATTGTAACACCAGCTAGACCTGCTGATAAAACTCAAATGGATAACCTTGTTGTCGAGGAAAAAGATGCCCTAAATGTTTTCGACCGGGCGTATGTTGACTACAAGAAATTTGACAATTATTGCGAAAAAGGAATTCGCTTTGTTACCCGGTTAAAAGAAAACGCCATAGTCAACATTGTGCAGGAGATCCCATAATAGGATAAAAGTAGTTAGGCACACGACCGAGATCAACAAAACCATAGGTTATTGGGCTATAGTTTTCGAACAGGCTCTATTAGTGGAAAAATGTAATAAAGTTTGTATAGGGAATAATATGAATAGGGTAAAGAAAAAGTTATTATGCCTAGCGATAGGAGAATTTGCAGCTTTATGTGCTTTTATTTTTTTATATAGGTCATTAAGCTTTGCATTAAGCATAGGAATAGCAAGTTTTATGGCCTTTTTATATCTCATGCTTATATTATTACAAGGAAGTATGTATTGGTTTTATAGATATCTGTTGGTAATGAAAAAAGAACGATTTGGTCTTACAACGATAAGGTTTCTCAAGTTCTTAAGACGGATAAATATGATTATATTAGTGGTGATAAGTGTGTTAATACCCTTTACTAAAAGCAGCAATGAAGACTTAATAATTGCTATTGTAGTATTTTTATTTGGAATAATTGAGTATATAAACTACTATTGGTATAGGTTAAGTTATGGAAAATCAGGATTTAATATTAGGATATTATTAAATACAAAACTAAAAAAATCAACTATAAACAAGTTAATTAATAAGTGTTAAGACGTATTTTTTTATATTATACGAATGTAATGGATATGTTCCCGCCTACCGATAGCCGTGGCAATATGTTTCCGAGGACGGGCAATAATAAAAGACATCAATGCTATCAACTCGAGCCATGTGGAGTGCGTGGTATTGATGTGTGCGTCCAGCGAAGCTGGCAAATGCTAACAGGTGAAAGTCCTGTAGTGGTAAAGGTAGGGCAACCACTTAGTCAGTAACCAGCGTATGAAGTAATTTGTGCGTTGAAGCGTTACGGAATGTTCTGAAAAGAGCAGACAAACTGGCGGGTCGTAACATGAAGTGAATACTGCCGCACCGTTATTGACATTCCCGAAAGGGAACAACAGGGAGTCGAGCTGGGACATCAACAGCGAAGACAGCAGACGGTATGGAGAACCCTAAATGCAATACCTAAGAACCTTGCGGTGTAGAGGTAGCGACACGTCATGAAAGTATTTGCCGGAACTGGAGAGAGCCTACTTTGCACAGGAAACTGTAAAGAGGAAGCATATAAGCGGATCCAGTACAAGTAATTTATATCATGGGGAGTATAAATAATTTCGTGTAAATGGAAATCTTTATTAATGTTTTGGTTATGCTACAGATGGCTCTTACCCACCAGGAGGATAGGGCAATGCTGGAGAGCAACCCGAGCGCCTGGCGGGGTTCTGCCGGGATAGAGGGGTGGCTCTTAATAGTCATCCCCCAATTCTTTTATGGCTATCCTTGCCAGAACCAAAGCGTTAAATTCGCCTTTAAATTGCTATTTCTGGAGCCAGCCTATCTTCAAAGTAGATGGCAAATTGCGAGATACAACTTTTCCAATCCTTTATGGACATGGTCCATTTTTTAGACGCCTCGATAGTAGCCAGATATATTATTTTTACCAGAGCCTCATCCGTCGGGTAAGCCGTCTTGGTCTTGGTAACTTTTCTAAGTTGCCTATGGTAACCTTCGATAATATTGGTTGTATAGATCATCCGGCGAATTTCGTACGGGTACTTGAAATAGGCCGTCAGTTCCAGCCAGTTGTTCTCCCAGGACCGGACAATTACAGGATGCTTTTTGCCCCATTTTTCTTTAAAAACAATGAAGGATTTCTCAGCTTCTTCTATGGTCAGGGCCTGGTACACTTTCTTTAAATCTGCAATTAATTCCTTTTGATATTTGTAGGGTACATATTTCAATGAATTGCGTATTTGGTGGATAATACATAGTTGGATCTCCGTCCGGGGAAAAGCTGTGTTAATAGCCTCTGAGAACCCGGAAAGCCCGTCTTTACAGGCAATCAGGATATCCTGGACCCCTCTGTTCTTTAGGTCGTTACACACACCGAGCCAGAAACTGGCGCTTTCGTTCTCACCAACCCAAATACCCAGGATTTCCTTCTGGCCAGCCATATTAATGGCCATTACACTATAGGCTGCTTTATTAATTATCCTGTTATCTTTACGCACCTTAAAGTGGATGGCGTCTAGAAATACTACCGGGTAAACGCGGTCTAGGGGTCTAGATTGCCACTCCGAAATTGTGGGTAAGATTTTATCGGTAATTTTACTAATCATAGTTGGAGAAACATCAATACCATAAATATCCCGCATATGGTCTTCGATATCCCGGGTGGACATCCCCTTGGCGTACATGGCGATAATCTGCTCTTCTAGTTGATTTGAGGTCTTTTCATATTTGCCGATAATTCTAGGTTCAAATTCGCCATTTCTGTCCCTGGGTACTTCAATTTCTGTTTTACCGAACTTGGTTTGGATGGTTTTCTTGTTGTAGCCGTTGCGGCTATTTCCTGTATTATTACCGTCAACACTGTGTTTTTTGTAACCAAGATGCTCTTCTATTTCAGCTTCAAATATTTGCTGTAATGTGTCTTTGAATAGCCCTTTGAGCATCTCATGTACGTCTTCTACACTGGCGGCAATCCTTTGCCAGTTCTCTGATGGTCTTGTCTTTAAGGTCTTGCATAAATGGTCATCTCCTTTATTGGTAGTTTTAACCATTTACACGTATTTTAATATATTCTCATCATGGTTTATGCTGCCGAAATAATCTCTGATGTCGGCATCTATTACCCATAATGCTCCGCCTTTGTCAGCCACTTCGTATATCTTGTCCATTGCCTGTTTCGCACTTCGTTTAGGTCGGAATCCATACGAACATGGCTGAAAATCCGCTTCAAAAACCGGCTCGATTACTATCTTTGCCGCCATCTGTACAATTCTGTCCTTGATTGTAGGTATTCCTAATGCTCTTTTTCTGCCATCTGGTTTTGGAATATAGGTTCGCCTGACAGGCTCACACCGATATTTCTCTGTCCGCAATTCTTCTGCTATTTCGTCCAACAGTTTTTCTTCGCCGTACGCTTTCACGTCTTCAATGCTGACTTTATCGACACCGCCTGCTCCACCATTCTGTTTTACCCGTTTCCATGCTTCTTCCATGTAAGTATAAGTTAGGGTATTTCTGTTCCTCTATATCTGCAGCTAGCAGCTTTTCTTAATGAGGCTACTGGCTTTAATTTAGTATTGACTAAATCGAAAAACATTATATAATCAATTTAGTGATTGCTAAATCAATTAAAGGAAAGAAGGTTATGTGATGGATCGAACGCTTGTGCTTAAGGCTATTGCCGATGAAACCAGGATGAAGATACTGTCGCTACTACTACGGCACAATTACTGTGTCCGGGCGCTGGCAAGAAAGCTGGAACTTTCTGAAGGGGCTGTGTCACAGCATTTAAAAGTATTACGGGATGCCGGACTTTTGAGCGGTGAGAAGAAAGGTTATTTCATGCACTATGATATAAATCGAGATGTCCTTCATGCTCTTGCTGCCGATATTGAGGCTTTAACCTGCGTGGAGCGGGAAGCATGCAAACCAGAAGCAGGCGGATGTTCTTCCACAGAGCAGGAGCGCTGCCATGTAAAAAAGCAGAACTGCAGCGAGGAAGTCAAAGAGTTCTGCCACGGCAAAGATTTTGCGAGGGAAGAATAAAGTCAGCCATGTCTACAGCCCTGATGGACCGGCTTATTCACCGGACCTAAATCCGGAATATGATCGGCGAAAGCTACAGGCTCAAAGACGCTAAAGGGGATGGTATGGCTAAGTTCAACCAGCTCTAAACCTGGGACAGACCGTCTATACAAACACCGGTGCACGAAGAGAATGAGTACTTGTTCTCCGGCACCGGTCTATATAGCCCCCTAATAAATTTGGAGAAAGTACGTGTAATACGTAAACATAGTAATAGGGGGTAGTTTTCATGAAAAAAAAGCAATACAGCGATGAGTTCAAGGAATTAATTATAAAAGAGTGCCAGGAAACAGGTAACGTTGCCTTGGTAGCCCGCAGGCATGAAATGTCGCCTAATACTATTCATACTTGGTTAAGTAAAT
>Ga0123334_1005837_pt1 | contig 11658 bp, 15 predicted proteins | sample BiotimSIPDNA_FD_89706 | JGI IMG/M metagenome (GOLD analysis project Ga0123334, IMG submission 89706) | Anaerobic biogas reactor microbial communites from Washington, USA - Biogas_R1 time_0 SIP DNA | ecosystem: Engineered > Bioreactor > Anaerobic > Unclassified | place: Washington, USA... | reverse complement strand
GGCGGAAAAGTACGGTTTTTCGAACTCTGGTGTCAGGTGAGTTTTCCAGGAATTTTCTATCTTTACGTCCATAATCAAGGTGAGGCGGTTTGCGCTGTCTGCCTGCAAATCTACTCATTCTTTTACGACCATGCGCCGTTCCAAACGCCTCAGCCTCTACTTTTTTGTTCTTGGTTTTTGTACGTGTCTGATACTGATAGCCCTGGTGCGTTTTATGGGTGGCCTGGAATGGGGTGGCGCTGAACCTGCCAAGACGGCCACTTTCCACAAACTGGGTCAGTGCCCCGATTGCAAGGTGATTTCCACCAAGCATTGGCAGATAGGCCGACTCAAGGATAACAACGACCTGCACCTGGAAAGTGCCAGGCGATTGGGCATCAACCCGTTTCCCACCAATAAAGCCATGGAAGAGGAGTTGCCTGGCTTATTGAGGCGTGGCAAACTGAAGGAATTGGAGGAAGACGCTGACACGTATCGGTTGAAAAATCTGACCCATTCCCAACCTTTCCTGGTACCCAAAGCTGTGGATTTGCTAGAAGAAATTGGGGAGCGCTTTCATCAGAAACTGAAGGATCTGGGCTTGCCACCCTATTACATGATGGTGAGTTCGGTGTTACGCACGAACGAAAGTCAGCAGGGGTTGGGTAAACGTAATTCAAACGCCACCCGCAACCAATCGTCCCACATCTACGGAACTTCGTTTGATATTTCCTACAAGGAATTTTTGCCTGAACATGGGAAACCAGCCCCTGAGGGCTACTGCCGCCACGACTTGATGCGTCATCCCCTGGCTGAGGTGCTGACTGAAATGTCGGAAGAAGGTCGTTGTCGGGTTGTCAGGGAAGTCAAGCAGGCTTGCTTCCACATCACCGTTAATCGTTAAATCAGGTAAATACCGTTTTCCTGGCATGTTTTGCGCATGTCGTCCGGCCAGATACTGGCTTGGATTTCGCCGATGTGCGCTTTCTTGAGCAGGAAGAGGCAGAGTCTTGATTGTCCGATACCTCCACCGATGCAGAGGGGGAGTTCGTTGCTGAGCAGTTTCTTGTGGAAGTAAAGTTCCTTACGGTCTTCGCAGTCACAGAGGGCCAATTGCTTGAGCATGGCTTCACGGTCTACACGTATGCCCATGGAGGACAATTCGATGGCGCAACCCATGACGTCGTTCCAGACAAACATATCACCGTTGAGGCCTTGGTAGCCATCTTCGTTGGTGGTAATCCAGTCGTCGTAGTCGGGGGCGCGTTCATCGTGCTTGGTGCCGTTGGACAGGGGGGCGCCGATGCCAAAGATGAAGGTGGCTTTGTGGGTGCGGGTGAATTCGTTTTCTCGTTCCTTAGGGCTGAGGTTGGGATAGAGTTGCAACAGCTCTTCGGAATGGATGAACGTGATTTCGTCGGGTAATCCGGGGTGGAGTACCGGGTATTGTTCGTAAAGCAGGAATTCTGTTTGTCGGATGGCTGCATAAATGCGTCTGACCACCGATTTGAGGAAGGCAAGGCTGCGATCGGAAGGGCTGATGCACAGTTCCCAGTCCCATTGGTCCACATAGAGGGAGTGTAGGTTGCCCAGTTCCTCGTCGGCCCTGATGGCGTTCATGTCGGTGTAGATACCGTATTTGTCTTCTATGCAATACTCGGCTAGCGTGAGGCGTTTCCATTTGGCCAGGGAATGGACAATCTCGGCTTGCTTATCGTCCATGTCCTTGATGGGAAAGCTTACGGGACGCTCCTTGCCGGAGAGGTTGTCGTTGATGCCTTGGCCGGCCAGGACGAACAGCGGAGCCGTAACACGGCGTAGACGCAGTTCAGATGACAGACTTTGCTGGAAGAAGTCCTTGATCAATTTGATGGCCTGTTCGGTCTGTTTAAGGTCAATCAGGGCCTTATAGTTGGGCGGTAAAACGAGATAGCTCATAGGGCTTTTTAAAGGACGAAAATTGTGCAAATATACACAAAAATGACAAAGTGTAAGACAAAATTCTCCAAAACAGTGCGAAAAATCGCCATACTTGTCATTTTATAGACGAAATAACAGCAATATTTCGTTTCAAGCAACAGTATAACGCTAAAACATTCTGGCTGACCGCCTTTTGTCATTGTTTTTTTTATTGTATTTTTGCACGGCTTTTAGGTCTCGTAGTTCAATGGATAGAATAATGGATTCCGGTTCCATCGATTGGAGTTCGAGTCTCCACGAGATCACAAGGAAAGGGGTGGCAACAATCAGTAAAACAAAATGATACTGATATGTAGCCACCCTTTTTTTTGCCTGTTTGTCTCTCAAAACACCGGTGATCCAAACAGTAGGTCGATGGTGGCTGTTATGCCAGCAAAGTGCTGGAAGTCAGGTGTAAATGTACGATGGAATACGTGCAAGTTGTCACCCTTGATTCTTTTTTTGATAAATAGGAGGTTTTGCGTTGATTTTATACCTCAACCTGGCAGACATAATTTTCTATGGGAATAGTTGGGAGTATACTTCCCTTGCTTTGAACTTCCAAAATAAATTGCTTTGCTTCTGAAAGGGACATCACCTTATTTTTGATAGCGTAGTAGAGGAAGTCCATGGTGGTCTTTTATCTCGTTGTAGACAATGTCAAGAACTATGTGGTCATAGCCATGGATAATGGTTGGTAAAAGGCTCAAACATCCTCCTTTGGAAAAGTGGATGATTACGTCTGCATCTAGAATAATTTTAGTTTTCGTCATTCGTGATGAGGTTTATCGTTTCATTGAAATGACCTTCCGAAATGGTGCCTTGTTCAAAAAGACGTCGCGCCTTTTCTACATAATCGCCAATGACTAAAAAGTCTTGTCCCTTGAAGTAAAGGGAGGTCTCATAACCATATTGCTTGGCTGATTCAACGATTGGGTATTCTTTCAGCATGGTATAACTCTTTTCTGAAAGCAAGCCCAGGGCCTTTAGCCGAGTCAATAACGACAAGCGTGAAACACTAAAATAGTGCTCCAATTTGAGTATCGTGGCAATATGGAGTTCCTTTTCTGTAAGTTCTTTTTCTGAGATGAACTGGAGTAAACCGCCTTTAGGCATTAATAAGGCAGAAGCAAAAGCATCTGCGTTTTTTTCGTTGGTGTTTTTGCCTCCGTTTTCTTCACTGCAAATATGAGGAATCGGATTCTCGTCGTAAAACAAGTGATAGAATTCGTGAGCTATTGTGAAATGTTGTCGTCCTTTTGTTGAACGACTATTGCACAAGATAAAACGACGGTCGGTTGCTGATTTTAACGAAAGCCCGCAAAGTTGATCGGATAGGGGCTTGAAGATGGTAAGAATATTCAGCTTTCTGAGTATGGCTTTAACGTTGATTGGTTCATTCAAGCTCGCGCCAATATCAACCCTAAATTTGCTGGCTAGCGATTCGGCGGAATCCAAGGTTAGCTTCTTCATGGTTCAAGCAATTGATTCATTTTTTGATACTGCTTGACAATCTTCTTGAATTGTGCGACCTCTACTAGATCGTGTTCCGAAAGATTATCAATGCGGAAAGCGCAAACCAACATTTCATCGACGGCTTTATCATCCTCTTCAAACAACAGGCTCATTTCGCATCCAAATAAATCGGAAGCCTTTTCCAACACGTCCAAGGGAGGCTCCCTGTCGCCGGATTCGTAGTTGGAGTAGGTGGATCTATTGATTGCTAAAAAAGTGGAAACCTGTTCCTGAGTTAAGCGGTTGGCTTCACGCAGGCGTTTAAGATTATTACCAATGATAGCGTCCATGGGGGTTGTGTTTGAAAAGTTGTGTTTTCTCATGTGTGTGGCAAAATGCGAAGAATATCTCAAATGACAATGATTTGCCACGGATTTGGTACTGGAGTTCGAGTAATATTTGAAGATTGCCTCGAAGGCTATTCTGCCTTTAATTTGAAGGAAGCGGGATCGAAGGTTTTTAACAAGAGGTATTGAAAGGCTCTAAAAAAAGGATGGGAACCCAGAGATTGAGTTACCATCCTTCGTGAAAGATTTGTACAGACCAATTACTTCTTCAGGATTTTTTTCAGCACGGTGTCTTTGTCGAGTTTCTTGGTGCAGAAGAACCAGTCGTAGCAGGTGGTTTCGCCACTCTTGTCTTCCATGCGTTGCTTGGCGACGCCGCAGGAACCGGCTGTGGGTACGATGACATCATCACCCGGACGCCAGTCGGCAGGAGTGGCGATGTTGAATTCGTCGGCAGCTTGCAGGGCGATGACTACACGGTAGAGTTCATCAAAGTTACGGCCCAGACTCAGCGGGTAGTAGATGATGGTGCGGACAATGCCCTTGGGGTCGATGACAAACACGGCGCGTACGGCCTTGGTGTTGCTTTCGCCTGGCATGAGCATGCCGTACTTCTTAGCAACCTCCATGGTGATGTCTTCGATTAGTGGGAACGTAACTTCGACGTTTTTCATCCCCTTGTATTCAATTTTGTCCTTGATGGTGCGCAGCCAGGCGATGTGGCTGTATAGACCGTCGACAGATAGACCGACCAGTTTGCAATTGGCGTTATTGAATTGTTCCTCCATCGAAGCAAAGGTCATGAACTCTGAGGTGCAGACCGGGGTGAAGTCGGCCGGATGGCTGAACAGGATGACCCAACTGCCTTTGTAGTCGGCGGGGAAATTGATGTCGCCTTGGGTGGTCACGGCTTTGAAAGCGGGGGCTGGTTCTCCGATGCGTGGAAGGGAGTATACAGGTTGATTCATTTCTTCCATAATGATGATTGTTTATGTGTTATTGTTTTTAATTGGAATAGGGTTGCTTGTTGTTATTTCATTACAGCGTTGAGCATCCAGATGAGTTTTTCCTGACCGCTGATATAGCCCGTCATCAGGTCGACAGTGCCATCATCGCCGTTTTCTGCCGCCAGTTTCAGGATGGCGCGCTCCTGATCAAGCAGGATGCTGACTTCGGATAGCAGTTCCTTGATGGTGGCTGCCGTACTGGAGATGTTTTCCTTTTCAGGGATGGAGGCTATTTTGAGGTACTTGGAGAAGGCGTGTACGGGTTGGCCGCCCATCATGAGGATGCGTTCGGCAACTTCGTCGGCCATTTCGTTGAGCTGGTTGTAGTACTCTTCAAATTTGGCGTGTAGTTGGAAGAACTCTTTGCCTACAATGTTCCAGTGGTACCCGCGTACGTTCATGTACGAAACTTGGATGTTGCTCAGATAGCTGTTGAGCAATTCGTTGACAGTGGCCGCATAGTTGGCCGATAATCCGATTTGATTGTTCATAGTGGTTATTGTTTTTGATGATTGATTGAATTTGTACGTTCAAGAGGGGTCTTGTATGTGATTAGAAGGGATCCCTTCGGTATAGCGTCCGTGAATGTGCAAACGAATACTGTCGATGCTGAAGCCGGGTATCTGGTGGGTGGCGAAGAAGTCACTCAGCAAGTGGTCCAGTTCTTCGTTTTTGTAGTCACCTATGGCGTCGCAATCCTTGCAGTACACGTGGTGGTGTTGGTGTTCAACGTCTGCGTCGTAGCGCATCACGTCTTTATCGTTTTGTACCCGCATGACTAGCCCGTTTTCTACCAGGGTATCCAGCACTTTGTACACAGTACCGGTAGCGATGGTGGGAAAGGTGGGCCTGATATGCTCAAGAATCTGGTCGGCAGTGGGGTGATTGTGCAGGGTATGGATGGCTTCCAACACGCACAGACGTTGGTGTGTTACCTTCAGACCTTTGGCGGCCAGTTGTTCTCTCAGATAAGTTGTTTCCATATAAACGAGAATAAAGTGTAAATAGGAATAACACTCAACAAATATACAATCAAAATAAGAAATTACCAAATGGAGCCGTAAAAAAAAGTGGATTTGTTTGATTGATGGTTAAAAAACGTATATTTGCTTTATGACACTTAGCCTCGATGACCATGAGAAAACGTCTTTCCTATTGGCTTTCGTGGTTGCGGATTCCCCGCCCTTTCATAGTGCCCTTGATCCTGTTCGGTGGGTTGATAACGGGTTTGGGTTTGTACACCTTATATATGTCTAAGGCGCATACGTATTTGCTTGACGATCCGGCTGCCTGTGTGAACTGTCACGTGATGACCCCGTATTACCAAACCTGGTTTCATAATTCCCACGCCAAGTCGACCAACTGCAACGACTGCCATGTGCCGCATGACAACGTATTCAACAAGTATCTTTTCAAGGCCAAGGACGGTCTGTACCATTCGGCTGTCTTTACGTTGAGGGCTGAGCCCATGGCCATCAGGGCCAAGGAAGCCAGTTCCAGTGTGATTATGGATAACTGTATCCGCTGTCACCTGGCGCTGAATACGGAGGTGGGCACGGGTATGATCCGCTATACTGAAACGTTGGAAGGCAAGGGTAAGGCCTGTTGGGATTGTCATCCCAACGTCGCCCACGGCAAGCAGAGCAATATCGCTTCCACGCCCAACGCCATCGTGACCCCTTTACCTGAATCGCCCATTCCCGATTGGCTCAAACGGCTGATGGCTGAATGAGTAGCAAGGTTATTCATGCTGCCTAAGAAAAACAACAATCAACGCTAATACCTCACTACCATGTTGACGAAACTATCCGAATTCATCCAACGCAAGCCTGTCTGGGGCTGGCTGCTATTTGCCGGTATCGTGGTCGTCGTTTTCCTGGTTGGCCTGCTGGCTGCCTCCATCACTGAACGCAGGGCTGAAATCGCCAGTGTGTACAACAACCGTAAGGTGGAGATCAAGGAACACGAGACAAATAACGATGTCTGGGGCATCAACTACCCAAGGGAATATCAGACGTGGAAAAAGACGGCCGATATGGACTTTGCCAGCAAACATATGGGAAATGTGGAAGATGACGTGCTTGCGGACAGACCAGCCATGGTGGTGCTGTGGGCTGGGTACGCCTTTGCCATGGAATACAAAGCCCCCAGGGGACACCGGCATGCGGTGAATGATGTCACACAGACATTGCGAACCGGTTCGCCCATGAAACTGGAAGACAACATCCAACCTGGTACGTGCTGGTCGTGCAAAGGGCCTGATGTACCTCGGTTGATGCATGAAAAAGGCATTGAGTCTTTTTATGCAGCCAAATGGTCGGAGTGGGGGCCTGAAATGGGCGACCCTGTGGGTTGTGCCGATTGTCATGACCCCAAAACCATGGCGTTGACCATCACCAGACCTGCGTTGATTGAGGCGTTTGAACGCCAGGGACGTTCGGTCAACGATGCGACGGCTCAGGAAATGCGTTCGTTGGCTTGTGCGCAATGTCACGTGGAATATTATTTCAAGGGTGATGGCAAGTACCTGACCTTCCCCTGGGATGAGGGCATGACGGTGGAGACTATTGAAGCGTACTACGATAAGGTGGGGTACGTCGACTGGGTGCACAGTTTGAGCAAGGCACCCATGTTGAAAGCTCAACACCCCGATTATGAACTGTTCAAGCTGGGCCCTCACGCTCAACGGGGGCTTTCTTGTGCCGATTGCCACATGCCATATAAGACGGATGGCGGTATCAAGTTCAGTGACCACCAGGTGGTGAGCCCCTTGAAAAACATAGCCGGTACCTGTCAGACTTGCCACAACGATACGGAAGATAAACTGCGTGGCTATGTGTATGAATATCAAGATAAAGCCTTGGAGATTAGGGATAGATTGGAAACGGCGTTGGTCAAGGCTCACGTCATGGCCAAAGCAGCCTGGGATAATGGTGCCGCCGACAAGCAGATGAACCAAGCCCTGCAATTGGTCAGGCAGGCTCAATGGCGCTGGGATTTCACGGTAGCCAGTCACGGCAGTACTTTCCATGCACCGGTCGAAGCGATACGTATTTTGTCGCATGGCCTGGACAGGGCGTTGCAGGCTCAACTGGCCTTGCAGTCTGTTTTGCGCGACCTGGGTGTGAAGGGCGAAATTACCTTACCCGATATTTCCACTAAGGCCAAGGCTCAATCCTACATTGGGCTGGACATGCCTGTCATCCAACAGCGAAAGGCGGCTTTTGTTGAACATGTGGTTCCGACCTGGATCCAGGCCGCTGAACAACGTCACGCTACCGCTTTGTAAATGGGTGAGTCTGTAGTTAAGCGGAACAATAGTACGCTGTGGCCTTTTTTGTCGAGTTACAAAGGGTCGTTATCCGTGGTCGGCGCGGTTGCGTTGGCCGGCTGGTTGTTGCAGGTAACCGTTGGTGCTGTTCCTGTAGGGTTGTTGAGTTTCCCTGTCAACGCGTTTGCTCTGGGGTTGATGGTGGTGGTTTGTGTGATCATGGCGTTCTTGCCTCGCTGTCGCGGTTTTTCATGGTTATCCGGTTTATCGCTCAGCTTGGCCACACTCAGTGGTATGGCTGTCCTGGCCTTGATCCTTGGGCTGGTGCCTCAGGTCCCTGTGGGGTCGGAAGGCAATTCATTATTGGGGTTTGACAGTTTGCTCAGAGCCTGGCCTTTTGTACTCCTCTACTTCTTGTTGACCCTCAACCTGACCGCTGTGATTGTAAGGCGTTTCAAGGCATTCAGATGGTTTTCCTATGCTTTTTACCTGAATCATCTGGGTTTGTGGTTAATGTTGGTGGCCGCTGGCTTTGGAGCCGCCGACAAGCAGCGGTATGTCATGCCGGTAATGGAAGGCGCTACGGAATGGCGGGTCTACGATAGGGACGATAACCTGGTGGAATTGCCTCTGGCCATTAAGCTGAACGATTTCAGGATGGAGACGTATCCACCCCGTGTGGGCATGCCGCCAGAGCCCAAGTTTTTCGAATCGGACGTGGTGGTGTACACCCGTGACGAACAACGCCTGGAGCGTAAGGTCAGTGTCAACGCACCCATCAGGGTGGGGGGCTGGATGATCTATCAATATGGTTACGACGCTGAGCGTGGAAAAGAGGCCAGGTGGAGCAGTTTCGAGCTGGTGTACGACAGGTGGGCTCCTGGCACCTATGTCGGATTGATTTTATTTGTGCTGGGTGCACTGTGTTTGCTGTGGAAGGGGACAAAAACGGTTAAATTGCGTACGTATGAATCCGTGGAATGACTTTATATACCTGGCTCTACCTGCCATGACTTGCTGGTTGGTGGCCATTCCTGTCCTTTATTGGAGCAAGCATCGCTGGACCGGTCCTGTTTTGTCGGCGTTGGGTTTACTGATTTTCGCCGCCTTCATCGGTTGGATGTGGGTGTCACTGGAACGTCCACCCATGCGTACCATGGGGGAAACGCGCTTGTGGTACAGTTTGTTTTTATCGGGTATTGGATTGATACTCTACCTGAAATGGTCGTACAAGTGGTTGTTTGCCTTCAGTCAGGTATTGGCGGTGGTGTTTGTGGTCATCAATTTGCTCAAGCCTGAAATTCATTCCAAAGCGTTGATGCCGGCCTTGCAGAGCGTTTGGTTCATTCCACACGTGACCACCTACATGTTGTCGTATGCGTTATTGAGTGCGGCTACCCTGGCGGCCATTCTGTTGTTGGTCAAAGGGAGGGAAGGCGCCGATAAACGGCCTTTGATTGACTTGACCGACAACCTGGTGTATGTGGGCCTGGGCTTGTTCCTGATCGGATTGTTGATTGGGGCGCTCTGGGCCAAAGAGGCCTGGGGTGATTTCTGGAGCTGGGATCCCAAGGAGACCTGGGCCTTTTTGACGGCCGCTGTCTATTTGATCTACGTACACCTCAGACTCAAAGAGCCGCACATGAGCCGGTTGGCTCTATGGCTGCTCGTGCTGGCCTTTGTCTGTCTGATGATTACCTGGAAAGGGGTGTCGTACCTGCCGTCTGCCCAGGGTAGTGTGCACGTATATGGTTGAGCAGTTCCGGCCATCGTTTTGACAGGGCGGGCATGCCACCATGAATGACCAGGTCGGCTCCTGCTTCCCATAAATGACTGTCTTTCAGCTTGCCTGTGTTGACGGCTATGGTAAATAGACCGGCAGCCTTGGCGGCTTGAATACCCAAGGGAGCGTTTTCTACTACAATGGCTTGATGCGGATCGGCTCCTGCTTTTTTCATGCCCATCAGGAAGGGCTCGGGGTCTGGCTTGCCGTGTTTTACGTCGTAAGCTGTGACCATTTTATCGACTTCGAATTGGCCGGGAAAGTGGCGGTTGAGGCGGGTGAGCAGGGCTTCCTGTCCTGAACCGGTGACCAGCACTCGTTGGAGGCCGGCGGCTTTCACCTGGTTGAGCAGTTCAAGGGCACCGGGCATAACGGGGGCTTCCGATTGGCTTTCAAACAGGACTGTTTTTCGTGCGTAGATGCATTCTACTTCTGCCTCTGTGGCATTCCTGCCGTAGGTGCGTTGGAATACGATGTTGATGGTACCGCTACCAGTGCGGCCTTCGTGCAGGTAACATTCTTCTTCGGTAAAGGCAAGGCCCAGTTCCTGCATGGTGGTACACCAGGCAAAGGCATGTCTGGGCATGGAGTCGAAGAGAACGCCGTCCATGTCGAACAGGACGGCATTGAGATCAAACCTGTCAAAGGGAGCCTTTGACAGGTAGGTTTGTAGGGCTTTTTCCAACATAAGCCTTATAAGCGTTGTTTGATGCTGGCCGTGGCGGCTTCGTAACCGGGTTTTTCGAGCAGGGCAAACATGTTCTTTTTGTAGGCTTCCACACCGGGTTGGTCGAAGGGATTGACGCCCAAGAGGTAACCGCTGATGCCGCAGGCTTTTTCGAAGAAATAGAGCAGTTGGCCCAGGTAACGTTCGTTCAGGGCTGGCAGGCTGACTTTGAGGTTGGGGACACCACCATCTACGTGAGCCAGCAGGGTGCCCAGTTCGGCCATCTTGTTGACTTGGTCAACGCGTTTGCCGGCCAGGTAGTTGAGGCCATCCAGGTTGTCCTTGTCTGAGGGAATGACCATCTCACGGTTGGGGTCGGTCAGGCTGATGACCGTCTCGAAGATGGTGCGTTCGCCTTCTTGAATCCATTGGCCCATGGAGTGCAGGTCGGTGGTCAAATCGACAGCGGCGGGGAAGATGCCTTTGTTTTCTTTGCCTTCGCTTTCTCCGTAGAGTTGTTTCCACCATTCGGAGACAAAGTGGAGTTTGGGGTGGTAGTTGACCAGAATCTCGATCTTCTTGCCTTGGCGGTAGAGTTCGTTGCGCACAGCGGCGTAAACGGCGGCCGGGTTGGCTTCGAAGGTGGTGCAGGGGGCGCATTGTTCTTCCATGAGCCTGGCACCTTCCACCAATTGTTTGATGTCGTGACCAGCCACTGCGATGGGCAGCAAGCCAACGGGGGTCAGTACGGAATAGCGGCCACCCACGTTATCGGGGATGACATAGGTCTTATAGCCTTCCAGGTCGGCCAGTTGGCGCAGGGCACCACGGCTGGCGTCGGTGATGGCAACAATGCGTTGCTTGGCAACTTCTTTGCCTGCCTGCGATTCGAGCAGGGTTTTGAGGAGGCGGAAGGCCAGGGCTGTTTCCGTGGTCGTGCCTGATTTGGAGATGTTGACAATGCCAAAGGAACGGCCCTTCAGGAAGTCCAGCAGTTCGGCCAGGTAATCTTCGCTGATGTTGTGGCCGGCATAGACAATGACGGGGTTTTTACGGTCGGTGGACAACCAGTCGAAACTGTTGTTCAAGGCATCGATAACGGCTTTGGCGCCCAGGTAGCTGCCACCGATACCGGCGATGACAACCACTTCGCAGTTGGCGCGGAGGCTATTGGCTGTGGCCTGAATGTC
>Ga0123334_1005836_pt1 | contig 11660 bp, 6 predicted proteins | sample BiotimSIPDNA_FD_89706 | JGI IMG/M metagenome (GOLD analysis project Ga0123334, IMG submission 89706) | Anaerobic biogas reactor microbial communites from Washington, USA - Biogas_R1 time_0 SIP DNA | ecosystem: Engineered > Bioreactor > Anaerobic > Unclassified | place: Washington, USA | collected... | reverse complement strand
ATATGGGTATTCACTATACTGGTGTGAGAAAACTCAGCTATTCGCATATCGCCTCACCCCCTCGGTCCCCCTCTCCATTAGTAAATGGAGAGGGGGAAGAAGAATAAATCGCAGTATCTTGCTCCCTTTCTCCACGAGTGGAGAGAGGGCTGGGGAGAGAGGCGACGGAGTAATCAGTGGTGTTTGAGTTATTTGTTTCAAAAATGATGTTTACACCAACCAAGTGCATATCCCTATTTTATAAAACATCAATGCAATTTAAAATAGCACTACAATCTCATAATTGTAGTGCTATTCTTAAACGTTCAACATTTGTAAATACAAACAGTTAACTGATAATAACCGTTTATTGATCTGCATTATTTCACTACTTCACCATGTCGTACATCATCGACCACTGCTGAGCCGATCCGTCAAATACCCTGACGTTTTTGTAGCCGAGAAGCTTTGCGAGTGTAAACCATACGGTGCTCATATAACCGCCCACACCGCAATAAACAATAATTTCCTGTTTCTTGCCATCACCGACAACTGAACCTGCAATCATCTCAAGCTCATAAAGCGACTTCATTGTTCCGTCAGTAACATTCCATAATGATGCAGCAGGAAGCGATACGGCAGTCGGAATGTGTCCAGCCTTCACTGCCCACGGTTCAGTAATCTCACCATCATATACGGCTTTATCCCGTGCATCAACAAGAACAACGTTTCCTATCTTATTTTTAACATAGTTTATATCAACAAACATGGTGCCCGATCCACTGTATCCAAAATCTACTGCGGTGACAGCAGGTACCTGAGTTGATACAGGTTTTCCTTCTGCAGCCCACTTTTCAAAGGCACCATTAAGGACCGCAACTTTTTCTACGCCGGCATAAGCAAGAGTCAGGGCAACACGTCCCGGAGAGCCAAGTGCATATGGATTCACAGTAGGAAGACCGGTTACAAGAACAACGTTACTTTTGCGTGAGATTCCATATCCACCCAGAGCGGTGGTAAGAGCAGATATTTCGGGTACTTCAACCCATAAACCACCGGGGCTAAAATCTGATGTAGCCCATACAGAGATAACGTCAAAAGGCATACTGATTGAGCCGGGTATATGACCGGCAGCATATTCATCAGCACTTCTGACATCAATAATAGTGTACTGACTTTTATTCAGGTTTGAATAAAGCCAATCGGTTGAAACCAGATCTGAACCAGTACCAACCGCTGCACTCTGCTCGTAGCTAACAGGACTTGACTGTTGGGAACACCCCAACCCTGCAACAGCAATTGCGGCTGAAACAAAAAACAGTAGCGCGTTCTTCTTGTTCATTGTACATCTCCTTCTTGTTGGTAAGCTGATGAATTACATGCACAAAATGCACTGCGTTCAAAGGAAGTATTTTTCATCTGTCAGTTTAATATAGCAGTCTGCACAGCTTCGGTACAATCATTCTGAAAAAAAAATAGTGAAACGTACAACAGCAGAAATGGCCCGTAATATAATAAAAATGTTTAAGAAAAGTAAAAAAAAAGTGTAGAATTTACAAATAATTGTTGTAAAAAAACAATTCTACGGTATAATCTGACTCATGCCTGATACTTTTTTTTGTGATTTAGAAAAAATTACTACAAAAAAAATTAAAGGTCATAAGCAAATCTGCCGATAGTATAAAAGGGCAGCGGGCAGCAAAAAAAAAGGGGGTAGCTTCACCAGGGAGCTGCCAAAGACAGGCTTTGAGATATTAAGCGTTTAAGCTATTTGTTTAACAATTAAGGTTTCTATTGTTGCAATATTAACAAGGAGGTCCTTATCGTGCACAAAATCAGTACAGCGTAAAACAATAACACTGTTTTATTTGAAAGTAAAATTTTTTTAATCATTAATGTACAATGTAGTAACCATTATTCAAAGGACTCAAAAATGAGCATTCTTAAGAAAATTTCCCTCGCAGTGGCAACAGTCGCAGTTTTGTCAACATCATCGTTTGCAGCTAACGTTATTGTTGGTGGTAACGTTCCACTTATTAACAGTATTACAGGTTTAGGAGTTCTTACTCTGGATCTATCTTCAGCTGGAAATGCCGTTAACATAGCAAAATTTATTGTGAATTGTAACGCTCCGACGATGGATGTTACATGGGCATTGACAAATGAAGGGGAATTTTTAAAAGAAGGAGCTGCTGCTACGACTGGTGTTGAATTTACCGCTGTACTCGAAGCGGGTGGTGTTGCTGAGGGATTAGGTGATCCTCTTGGAGGAGGAGATCTTACTCCAAATGCAACTGCTGTAAATGTTGATGGTGCGAATACCACATGGAATTACAATCAAACATCAGCAACTGAGAACTTTGTAATATCAATGAATGCAACCTGGACAGAGCCCGCAGGCCTTTTGGCAGGTTTATATACTGAAACGATAACATTCACAATAGCTGCTTCTGGAGTATAATTATATTTTTACATTTATTTAGGGGCATAAATTGCCCCTAAATCTGACGCCACAAATTCATTCCGACTTACTACTTCAAAAAACCACCATCTGAAAATCAGTTACATTTTTTCCGATAACTACCAGCCTGATAATTATAAAGTAATCCTTGAATTACAGCATATGTATTTATATAATTACATATAATTTCCAAGCACTTAGAATTGCAAGTCAATCTATTTGTGTGGAAGTTGACTTAATGGTAAAAAGATATCCTTTTTACCATTTGATCTTTTTGACCATATATTATTTAAAATCTCATGGGAATTAAGGTAATGAAGATACACAAGCTGTTGATTTTTCTAACATTCATGTTTTTTTCAGTAGCATCCCAGGTGATACCGCCCGATGAGACGCTTATTACCACTGTTCAGCCTCAGGGAGTGATCGGTCTGAATTTCAGCGAGCCGGGAAACTCAGAACAGATTGCCTATTTTATTATCAACAGCAATGATTCAAGTGGCTTTATACTGAAACTGGAACTTGCCAACAGAGGTAATTTTAAAAACGGAACATCCTTAATACCAATGACATCGCTTGTTCTCAACAAATCAAGCGGTGTAATCGGTACAGGTTTATCCGAACCCAATAATCTGGATGTCCTGGCTGCTGTTAGCAGTGGAGGAGAATTCTCGTGGACTCCAGGTAGTACAGCAACAACTGTTACATCAAATTACATGGTGGAACTGAAAGCAAGCTGGGCTGATCCATCCGGAAAACTTGCCGGCTTTTACTTTGAAACAGTAAAGGTGACTATCTCTGCGGGGGGACCATAACGATTATCTTTTCAGAAAAAATATACCTAACACTTATTCGGGAGAAAAAATGAGCACTCAAAAAAAAGATTTAATAAAAACGTGTCTATTTATTGCATCATTTGGTTTATCTGCCACTGTCTTTGGAGGATATTCCCTTAATCCGCTGGTAACTATACTTGACATTTCAAAGAAACAGACAAGTGCGGAGGTCGTTGTCAAATTTGAAGGAGAGGTCAAGACTCCGGTTGCAGTTGAATTAAAGGTGATGGGCCGGGAAGTCAGTCTCGATGGTAAGAAAGTTTTATTTCTCGAAGACAAATCTGCAGAACATTTTATTGTCTATCCTGCTCAGATTGTCCTGATGCCTGGTGATATTCAGCGTGTACAGATAAAATGGGTTGGTGATTCAATACCTTCCAAGGAAATGTCCTATGGCCTTATTGCAGGTGAAACTCCCATGAAAATAGGAGATGAAGAAGACAAAAGGGGAAAAGTCGAAGCACGGCTTTTAATTCGCACCAGATACGAAGCAGCAATTATACTCAGACCCGCTAATGTCAAACCGAATGTTACCGTAGAATCAACGGCATCAAAAACAGACAGTCTTGGCAAACCACGTTTGCTATTGACACTTCACAATAAAGGCACAGGACTTCAAAAGCTTGCAGGCATGAAATTAAGAATTGCTCCAATAAGTAAAGAGGGAAAAACGATGTCGACTAAAAGTATAACCTATTCCCCGCAGCTTTCAAAAGAGCAAACCAATCATAGTATATTCCCAGGATTTTATCGCGCAATAGATCTGCCGTGGCCTTCCGGAATTCCAGTGGGCCCGGTGAATGCGGTAGTTGACTTTAGCAAATAATTAAATAATGGCATTTATTTTTTTTGTTTTGTAAACAGAGAGAATTACTGCATAAAATATGTTTCTTCATGTAGTGATAAAGAATAAAACCAGAACTGATTGATGAAAAAAAGTCACTTTTCATATCATTTATCTATAAGGTTTCATTACCTTATTTTGTCAATTATTACATTGTCAACTTTATGTACAGCAGCGGCAGCGGCATCTGATATTCTGAACATTGATACGCTTGTGCATGTTGCACAAACAGAGGTGTCCCTGAGTCCGCTCTCCCCGGAGCTTATAGACAGCAAAAATATTCTGGAAAAAACCAATTCATCAAAAACCCGTGAGCAGCTCTATCGGGAAATATTTGGTATTCCTCCACCGAAACCTCCCCGCCAACTCGAGGCATCACTTACGGTAAACGAAAAAGTGAACGGCATAATTGAAGTGATTTTTTCTGAAGACCGTACCGATTTTTCGATACCTGCGGCACCGGTCATAAGTATGATTGCCGAGATGATTTCCCCGGAATTACTTACATTGGTAAAAAGTAAAATCAACAGTTCAGGACTGTTGACAAAAAACAATCTTGACAATATCAGACTTGAGACCATATTTGAATCTCAGGACTACGTTGTTCATATTAAAATTCCAGCGGATTTGCTCAGTAAACAGGTGCATGATTTAAAAGGATATCGTGCTGACCCATATATGACAGAACATATTAAGCCGAATGCAGTATCAGCATATCTGAATGCACATATCAATGAAAAATTACGATACTTCCAAAGTGCTTCAAATGATACGTTGAATATGTATTACAAGATATCAAAAAGATTAAACATTGACATACGCCAGCCTTTGACTGCTAAAATCGACGGAGCGGTTAATATAAAAGGTGTAGTGCTGGAGGGGGGCGGCACCTATAACGAGATGTATAATAATGCTGTTCAAAAAAATAGTATCAGACTTGTTTATGATCTGCCAAAACATTTTTTACGACTTTCAGCCGGAGATGTTACCTATAAAACGACAGGATATCTATCGTATGTACCAACAGGCGGCATTGGAATTTCCAAAGACTACACACTTCAACCGCACATAAACAGTTATCCTGTCAGCGACAGGGAGTTTTTCCTTACCGAGCAATCTGAAGTTTATGTATGGGTTAATGACATTCTCGTTAAAAGTCTGCTGCTTGAGCCCGGCACCCATGATATTCGCGGTTTTCCTTTTGCAACAGGAAGCAACAATGTACGAATTGAAACCAGGGATTTTTCTGGCCGGATCGAAACCCTGGAGTTCTCATTTATTCACGAACCGGTACTGCTTGCTAAAGGGAAATCACACTATTTCTTCAATATTGGGTTGCCATCAAGAATATACAAAAATGAATATGTTTACAAAGCAGATGATCCTTATTTAGTGGCGACGTATAAAAGAGGATTGACTGACAATTTTTCCTTTGAGGTATATGGTCAAAGCTTTCTTGACAGAGGAATGGTGGGTACCAATGGAATCTATGCACTATCATTGGGTAATGTTCACGCAGATCTTGCCGGGAGCTTTGATGCAAAAAAGGGTGCGGACCTTGGTGCAAAACTTGGTTTTTTCTATCGTTCGAAAGTGTCCTATTCAAAAGACAGCAAATCATCAACCGGTGCATTGCAACGAATAAATCCGATAACCTGGAATACCAGAATGGAGTATCTTGGGGATGGATTCCCAAGAACAATTCAGGATTCCAGTGCTTTTTACGAAAAACAGGTACGTTTTTCCACAGACCTTACCATCCCAATGCCGGGTCAGTTTAATTTTAACCTGACAAGCGCATTCAACATTTACCCTGACTCTAATAACATTTTTGAAATAGGGATGGGCATTCAAAAAACTCTGTTTCGATCATTACGTGCAGCAGCAGATTTCAGGTATTCATCAGATACCAGATCAGACAGGGCAAATCCGTATGTCAGTGTCCGGGCACAATGGACATTCAATTCCGGTCCTAATAACATTGCAATCAATGAAACAGTCACACGACAGCCGCCGGCATCTTCAGATACACTTTTATCAAATAACGCTAAAAAACGTGAATGGGATTTTACTACTGATGTAAACTGGGATTATCTGAGTACCTATCAACGTCCGGGAAAAATCAGTGGCGGTATTTCTGCCCATATTGACGAAATGTATAGTAATTACAACGGACGTGTCGGCTACAGTGGTAATGCCGGAAGTATAGAATTCAACCAGAATCTGGGTACACCGGGGTATTTCCAGGAACAGTTTATTCAGCATCAGAGTGATCTTACCCTTAAAACATCGTTGGTTTTTGCAGATGGCACACTAGCTCTTTCCCGTCCTGTCTACAACAGCTTTATGATAGCAAAGGGTACGAAGAATCTTAAAGGCAGCACGATCAGGATAAATCCTTATGATAAAGATGATTATGAGGCCACCTCTACCTGGTTTGGTCCTGCTGCACTCCCGCTGCAATCTCCCTATACTTTAAAGAAAATAAAAGTATCACCGCTTAATTCATCGGTAGCATCAATAAACGACCAGGTGAATTTTACGCTTTTTCCGCACTACAAAAGTGGTTTTTTGCTTAAAGTAGGATCCGATATCACCGTGCTTGTCATAGGTACACTTCTTGACAAAAATGGCAACACATTAAACTATCAGGCTATAAACATTACCGCCAAAGACAATAGTGATTTCAAACCTATCAGTACCTTTACAAATCAGGCCGGCAAATTTCAGTTCATGGGTACTGCAGGACAGACGTACGAGATGCGCCTTGACGGTACACCTGACCAGGCACCTGTTCCCATTACAATACCAGAAGACGAAGATGATTACTATCGTGTGGGCGAGATCCGTACAGGCGCACTTAACCCTGAGCCATCACAATCCAGTACAGTAGATGAAAGTGATGCTGCCAATGGGGCTGCACCATCACTTTCAACACCTGCTTCTGATTCTGACAATGTTATTGATACAAAAACAGCAGAGAAGCCTGTCGATCCTAATGCAAAAGTATCCTACATTTTCGGTACACTCAGAGATTCCAGTGGCACCCCGATGCCACTTACATCATTTGAAATAATTCCCGTAGATGACCCCTCAGCAGCACCAATCAGGTCATTTACCAACAAGGATGGCAATTTTCAGTTTATCAGCACCAAACCAGCAAAATACCGTATAGCAACAACAGAATCCACTGACAGCGGATCATTGAACCTTGTTGATACGTTTAGTGTCACCGAAGCAACTACGGGTTTACAGCACCATATCGGGAATCTTAAACTTAACAAAAGTGAAATACCGGTACAAGCATCGAAAAAAGATACAAGCACATTAAAAGTTACCGGAACTCTCGAAAATAAAGAGGGAGCACCATTTAAACTCACTCCCGTTTCGGCGATATCTATTGACACGTTAATTAATACATTTACCGATGATAATGGTACATTCCAGTTTATCACCCCCACTCCCGGCAAATATATGATTTACATAACGGGTTCGAAAACCAACACCGGTGCGTTTATCACCCTAAAACCTGAAGATAAAGGGATCATTGATGTCGGCCGTCAGCGGATAGAACAGTAACAGGCATCTGGTAACTCGCCCCCTGATTGTCTGAACCTTGATTTTCTTGATTACCTTGATTATCCTGATTTTCTTGTTTACCCTGATTTTTTTAAATCGTGGTAATTCTTGCAATCAAGCTTCAGATCACATGGTGTCCCCCCCTAATGTTGTTGACTTAAGCTTGACATGTTACAGTTGTGCTGGTTGCTGTACCGATTGCGCGCCCCCACCCTGGCTCAAAGCAGCCAGACCTCCCCCGCAGGAGGGAGGTAATATTTTGATTTTAAAATAATTACGCCTCCCTCCTGCGGGGGAGGTCGCTCGGCTTTGCGAGCGGGTGGGGGCGAGCGCATAAGTACATTGCCTCTTTGTAAACACTAAGTTAACGATATTGGTCCACCCCGGGAATACCTGATGAACTGCAGTATTTTGGATTTTTATTAAAAAATGTCATTATAAGGGTTGTAAAGGCCTTATTAAAGCACTATTTTAAGCTCATATGTAAAAAAATTGCAATATCTGTCAGTAAATCAACGATTAAAACCAAGGGGTCACCCTTACAATAATCAATACTATAACCAGTCAATTAATTCCCGGGTTTCAAATTTGAGAAAAGGAGAAAACAAATGAAAAGCCTTAATGATCAACCTTATCGTAACCTTGATAAGAGGAGATCAAACATTTACAGTCCAGGAATTCTTTGTATGATCGCTGCATGGGCCATGATCACAATGACCTCAAACGAAGTCTTTGGATCAGCTCAAAGTGCAAAGGATAATGGCACCGGGGTACTGCTCGGTGTGTTTCACGAAGGATCGCAGACAGATCTGAAACCCATTAAGGAATTAGAAAAAGGACTAAATAAAAAATTCGCATCAGTTATGTGGTTTACCGATTGGACAACAGGTTTCCCTGCTGCAGATGCCAAGAGAGTCTCTAAAGCAGGGTATATACCACACATTGCATGGGAACCCTGGTCCTGGGAAAACAAGGACCTGATCAAGCTTCAGGATATCCTTGACGGAAAATGGGATACCTATATTAAGACATGGGCCTCAGAGGCAGCAAAATTCAAACGTCCACTATTACTTCGTTGGGCACACGAATTCAATGGAGACTGGTATCCCTGGAGCGTGCCGAAAAATGGTCAGGATCCACAGGCCTATATCAAAACATACCGTTACGTTCATGATATTTTTAACGCTGCAGGTGCGAAAAACGTACAATGGATCTGGTGTTTTAATGCAGCCAGCGTTCCCTCTCAACCCTGGAATGCACCGTTTGAGGCGTATCCCGGCGATACCTATGTCGATTGGGTTGGAATCGACGGTTATAACTTTTCCGGTACAGATAGCTTTAAATCCATTTTCAAAACAGCATATACAAAGGCATTCTCTTCAGTCAAAAAACCTATCATGATTGCAGAATTTGCTACTGCCGGGGCGGGACCGGATAAGGCAAAATGGATTGCTGAAATGGCAAACGATCTGAAAACACTTTTCCCGGCTATTCGCGCAATCACATGGTTTGATATAAACAAAGAGAAAGACTGGAGACTTTTCTCAAGTGAAGAGTCAAAAAATAGTGCAAAAAAGGCATTTGAGGATTCCTACTTCTTATCAAAATCATCATTGTTTAAGACAATCCCTGCACAATTTTCAAACTATCATGAGAGCTATCTCAAAACTCTGGGGTCATTGTCGCCAAAGAAAGTTCTGATGAAAGCATCTGCAATAGAGTTTCCTGATGAAAATGAGATTGCTAAATTGGAGTCCTATTGGGCAAAGAGCACTCCGCTTACTATTACGTCAGCAAAAGGTGAAGCAGATCTTCATGGCAAAGTCCACCTGGCCTATTCACAGAAGTCGCTCTTTGTACGGGCAGAAATCGCAGACGATTTTCCGATGAATAATGATAAATCCGGGGGGGATATATGGAATGGAGACGGTCTCGAACTATGCATTTCTTTGGATAAAGATGCGGATCCCGGAAGAGAATTCTATGGACCAAAAGACTTTCAGATTGGCATAAGCCCTGGAAAACCGGAACAGGGAATCAAACCATCAATCTGGGCATGGGGATCATTAAAAAAATCTCCTGATGGAGCTATTATCGATGTGCAAGAAACATCGACCGGATATATGATTCAAGCTATTATCCCATGGGCTTCACTTGTCTCCGATTTTATTCCGCAAAAGGGATGGGAATTAGGATTTGACTGTGCGATCGATGATGCCGATCAAGGCTCAAATGATCGTCAATCGCAGAACATCTGGTGCGGTGACGGAAATTTCTATGCCAATCCATCACAATGGGGGATACTTACACTCGAATAAAACATTCAGTAAAAACCGCCGGTAATCGGCGGTCTTTTATTTTGTTAATTTTCAAGAACCCGGTTTCTCATCCACAACAAGTTTTTATTTATAAAAAACATATAACGCTCCCACCAATTGACAATGAGCAACTAACATTTTTTACTACGTCAACGTTTTTTACTCTTGTCACGTTTTTCCTCTTTTACTTTATACAATGCATCATCTGCAAGCTTTAGCAATGTGTCAATATCAAAATTATGTTCCTCTCCGGATGATGCCATACCAGCGGAATAATCAAGCATCCATGCGTTCATGTTTATCTCATTATACTCGTTAACCAGTTGATCAATTCTATCCTTAATTTGCTGATAGTCTTGTACTGTACAATCAAATGCCAGTACGGTAAACTCGTCACCACCGATTCTGCCGATGACATCTGTTATTCTAAACGATTTGTTAAGAATATCAGCCATTGTTTTAATCGCAATATCACCTTGAGCATGACCATAGACATCATTAATCTGTTTTAATTTGTCAAGATCAAAAAAGATGCAGATGAAACTATTCCTGTTTCGCTTGGAAAGAGCAATATGCCGGCTTGCGGTTGACAGAAAGCCACGGCGATTCAATAGCCCGGTAAGTTCATCCCTGATAGAGATCTGTTCAAGTTTTACATTCGCGAGGGATAGTTCCTTGAGTGCATTCTGAAGCTCTGATGTACGCTCCTGTACCATTTCTTCAAGTAAAATTCCATGCTCCCGCTCATTGGCAATCATATCCATCATGTGTAATGCACCGTCCAAACTGCTGCGGATCGTTTCGAGAAAAACCGGAATGTGATCAGTGGGGTCGGTAAGAAAAAAACCTATATCCGAATCTGTCTCAAATAATGGCAAACAGATTAGATTAAACGGTTTTTGTAATGATGAAATTCCATTGGGCAATAGCAGATTTGATCTGAATACAATACCATATTCATCGGATGAGTTGTTATAAAAAAGTACTGAATTATTTTTATCTTTATATCGGGAAATTACAAACTCTTTAATACCAACATTAATCAATTCTGCATGCAAAAATTCCCTTAACGAATCTGGGTCTGATATCTTTCTGAGATCATCAATGAAATTGTAAAGTTGTTCTTCCGCTTCCTGACGCTTTAGTTGCCGTATCTCAAAATGCTCCTCACTGATTGTCAATAGCATCTGCCAGATTCTTTTGTGAAGATCTGGTGGAAATTCCTGTGCTTGTTTATTGAGGATATATACCAGAATGGAAAGTATTTTATCGAGCATATAACCATTTTTTAAAAGATGAAGGATTTGCTTCTCAAGAAAATCTAATATTGATGATTGATCTGTATTTATAATGTTAACAAAATGTTTTTCATAAAGTGTAGTATCCAGATTATGTGCATCATCAATTTCTGATGATTTAAACGGAACAGAAATACACCCGCATGAACGTCGCAGAACCAGTCTGCTGGGTAATAAAACAGCAGTTCCCGGTGCAGTTCTACCCTCAATAATATCAATTAGTAACGTTAATGCTCCTTTCCCAAGCTCAAAAACCGGTTGTCCAACAGTTGTTAATGCCGGTGAGCAGGCACGGGCGCTTATGAGATTATCAAATCCCCCGATGATAACATCACCAGGAACTTT
>Ga0123334_1005833_pt1 | contig 11665 bp, 10 predicted proteins | sample BiotimSIPDNA_FD_89706 | JGI IMG/M metagenome (GOLD analysis project Ga0123334, IMG submission 89706) | Anaerobic biogas reactor microbial communites from Washington, USA - Biogas_R1 time_0 SIP DNA | ecosystem: Engineered > Bioreactor > Anaerobic > Unclassified | place: Washington, USA... | reverse complement strand
GGCCCTGAAGCGAACTGTAGAATATTAGCATTTCTACCGAGGTACTGATTCCTGACAAAAATGATGTCAGTGTAAAAAAGAAAATACCAATCAAGAATATTTTCTTACGCCCGAATTGATCCGCGATTCTTGATCCTGTCAATAACAACACCGAGAATGCAAGATTATATGCATTTACAACCCAGGAGATAGTACTCATATCCGTTTTGAAATACCTGATCATCACCGGCAGCGATACATTGACTATCGTTGAATCAAGCATCACCATGAAAAATCCGATGACTATCGTAAAAAAGGCTATAAAATCAACGGCTTTCAACGGCTTTTCTTTTTCATTATTCATTACTGTTACCTTACTTATTCATAATTACTTCAAAACAGAGATATTATTTACATAAGGGCACTATATTTTCTACACCCTGTAATAGTAAATGTTCCATCAATAAACTTCCCTGCCTTATACAAACTATCTCCCGGACCGCATTCAAAAAATTCAGTACCGTCATTTCCCAGAAGCAGCTCAAACGTTTTCCTCCAGTTTATAGGAAGTGCCACATTGTCCAGTATCGTGTGTTTAATTGTATCGGTAGTGTCCAGAATTGTTTGATCTACACACGACACCATTTTGACATTTGGAGCACTTACAATAACATTATCACAGCACAATTTGAGTGATTCAAGCTTCGAAAGGTCTTTAACAGCATGATATGGCGCTGAGAGCGGCAAGATGACCGCCTTTATGGCTCCATCATCAGTAACTGCATCAACCAATTGTGTAACCCGTGTATTTTCTCCACAAACAACAAAACTCAGTCCGTTATTCTCATTGATAATATCAAGCATTCCACCACTATATGCAATATGTTTTTCAACAGTTGCACGCTCGAGTCCGATAATTGTAGCGATTGCGTACGATACTGTACCCTTTGCAGCCATAACTGCAGTATATGCAGTTTCTATAAGCTTCAGCCCCGATTCAAAGGTATAGACACCTGCATGATACAATGCAGCATAAATCCCCATGCTGTAAAATGCACACCAGGAAACATTTGGATGAATATTCCTGAGAATATCACTGAATGCACAACTGTAAATGTAGGTCAGCAACTGGTTCTGAAGCTCATCGTACTCATCATCCCTTGTACATACTGGTTCGGGAATTTTAAAACTGCTGCATCCTGACGCACGTCGAAAGAGTTGCTTGATATCACAGCCTGATTTCTGCAAAAAAACATTTTCGTACCCTGTAAATGTTACCCCGCAGCCGGGAAACAATACACCATGCAGTTCAGGAAATTTCAAAACAGTTTCTGAATGATTCATTCTATTTTTATTCCTGATTCACTCATCATTCTGTTTCCTCAAAAGTGGCTCTGGAAAGCGCTAACACAGCCCTCCGATCTGTTAGACCAAATAATCTACTATTTATTTTAAACGACTGCAAAAACAGTTCTACGTTTTGAACAGTCAGATTATTGGATGCGTAAATCAGATATTTCCGCTTAATACTATGATGTATGGTGTAATGGTTGGTTTGATTTGGAAATCAAAACACTGTGTTCCTACTACTAATTCAACAAGCAGGGTGATGCAGTAACTGATAAAAGCCGCTGACAGGATTCGAACCTGCGACCCGCACATTACGAATGTGCTGCTCTACCAACTGAGCTACAGCGGCAGCTCATGTGTATAAAATAATTTCTGTCGCAGTGGTTTGGAAGGGTGATGTTTGTTAAGCCGCAGAGAAAAGGTGATGCAGGATGCATTACCGTGGAAAATTTGTCGGACTAAACTTGAAAAAACCATTCATTAGATCTCCCAGCATTCTCTCGTATACTATATTTAACTGAAAAGGGAGAAAAAATAGTGCATTCAGACTACAAACCGCCATATACATTGACTCCTCAGATTATGACCTGTGTAGCTGAGATCGCTGAACTTGTGGGGCGATACACCGCCACTACTGAAAAAACACTGACTCCGCAGGTGATGCTACAGTTTTTGTAGAATTTATGCTTCAAATTTTAAAAGATACTCTGATAACAATTACCACGGAAGTAACCACGGAAGTAAAACAGCTCCTTAATGTTATAAAAGGTGAAATGAAGCGAAAAGAGATTCAGAGTGCACTAAAACTTAAAAATGATGAACATTTTCGATTAGCCTATCTTACTCCAGCACTATCAGATGGTGTTATTGAAATGACACAACCTGATAGCCCAAACAGTCCAACACAACGGTACCGTTTGACTGCGAAGGGAAGAGACTTGACACATGTCGTTAACAATGTATAGTTCTATTATTTTTAACACCAATACCAGACAAAAATGCAAGTTCTCAGGCAATAATCTGTTTCAAACCTTTTTTTATGTATCCTGAAAGGACTGTTGACCTGTTTTGCCAACAGAATCGATCACGCAGATCTATTAGTTGCTGTTTTTTTCATTAATTTTAAGTAAATTAACCGGTATACGTTCAACGCTTGATGAACCGCGCTTTGGAGAAATCGCGGGACCGGAGAAGTTAATCCATATAGTTTTCTGGTATACCAGCACTACAGTAACAACGATGAATAAAGAAGGAGTACACGTGATAGTACGTAAAAACAGCACTTTGTTTACAGGCATTCTACTAACCATTTGTACCGCAACAATTCTGTACGCTCAGGGATCAATGAATACCTTCGTTCACGATCCAGTTATGATTAAACAGGGCTCTACCTACTACATCTATTATACCGGCAATCTCACACCGTTTAAAACATCCACCTCACGATACAGCGGCTGGAAGGATCGCGGTTCTGCTTTTTCATCAGGCCCATCATGGATTGCATCCACCGTACCCGCAAATAATGGCCGTGACCTCTGGGCACCGGATATCAGTTTCAGGGACAACTTATACTGGCTCTATTACTCGGTGTCATCATTTGGCAAAAACACATCAGCAATCGGTCTTGCAACAAGCCCGACACTCGATCCATCAGCATCAAACTACAAATGGACTGATCAGGGTGTTGTCATCAAGTCTTCGACATCGAATAATTACAACTGTATCGATCCCAATGTTTTTGAAGACACTGACGGGAAACTATGGCTTACCTTTGGTTCATTCTGGTCGGGGATACAGCTTGTTGAGCTGGATCGTACCACCGGCAAACCACTTTCAAATGCAAAAATTTCCACTATTGCCAACCGCAGCGCCGGCATTGAAGCGCCGTTTCTTGTCAGGTGGGGAAATTATTATTATTTGTTTGTATCATGGGATAAATGTTGTGATGGCGCAAACAGTACCTACAAAATTGTTGTCGGCCGTTCTACCAGTGTGACAGGATCCTATGTTGACAAATCAGGTAAAGACATGAAAAGCGGTGGAGGTGTTATACTTGATCAAAGCACCGATCAGTGGAAAGGACCCGGACACAACGGTATTTTCTTTGAAAACGATACGATGTTCTGTGTCAACCATGCATATGCTGCAAGTAATGGCGCTGCGACACTGTTTATCCGTCCATTTTACTGGAAGGATGGATGGCCGCAGTTTCAGTATGTACCGCCGGTACATGCAACGACATCAGTACAGGCTGCAACACGTAACAAAACAATCCGTCCACAAATAATTGTCCGGTATGGACAAATGTTATCCGTTGTTGCAGTGCAGGGTGATGATATTTTCTCTATAAACGGTTCGAAAATAAAGCTGAATACAAAAAAATATTTACGTCAATCGATTAACAGATAGAAGTGGATAGTTCCGGGCATATTACTATATTGTAAATCTATATCAACACATCTATCAGGAGGATGTTTTTGACAAAAAAGTATTGTTATATCTTTGCGTTCCTGTTGTTAACGCTGTTTGGTGATGTTATTTCAGTTGCAGCACAAACAAGTGGTAATCCGCTATTTGCCCCGTTATTAACTGCGGATGCAAGTGCGCTTGTCTATCGGGATACACTTTACGTTTTTACCGGTCACGACGAAGGCACAACATCATTTGTCATGAATTCATGGTATATATTTTCAACAACAGATATGGTTCACTGGACTAATCATGGTGTGAAACTACGGGCACGTGATTTTTCCTGGTCAAGCGGTCAGGCATTTGCGGGTCATGTAGCAGAACAAAACGGCAAATTTTACTGGTACTGCCCGGTACTTCACAAAACAATAAAGGGAACAGGTAAAGAAGGATTCGCAATCGGTGTTGCAGTCGCAAATCATCCGCTTGGACCATACACAGATGCAATCGGGAGTGCACTTATAACCGACAACACCCCTAACTGCATTACACTTAACATTGATCCTTTTGTAACTGTTGATAATGGAACCCCATACCTCTACTGGGGATCGTGGAACGCCTGCAGATATGTCAAACTTAAACCATCAATGATCCAACTTGACGGTTCCGTACAGACCGTTACTCTACAGGGCTTTTTCGAAGCACCGTGGATACACAAGAGGAATAACACCTATTACTTTTCGTATGCATCCGGATATCCGTCAACGACCGCCTATTCCACCGGCCCGAGTATCACCGGTCCCTGGACCTACAAGGGTGTTATCAATGACAAAATAGAAACTCCGGTAATTTCTGAAACGAATCATCAGGCAATTATTGAATTCAAGGGTAACTGGTATTTCATCTATCACAACACTGCATTAAGTAAAGCTGCAACAGATAATACTGCAGCTACAAACAATGGTACCTATGAACGTTCGGTATGTATTGACAAATTAGAATACAATGGCGATGGGTCCATAAAAAAAGTGGTTCGTACTACAACCGGAGTTCCGATTATACCGACAACATCCGTCCAGGCCAATCTCATCAATTATCACAATAACGCGAAACAACCATTCTCACTGCAGGCACTTACAAACGGAAAGTATGCGATTAAATTGCCCGGGAATAATTCAAACAACAATACTCTCAAAATTTCAGTATATTCAATTAATGGTGTGCTACTGGAAAAAATAGTTACGACCACAAACAATCATGAAGTATCACTTCCATCCGGAACACATATACTTTGTGTCAGTGATGGAACAGTCAGATATTCTCAATGCGTAAATTTTTTTTAGCACTTGCGCAGATACAGTATCGGCATGTGAGTCAGTTGTTTGTATCATTATTTTGAACGACAAGTATAACAGGAGGAATAGTTAATGGTTATATCAGATTGGAAATATGTAAAGAAATTCTCCGTTTTGTTACTATTTCTATGTGCGATCCAAAGCAATGCCGACAATCCGCTGGTACGTCACATTTATACAGCAGACCCGGCACCACTCGTCTACAACAACCGTTTTTACATATTCACCGGCCACGATGAGGGCGGCAGCGGCTGGACGCTCAACGGGTGGCATGTGCTTTCCTCTTCCGATATGGTCAACTGGACCGATCATGGTGAAGTACTTGCGGTAAAGGATGTAACATGGCTCAACACAAAACAGGCATGGGCCGCACAATGCGTTGAACGCAATGGGAAATTTTATTTCTATATCTGTGATTCAGGAGAAATCGGTGTTGCCGTTGCGGATAATATTCTTGGACCGTATAAAGATGCTCTGGGAAAACCGATGATTTCAAATGCAACCCCGGGCGCCTGTCCCGGTGATGACAACATCGATCCATCAGTGTTTATTGATGATGATGGATCGGCATATATTTACTGGGGTACTGACCGTGTGAATCGTCAGGCAAAATTAAAAAGCACTATGATCGAGATTGACGGATCAATAACCGTTCCGCAGGGAACATCCCGTTTCTTTGAGGCATCATGGGTACATAAATATAACAATACCTACTATTTCTCCTATGCAGCATACAATGCAAACGGTGACAACTGGCCATCCAATATTGACTACTGCACAAGTTCCAATCCGCTCGGACCATGGACCTATAAAGGAACCCTTAACGGGTATGCAGGAAGTGGAACCAATCATGCCGGTATCGTACAGTTTAAAGACAAATGGTACTTTATCTATCATACCGATTATCTGAGCGGGGGTACAGCCTGGGAACGATCAGTTCAGGCTGATTATCTGTACTACAACACTGATGGCACTATTAAAAAAATTGCCCAGACAACCAGTGGTGTTGTGTCAATTGATACGGCTCCCTTCAGCGAAAACACGTACTACAAGCTTAAAGTAAAGCACAGCGGAAAACTCCTTGATGTCACCGGGGGATCAACAGCAGCCGGTGCGACATTGGTTCAGATGGCTGATAACAACAAAACCAGTCAACAGTGGAAATTCACTAAGGTTGATAATGGTGTATATCAGATTGTAAATAAAAACAGCGACCTTGTACTTGATGCAAGCACGACTGACAATACGGTTGTTCTTGCAGCAAGAAAAAACACCGACACTCAGAAATGGAAACTGACCGGCAACGGTAAAGGTAATTTTTATATTGTCAACAAACAGAACAACCGGCTTCTTGAGGTTTATTACGCTGAAATGACTGATGGCTCCAAGGTGCAGCACTGGGGTTTTAATAATGAGACCTGTCAGATGTGGGATTTTGTAAAGATTGATAGCGGGGCAGTGGGGACAAACACTTTTAATAGTACCAACCGTAATTACATTCCGGATCTGATAAGGGGTGCAGCCATCCTGCCAGCACAAAAAGAAGCTTTCGGTGCTGATTGTTTTTATAATCTCTCAGGACGTAGTAACGGGCCAAATAAACCGAACACGAGTGGATTTTATATTTATCGTTTTGACAGAAACAGGTAGAGTGCACCACCCCGTCAGGCTTCGCCTGCCACCCCTCCAGAGGAGGGGAATTAATTATGAAGCCTTCTAAAAAAACGCCAGGGCACTCTGATTTGTATGCATACCAGTCTCCACTATAGGATAGATTGATAGTCTACCCACACATAGTTAAAACCGTTATACAATCAGGACTGATTGTGCCAACAATATTCTATCTGATACACGACAAAAATCTTTTTTGTCGTGTATTTTCACTTATATTATTACTGTAATCATGCCTGTACACCATACCAACTACGGGATGACAGATTTGTTTAAGATTAAACGGAGGTTAATAAATGAAGTATAGATTCAGTACTACAGTTGCGATACTTTTTTTTGTATCGTCACTCTGTTCATTTGTGTATAGCGCCGAAGAATTTACGTCATATTTATTCGCTTACTTTACCGGTAATAAAATTGAAGAAGAAGCGATCCGTTTTGCTATCAGCGATAATGCACACTCATTTAAGGCACTTAACGGGAATAAACCGATTATCAGTTCTGCCGCGATAAGTGCAACCGGAGGTGTACGGGATCCTCATATTCTTCGCGGTGAAAACAGTGATTATTACATGGTCGCTACTGATATGGTATCTGCGAACGGGTGGGCGTCAAACAGGGGATTGGTCATGCTTAAATCAACCAACCTTATCGATTGGCAATCTGCAAAAGTGAATATTCCCACATCATACAGCCAGTATTCAAAGGCAGACCGGGTCTGGGCACCTCAGGTGATCTTTGACAAAGAGGTTGGCAAATACATGGTTTATTTCGCAATGAGACTCGGTTCCGGTGATCCTGATAAAATTTACTACGCTTATGCAAACAGCACCTTTACTGCCTTCGAAGCAGCACCAAAACTTCTCTATAAATACAACAACCTCTCTGCCATTGATGCCGACATTATCTACAAAGACAATAAATACTACTTATTCTTTAAAACAGAGGGCAGTGGAAACGGGATCAAATACGCAGTGTCATCAAAGTTGACAGAGGGGTATGTTCTTTATGACAAGTATCTTCAACTTACCACCGCTGCAGTTGAGGGATCCTGCGTCTTCAAGCTGATTAATTCATCAACCTATGTTCTTATGTATGATGTTTACACATCGGGAAGGTATGAATTTGCATTAAGCACTGACCTTGTTAATTTCACGCAGGATAAAGTTTTACCATCATTTGACTTCATCCCGCGTCACGGTACAGTAATGCCAATAACCGCCGCAGAGAAAAATGCACTGAATGCAAAGTGGAACCCGACACATACAAATGGAATCAACAGCAAATCAGGTATCACACTTGTATCAGATAGACCGGCAACACAATCGTTTCTGTCACACAACAAACAGCCTGAGTTCCACAATGTCAACAACACATCAAAAGACTATTTTTCAATTTCAGGTCAAAAGATTTCAAAACGACTGTTCTCAAATGGTTTTGCAGCGCAATCACAACAACGTTCAATACCGGCATCGGGAATATATTTACTTAGAACAAAGTAAGGCACTGTATGATTAAGCAATGGTTATCTTTCGTTGTATGCATTACGATTATCATATCTGTAGTCAAAACGTCTTTTTCACAAACGGTAGTCACTGTTGATCCGTCAATTAAATATCAGGTATTTGAAGGCTGGGGGACAAGCCTGTGCTGGTGGGCGGTACTTGCCGGAAAATGGAGTGATACAAACCGCGATAAATTAATTGGAGCTATTGTTGATCCGGACACCGGTTTAGGGTATTCAATATTTCGCTACAATATCGGCGGGGGAGATCAACCTGGACACAACCATTTGACTAAAGGGAATGGCGGTGCTGCGGTACCCGGATTCAAACCAACAGAAACAGGTTCATACGATTGGAATGCAGACCCGTATCAACGGGCGATACTACTTGACATAGCAAAACGTAATAACAATTGTATTTTTGAAGCATTCTCCAACTCTCCTCCGTGGTGGATGACAAAAAGCGGATGTGTTTCAGGGAATACAAATGGAGAAGACAATCTTAAAGAGGACTATTTTGATAATTTTGCAGACTATCTTTCTGAAGTTGTAAAGCATTATAAAGAGAACTGGAATATCACCTTCCGTACCGTTGAGCCTTTTAATGAGCCAAATGCCGGATGGTGGAAATCGATGGGAGACCAGGAAGGGTGCGGATTTAAAAGTAATCAGTCGAAAATGATTACCGAACTTGGAAAGGCACTCGCTGCAAAAGGATTGTCGCCTCAGACATCGGTAAGTGCATCCGATGAATCATCAATTGAGCAGGCGCTCAAAAGTCTCAACACCTATGATGCATCCGCGCTTGGCTACTTGTCACAAGTGAATACGCACAGTTATTCAGGGTATACATCGCGTGTGCAATTAGCGCAGAAGACTTCATCACTGGGTAAACGGATCTGGCAGTCTGAATCCGGCCCTTTACACAAGGATGATAACAGCAACATCGCACTCTGGATGGCTGATGTTATCATAAAAGATATCAGGGATATGAAAGCACAGGCCTGGATTGACTGGCAGGTTTGTGATCCTGTGAGCACCTGGCAAACCATTACCGCAAATCATTCAACGCAACGGTTTTCTTATCCTGTACGGTATTATATGCACGCAGCATTCAGCAGGTTTATCCGGCCGGGTTCGCAGATTATCTCAAGCAATAACAACAACACCATTGCCGCAATTGTCCCTGAACGGGAAAGCCTTGTGATTGTAACCCGAAACGGTACAACATCAAACGCGAGCTACACCTTCGATTTGTCTAAGTTTACAAAAATTGGAACTGCAGCTAAGATCTATCTTTTTTCATTGCCGGGAAGCTTGGTAGCAAAACCCGATTTTCAATTGACATCATCGAAACAGCTGACCGTTGCCGTTCCCTCACAGTCAATTGTTACCTGTGTCATTCCCGATGAAAATGCCGTAAACATTTCACGGGTTGCCAGTACAAACAGCCCGGTTGACAATCGCGTTCCCCGGATCATGCTTCAGGGCAGTGGTATTAAAATACATAACACATCCAAAAGGACACTGCATGTTTCACTGTTTGATCTCAGCGGTAAAATTATTTGTATGCAGGATATTCCCGGTACAACTAATCAAACACTCATGTCAACACTTCCCCGCGGAATATATATAATCAGGACAATATCTGATGGATCAATGAAGGAAACAATTCAGCAGCTTTCAGTATTGTAAACACATTCATACTTATCAAGCTTAGCGGCAAAAGCAGATACACTGACAAGGTGCATCTCCTTGATGATTGATTTGGGGTTACCGGAGAAGTAAAGAAAATTTTCTACATGCTACATGCTACATGCTACATGCTACTTGCTACTTGCTACTTGCTACATGCTACTTGCTACTTGCTACTTACACTTTCTACTTGCTACTTGCTACTTGCCAAATACTACTTCTTCAATTTCACCCCGGCCTGTTTCTTTAAACCCGCGGCTTCACTGAAATACTTATCAAGCAGCTTCCTGATATCATCATTAATCGTAAAGGTATTCATTACGGTGACTTCATTTATGACTTCTTCATATTTTTTATCAGCAAAATCAACACGTGCAAGCCAGTAGTTGCAGAGTACCTGATAATACACACTTATATACTCATCTGATTCGTAGCGTCTTAGTACTTTTGTAAAGTATCGCCGGGATTCATCAAGTTGACCAAGCCCATAGAGCGCCCGTGCTTTTCCCCACATCGCCTGGGTTGACAACGGATATTGAGAGAGTAATCTGTCGGTATAGGTCATCGCCTCAGCAAAACGATTCTCATTGAGTAAAATTTCAATCAGCGCAGTATGCGCTGTCAGCCGGGTAAGGATTCCGTTATCTGCAGCTACAATTAACCGTTTGATCCCGTCATCACGCTTATCCTTTATCTTTGGCATGAACCACAGCGTATTGATCATTGCACTGCGCCAGTAATCGTAGCTGCCGATTCCATAATTGACATCAACGATATCGCTTTGCATTTCTGTCAATTTAAGCAGTGTCGAAACACCACGCCATCCAAACCGGAATGCCGTAATCCATCGTTCATACCGGGCTTCATAGGTACCTTTGTAGCCTTCCGCACCACCCATAAAAAACAGTGCCCATTCATCACCGCTATTTTTTGCAAGTATCTTTTCACCTTTTTCAATGGCAAGATCACAAAATTTATAAAACTCATTCTCTTTTTTTTTGTCAAAATAGAAAGCCATCCAGGTATCAAGGGTGACAGCAACGAAAAAATAACCGGCGGGGTTTTCAGGATATTTCCTAACCAGCTTACGGGCAACATCTTCTGCGGCTTTAAAATCTTCACTGTAGATCAGATCAATGACTTGTATACCCTGTTCTCTGATATCATCCTGAAGTGGTACTGCATCAGCGTCAATATATGCACAAATAAGAATAATCAGCGTTAAAAGCCTATTTCGTCCCCTCCCCACTACTTGACACATTCTTATACTCATTAAAAAAGCGTACCCACTTTTTTTGAGATTCTTGATAACAGAATTTCCGCAGGATTATCAGGTTAACGTTTTTGAGAAAGTAAAACTCAACTTCCGCTTTGGCCATGCATTTGGCCTCTTTTTTCGTCGTTAATGCAACAATCCTGTAATACGGCTTTTCCATCAGTGCATCGGCAGGTATACCACTGGTTATGGAATCCAGATCAACCGGGAGCATCTCCTCAAGTTCTTTTTCAAGCTCAGCTTCCGACGGCAGTTTAGTACACGTTCCAATACCAAAACATACTATAACAACCAATAGCAACCATGCGGCTCTTATTAAAGAGCATTTTTTTTCTTTCATAATAGTACCATCTTAGTCAAAAATGTTCAATCGTGTTGAAGGGTCAAACAGATGAATCTTACGGCCATCAGCAAAAACAGACATTT
>Ga0123334_1005832_pt1 | contig 11666 bp, 9 predicted proteins | sample BiotimSIPDNA_FD_89706 | JGI IMG/M metagenome (GOLD analysis project Ga0123334, IMG submission 89706) | Anaerobic biogas reactor microbial communites from Washington, USA - Biogas_R1 time_0 SIP DNA | ecosystem: Engineered > Bioreactor > Anaerobic > Unclassified | place: Washington, USA | collected... | reverse complement strand
TATCTGTACTATTTCTTGTCAATGCCCAGTGCAACAGAGGAACTCCGTCAAATTGGAGGTAATGCGGTACAGCAAAAGTTTAATAAAACACAGCTTAGGCAATTAGCTTGTATTGCCCCTCCCTTTGAAGAACAAAAGGCGATAGCAAGTTGTCTTGATGAAAAATGCTCTGAAATTGACAGCGCCATCGAAGATAAACAAAAACAGCTAGAAACCCTTGAAGACTACAAGAAGTCCCTCATTTTTGAATATGTGACTGGCAAAAAGGAAGTTGTCTAATGCCAAAGTTTACCATCAACGAAAGATACGATTACCAGCGAGGCATCCTTAACTATCTTAGGGATAGCAATGGCTATAGGGTTCGCACCAATGCCAATTTTGACCGTAGATTCGCCATCGATGGAGAACTGCTGATTGAGTTCCTTACGGCAACCCAGCCCAAGAAGGTTGAGGCTCTTCGCAAGATGTACAAGGGTGACTTTGAGGAAACCCTGTTCAACTATCTCAATCAGGAACTCAATCGTAAAGACGGTAGCTTGATTTCTACTCTGAAGCATGGCTTTGACATTGCCAACCAGCATCTGGACTTGATGTACACCAAGCCAGCTACCAGTTTCAATAAGGAACTGCTGGAAAACTACGGCAAGAACATCTTTTCCGTGGCTGAAGAAGTTTGGGCAAGTGATGACGAACGCATCGACCTGGTTATTTTCCTTAACGGCATTGCCATCATTTCCTTTGAATTGAAGTCCAATCCCCAAGGGCAGAATTATTCTGATGCAATTCATCAGTATCGTACCCAGAGAAACCCCAAGACAAGGCTATTCCAGTTCAAGTCTGGCACGTTGGTAAACTTTGCCATGGACCTGAATGAAGTCTATATGACTACCCGTCTGCAAGGGGAGACTACATCCTTCTTGCCGTTTAATATGGGAGATGGCAAGGGCGTAGATGCTGGCAAGGGAAATCCTGCCTGTGCTGATGATTATCCAGTCCATTATATGTGGGAGGATATTCTCACCAAGGACACTTTGATAGACCTTATTTCCAGGTATATCTTCATCGAGACTAAGGAAAAAGTTGATGAACTTACTGGAAAGAAGACTAAAACCGAGACCATCATTTTCCCCAGATACCATCAGCTGGATTGCCTTAGAAAATGCCTTGCCGATGTAAAGGAAAACAAGTCTTCCTTTAACTACCTGATTCAACACAGTGCAGGAAGCGGCAAGACGAATACCATTGCATGGCTAGCTCATAGACTGTCTTCTTTGCATGATGCTGATGACAAGCAGATTTTCAGCAATGTGGTTGTCGTTACCGACCGTGTAGTGGTTGACAGACAGCTACAGGCTGCAATTAGTGGCATTGAACATAAGTCTGGCCTGTTCAAGCCGATGAAGGATGATTGCACTTCTGACGACCTCCGTAAGGCATTGGAGGGGAATACCAAGATTATTGCTACGACCATTCAGAAGTTCCCGTATATTGTCGATACGGTCGCTTCCCTGAAGGACAAGACCTTTGCTGTCATTATTGATGAAGCCCATTCATCGACAGCAGGCAAGAACATGGCTGCAATTACCAAGGCTTTGGGCAAGGGTAAGAAAGACGATGAAGAAGAAATCGATGTGGAAGATACCATTGTGGATGAAATCAAACGCAATGGCAAGCAGGATAATGTCTCTTTCTTCGCCTTTACGGCAACACCTAAGCCAACCACTTTGCAGCTGTTTGGTAGGTTGAACAAGGATGGTCATGGAGGCGCCTTCCATACCTATTCCATGAAACAGGCCATCGAAGAAGGCTTCATCCTTGATGTCCTACAGAATTACATCACTTATAAGACCTTCTTCCAGATAAACAAGACCATTCAGGATGACCCTGAACTAGAAACAAAGAAGGCAAAACAGCAGATTGCCCGTACGGCTGAATTGCATGATACCAATATTGCCCAGCGAGTGGAAGTCATCGTGGAACATTTTCGCACCACAGTCATGTCTGAATTGGGTGGCACCGCCAAGGCCATGGTCATTACGGATTCCCGTCAGGGGGCTGTGAAGTACCGCAAGGCAATGGAAGACTATCTGAATAAGAAGGGATATACAGACATAAAAGCTCTGGTGGCATTCTCTGGCAAGGTCAAGGTGGATGATGAAGAGTTTACCGAGCCAAAGATGAATGGCTTTGCCGAAGAAAAGCTACCCCAGATGTTCGACAAGGATGATTACAAGGTCCTTTTGGTGGCCAATAAGTACCAGACAGGTTTCGACCAGAAGAAACTCTGTGCCATGTATGTCCTTAAGAAGTTGCGTGGCGTAAACGCTGTTCAAACATTGTCCAGATTGAACCGCATTTGTACCCCTTACAACAAGAGAACCTTCATTCTCGATTTTAAGAACGAATACGACGATATGAAGGCCGCTTTTGCGCCTTACTATACATCTACCTTCCTAGCTAATTCCGTCAATCCTAGAGGCATTTACGAACTGGAAAAGAAGATTGATGCCTACTGCATTATCGACTTTGATGACGTAGCCAAGTACAATGAATGGATGTACAAGGGCATGATGGACAAGAAGAAGACTGAAATCAACGCCTTGCTTGTACGTGCCCAGAAGTTCGTTGAAAAATATGAACTGGATGAACAGCTGGAATTTGTAGGCTTGCTCCGTAGCTTTGTGAGATTCTATGAGTTCATGCTTCAGGTGACTAATTTCCAGGATGTGGAACTGCACAAAAAGTATAACTTCATTGTTGCTTTGTTGTCTTATCTGGATATCAAACAGCCTGGAAACGGATTCTCCCTTAAGGACAAGATTAAGATTGATAACTTTGTCCAGAAGAAAGATGAAGTGCATGAAAAGCCGAATCTTGTTGCCAAGCCTTTCTTGAAGCTGCCTATTGCTGAAAAATTTGGCTTGACCGAGGATAAGAAGCAGAGATTGTCTGAAATCATTGCGGATATCAATAGCAGAAACGGAACGGCCTTTGATACGGACGTTGCTGTAAAGGCTGCACTCCAGATACGTGACATCATGATGAAGAACGAAAATCTGAAGAAGAGTGCCGCATCCAATACGGAAAAGGATTTTGCATTCCCGTTCTATGACAATATTGATGATGCCTTGATTGAAGGCCTGGACCAAAACGAGTCCTTCTTCTCGCTCTTGCTTAATAATGCAGACATCAAGAAGGAAGTCCTTGGCATTTTCATGGGTGAAATCTATAAGAGCCTAAGAAAGCCGAGCGTGAATGAATTTAGCGGCATGCCGATGGCTGCGGATAATAAGCCCGTGTATAATGCAGGGAAGAAGTAATATGACTGAAATAAAAAAAGACGCAACTGTTTGGGGTATTCATACCCAAGATGACGCTTTATTTCTTCGGGATAATGTGATTGCTATTGGATGGGTTGATATGGGCAACCTTGCACCCATCAAACCCACAAGAGAAGCTTTTAAACAAAAATTTGAAGAAGTATATCCAAAGAAGCCTAAGGGTGCAGTACCCACCGAAGCAGGAATGCTGTATCGTTTCTTGTATGAAATGAAAATCGGAGATTTCGTCATTTTTCCCTCAAAAATGGACAAAACCGTAAACATCGGGGAAATTACAGGCGATTACAAGTATGTAGATGGGGCAAGATACCCACAACAGCGTTCTGTAAAATGGTTAAAAAAATTTCCTAGAACATCTTTCACGCAGGCCGCTTTATATGAAATTGGCTCCGCAATGAGTCTATTCTCAGTAAAGAAAAACGTTGAGGAATTTCTAGGAATCCTTGCAGGAAAAACAAAAGCGGCTGTTGTTGCTGATGAGGTTTTAGAAGCAGAATCTGCAATGATTACTGTTGAAGATACAAGGCAAAATACCCGTGATTTTGTTTTGAAAAGTCTTAAAAAATTGGCAAAAGGTTATACTCTCCAAAAAGTTGTTAAGCATCTTCTTGATGCAATGGGATATAATGCTGAAGAAACGAATATGGGAGGTGATGGAGGAATCGATGTTATCGCTTATAAGGATGAATTGCCACCTCGAATTGCTGTTCAGGTTAAAAGCTGCGATAGTGATATACAGGAATCGACCATACAATCCCTGAAGGGAGCGATGAGGGATGGCGATTATGGTCTGTTCATCACGCTATCTGATTATAAGCCGAATGCAAAAAAATACCTCGATAATAATCCTATTATTCGAGGCTTAAATGGGTATGAACTGGTGGACTTGATTCTCAAATACTATGATAAGTTGGATTCGTATGTGAAAAACATAGTTCCTTTGGAAATGGTGTTTATTCCGAATGTTAAACCCGTTGATGATGATGAGTGAACTTTTTATGAAAACAGAACCTGTTTCTCCTATAATTAGTGTGCATGAAGCTGGACATGCAATAGTTGCTTTAAGTTTGAATTTACAAGTTCAAGAAATCTTTGTGGATTCAAATCCTCCAAAGGTGATTCGAACCACGTCAGATATTCAAGAAATTGAAAAGATTGTGAAAGTCGCTGGTGTTGTTGCTGTTGCTTTATGTTCCTCCGATACTACTAAGTTTGACATGAACTTGTTATGCAATGGAGCTGGTGTGGGAGGTAATGTTGATTTGCGGCAGGCAAAGCAAATTGAAACCACTATGATGATTGAACAAGCTTGTGAATGCGCATGGGACATTCTAGTGTCGAACCGTAAAATGCTAGATAATTTGTCAAAAGAATTATTAGAAAAACAACATTTAAAGAATGCTGATATTACGTTTTTTTCTGAAGGTATAAAGAAGTTTAGATTATTAAATAATCTTGATGAAGAAGACTATGCTTTTATGTGTAAAAATGACAAATTTATAAAGCAGATTTAGGACGAATAATGGGCTTTTTATGGAACGTACCTCTGTTCATTTACTTCTAGGCGAATTACTCCACCTTTGTCAACGCATTGAGTGGACCATGAAGTATATGGTAGAACAAGCCTGTACTGAGATTGAATTTAAATCCATGGATGAATTGAAACATCCGAAACCATTGGAATTTCATTGGCTAGATAATAAGGATTGCCTTGGCGGTGTTGTCCATGAATATCTTGATAAATATTACGGCATGCCAGTAGATGACTTTACCGATGGTGAGTTCATCAAGATACAGAATAAGTTTAGTTTTGTGGATGCAAATAATCCTGAAGGAACCAAGGAAAACTACGAGAGACGAGAAGCGGAATTTAAGGAACTTGTCGAAGTTCGTAACTTTCTTGCCCACAGATTTGGCTTAGAATTTCATTTACAGAATGAAGAAAATTGTAAGAGAGCTTTTGAATATTTGCAGAAGGCGAAAGAAGTAATTGTCAAGCATGCAAAAATCATCGATAACGAGAGGAGTCATCTTGAATCGATGAAGCAGATGTGTGCTTCTTTGATGCAGGCGCCTTCATTCTTTACCTCCTTTGAATCAATGCGTCTGACTCAACAATTATACGGCAAAGTGGGGATGTTGAAAACCTATAATTTCAGCGATATGGGGAATAAGAACATTTTCGACTTTACTGACAATCAGGAAGTGATTGACGCAATTTTATATGGCGTAGAAGACAAGTCTCCAGCATATTATACCGATATTCCCAAGATGACCCGATTGGCTCATTTGGAATGTTTGGCCAATATGACTGGGAATAGGAACTTTATTGAAGCTGTAGAAAAACAGCAAAGATTGATTGGTGCTAAGTAAGTAATAAGGATAATCAAAGATGCATGAAGACGTAAAGCAGGTATATAAAATTGAGTGCCCCTCTTGTCACAATCTTATGGTTTCGCCAAGAATTAGATACGAAGGTGGTGAAAATGATAAGGGCTGGATTGTATTCGAATGTTCTGAATGCAAAAAAAAATATGAAGAATACAAAGCAAGTCACCCTAAAGGGAAAAAAGCGCCTCCATCCAAATATTACATTCCCGTAGACAATCCAATGGAAACCTCTACAATGAATGGAGGTCGTATTATTGGTTCTTACGATAAAGATTGTCAATCGATTGATAATATTTTAAATGATTTTCCAGATGCCCAACAACTATCTTATGTGATGTCTTCTAGTACAGAGCAGATTATGAGAGAGGTTGATTGTAGTTCTTTAAAAATTAAGTGTAAAACTTATGGGTGTGATTTACAAGAACATGCTCGGTCTGTTCTAAAAAAGGAAGAAAAGGCTTTATCAGAAATTTCCCATATTCCCCAAAATATGGTATGTGCATATAAACATTTTTCCCCTCGTCACATTGTCATAAAAATAGAAAGCGTCTGCCAATCATGTGGTGAAAAAATTGTATTTTTTTTCTCAAGAGAAATAACGTGCGACTCAGATTTGGATTTGAATTGCGATAAATATCAATTAATACCATCAACAGATGAAATTTGTCAGAATCATTTAGATGGTGTTAAATCAAAGACAGAATGCATGCATGATTTGGAAATGTTACTTAGCCGATGGAATGCAATTGCTAGGCAAATTTTTATTGTTGCTCCATTTATTGGTACCCAGTATCAAGACCATGAAGAACTTCAGGAGTCGTGGAAGTGGCTTGTAGAAAGAACGTCACCAAAAAAAACAAAGTTAGTTACTAGAACAACTACATTAGGTGATTTAAAACGGATATATGAAAATCTTGGATTGGATACAGAATTTATGAAAAAATATGAACTGCAACCGGAAATCATTAATGGTGTTACTAAAAGACAAAACTTTCATGCAAAATTTTATGCTGGCATTATAGGAAATCGAGTCGAACTACTTTCTGGCTCATTTAATCTTGTTGGCGGTCCTTCATTTGAACAGTTGTCTTTCAATACAATGTCTGTTGAAGATTTTAAAAAGTCCTATATGCAACCTCTTAACTTGGAAGTCGATGAGAAAGATTCTTCCGCAATTCTTGTTGAAAAAGAAAACGATAAGTTCGTATGCCGACCTGTTAAAATGGCAAGTATTTTTGATTAAATAGATGTTATTTCCAAATTTTCAAAAACATTGTGTTTGACCTTGTAAAACGCGGTGCCATTTCCCAATATGAAGCGTAATTGCAAATACGTTGCCCAATACTTTTGCCTTCTTATTGAGTCATGTCCTTTGACTGCATAAATAAAGGTCCCGTAGAATATGTCAAGGAATTTCCCGCATAAAAAAGAAGGGCAGGGTTGTTTTAACCCAGCTCTTTTTGATAAGTCTAAATCAAATTCAGTGTTTTCAAATATGTTTCAGTGATAGAAATACAGCTGTGGTTGAGCAGCTTTTGAAGCGTGTAAATGTCTCCTTTGTGTTTATCGTTGTAATCACCTCTGTATTCGGCCACAGCATAGTGATGACGGAAATCATGGCAGGAAAAACGGCAGGGGATGACTCCTTTGTTGAATAGCTTGTTCATCCAATAAGCGACCTGCATTTTGATTTGCGGGGTGGTCATGCCATTAAAGGGCTTTTTCTTACCTTCGAATACGTTGAAGTATTTGAGAACGGGGGTGGAGCCGACAGTATCACATTCTGTTAAGTGGCCGTTGTACGCTTTTCCCTTGGACATGGTGGTGAACGACTGATTGGCGTAATCAATGTTGAGTCCTGGAAGGCCTCCAACACGAATTCCCCTATAAGCCATGATTGCGATTGCCGCACGTAACTTCTTTGGAATCTCCTTGGAGGCAAGAATGGTTGTGATTTCTTCCTTGCTAGGTACGCAAAGTTCCTTGACTGGTTGCAAGGCTGGTTTTGCCCTAGTTCCCCTGAAAGGGTTGGCAAACTCATTGTTGCTTATTCTCTGGACGAAAGAATAGAAGGCGCCAATACAAGATGCGTCACGCCTGATAGATGCGCTAGCCCTATCAGAAGCTACCGTGTTCAATGACCCTTTTGACAAGGGCTTGGCAAGAAATTGACTCTGAATAAATTTGTCTGCTTCCAAAGTGGAAATTTCGGCAAAGGACTTTCCCAACAAACCGAGGTACATTTCCAAACGGGAAAGTGCCAAAATGTATGCCTCTTTGGTATGTACCGATTTGGCGTTGGTAAGAAAGGTGACCTTCAGGTCGGAGTAATTGAGTTTGGCTATTCTTGCCTTATGCTGGAGCTCGCTCTTGTAATCATCTACGGCAGCAATTTTTAGAATCTGGGCTCGGTCAGATTCGGGCAAAGAATTGAAGTCGGGCTTGCTGTTGAGAATTTCGACAGCGTTGGCCTCAGTGATAGGAAAATTTGAGGGATTTATGGACTGAATGGATTGACTTTGTGTGTTCATGTTTTTACCCCTTTTTTGAGCCTTACATAAGCTGGGGTTATGTAAGGTTTCGTTTTTTCAAAATGTAGATTTGGTTGAATGTCAAAAGATGTCATTACAGGATTTTTATTTCGTCGGCTATCTTTTGTGTTGTGTATTTTCCCAGAATAGGGAAGGTTGATATGAATTGGCCCTTCCGAATGTTAATCAGCTTTCTTATGTCACGCCAAAAGATTCTTCGCTTCCCAGCATCCTTCTTGACTTTGCTATAAGCCCACACGATTTCCTTGGCCCAGAATTCTTCAATGGGCTCGATATTCTTAAAAACTTCAGCTTTGCATGATGGAAGATAGTCTAGACGCTTACTTGGCCATCCCATAGTCTTGCAGATGATTCTGGATGTTATTCTACCTGGACGGTCATGCCCTTGCTTGATGTCCCTTATAGTTTTTTGGACAAGAGGTAATGAAACTGAGTCCATTGCATTCCAGTTTTCCTTCTGGAGTCCACTTCGGACATCGTGATTATGGGGCTTCCTTGGATTAGGAATGTATGGTTTACCTTTGTGGACGATAATGGGATTAGCCAATTCATTGATAGTGATTCCAAGAAAGAACCCGATTCTTGCAATCTGAGTAAAGTCAATGCGTTCTCCTGTGATAATCTTCTGAATTTGGTGTTTCAGAATGCATACTTGGCCATAAAAATGGTTTATGTCATCTGCTAGAACTTTACAATAAATGCAAGATTTGGTAGGTGGTTGATATTGGGTGCCTTCCAAACGTGATGCTATGTATTCCCCAATGAGGACTGAATTGGCAAAGTTGATTGGAGCATTAAAAAGCTCGACAAGGTAGGAGAAAAAAATTACTTCAAATTCACTGGAAGTAATTGTTTCAGCATCTTTGGAGATGATTTCTTCAGCTACATGTAACCTTGGCGATGCGTTGCCGTAAAGCCTTATTGGAGTCTCAACAAGTTTACACTGGTGCTTTGCACATGTGCCGATATTTCGAATTTGATGAATTCGATGGAAATATGTTTCTCCATATTTTTCTTTGTCTTCAGAGGAACATAAAGGACAGAATTTTAAGTGGTGATGAACTTTATCATTCTGGAACTGCATTAAGGAATCTACCTTACTATCTCCAGCAATCAACCCTGCTAAAGCATTTTGTCTTCGTTCTAAGCTGTCGAATCTCGCATAATATGGAAACATTGTATGCTGAAGAATTAGTTCACGATACGAATACATAGAGCTGATTACCTTCATTGCATCTGCATTGAAGTGTCCCGTAAATTCGAAGTGAATTTTCCCGTTCCCTTCTACTAACAAATCTTCTAATGCTTGCCTATAGCCTGGATATCCATTATGGCTATAATATCGGCTAATCCAGCTGTAGAGGAGTTCATCGGGGTATATTTCGGGCATATATCCTAGCATGGGATAGCCTCTATGGTAATATGTTCCCGTAACCTAGTCATTACATCAGCCATATCCTTCTTTGCTTTGGCAACAATTTCAGCAATTGTAATCTCAATTTGAATTGTCTTAGATTCTTTGAAGGCTGCAAAAGCAGTTTCCACCTTGTCCTTATGGGAAGATGCTTGTAGCTTCGTTATGCTTCCTGCTGTATAGCTGTGAAGTATTTTTAATCTGGAATTATATGCTTCCGTCAGCGTCTCTATGCCAAGAACTTCCTTACCCTTCATGATGGCAATCTCTTGGGCATCATGAATAAGACTGACCAATGAAGCTGAAATACCTCCTGAATGCTCGTAGAGCCAATAGATTAAGGAATCCGTAAGTATGGAATCCCTGGCAACATATTGATAGTTGAACAGTGTCTGGCATAGTTTCTTGAATTCATTTCCGAATTCCATGGGACCATACTCTAGTCCAACAGAACGTCTTGCTATCTGTGGAGCCTGACGGAAAAAGTCTATGCATTCGGATGTGCCTACTAGTAGCACTGATATGCAACTGGTATTGATTAGCTGGAGTATCATCAAATAAAGCTGTTTGCCAGCACGATGTTCAACAATGAACTGAATTTCATCGATAATCAATGTGCCAACGTATAAGTGACAGAGCTGGCATGCCATTCCCAGAACCTGCTGGGCGTTCATGTGGCTCTTTTCGCTTCTCTCGTAATAGTTAGTGCCTAAAATTTCATCTATACTTATGAGGATTTGGCACAGAAGTCCCTTGTAGTTGGAATCAAATGGGCAACTTACCATAAGAACTGGGATAACCTTGTGGTAGGGTTTTTCCGTTTCCAGAATTGGTCCAAGTAAACCTATTGCGTACTGGATAGCTGAGGTTTTGCCGATTCCGCTATTGCCAATAATGGTGCTACTGGATGCACCCGTAATAACTCCATGAAATTCTCCACCATGTGCCCACTTGTAATTTGCATTCATTTGCTTAATAGAATCGATATTTCCCTTTTGACGCAATGACATGGAAACCATGGTGTACAGCTTCTGGTATATCTCGTATGTCATTGAAGTTGGAATAAATATCCGATATATGTCGGTAAGTTTCAGAAGTCTTTCGCTCGCTGATAAAGTCTTAATTTCTTCCCTGCTATAATAGGGAAGACATGTGAGAGCTTTTTCCAGGTCATTGCCAAGTAATAACTGGGGAAGCATTGAGCTAAAGTCTGCCATCGTTCACCTCCTTCAGAAGGTCTATATGATTTTCCTGCTGTTCTATTTTTCTTGTTTCTCGGATTGAATTCAGTTTGTCTGATGGCTTGATTGATTTTAGTTCTGCAATGGTCTGGATGTGTGCAACCAGGTCAATTCTTCCCTGTAAAGCAGACTCTGAATACTTGTCCATAAGCTCACGCTGCCTTTGCTGCAATTCTTCAACTTGGGCTAAGTTGGCGCCTTGGAATCGTGATTCTTCCCATCAGGATTTTCCACATTGTTTTCAACCCAAAGTGGCGAATCCAGTTTAAAATCAAAGTTTTCCACCTGATTTCAAACCTGGTTCCACACCTATTTGCAAGCACGAAAAAAGCCTCTGAGTTAACTCTCAGAGGCCTTTGCTAAAGGGGTTGGAACAAGGGCTTGCAAACGTGGTTGCGACCTAGTTCGGAAACAAGGGCAATTATTGTCGCAGTAAACGGTTATCTTCCCTGAGCTGCGAGGGTGATTTCCTTACGACCATATAATATCCCCTTTCACTGATACCACCCGTCCAACCGATACGGTCCGGCCCAGGTACGGTACACGACTCCGCGTCAGTCAAACGACCTTGACAGGTAGGTTAAAATCTCACTAACCCTGCAGGAATCCTTGAAATTTTGACAGAATCGCCACTTTTGCTCGCGGTGATACCTGCCTGGATCCAAGGAGATCATACAAGGCCAGGGCAATACTACAGCATACAAGAAAGGCCTCCTGAGGGTGTCTC
>Ga0123334_1005826_pt1 | contig 11675 bp, 5 predicted proteins | sample BiotimSIPDNA_FD_89706 | JGI IMG/M metagenome (GOLD analysis project Ga0123334, IMG submission 89706) | Anaerobic biogas reactor microbial communites from Washington, USA - Biogas_R1 time_0 SIP DNA | ecosystem: Engineered > Bioreactor > Anaerobic > Unclassified | place: Washington, USA | collected... | reverse complement strand
AGTCGCAATGGAAACCGGTGATCGTAATAGGTGATCCATAACCCTGTGCTAATAAATTCCAGCTTTAATTCACCCGCTTCAAGACATTTACCAAATAGATTTCCAAGTATAGGGATAATTAATTTTCCCTTCAAAGCAGCATTAGGGTGATCCCATTCAATATCAAACAATGAGTAATATTCTGACAATGAACCGTTTTCACAGATATCTACAAGAAACGGATTATCGGAACTGAGTGTCATATGATTGGGAACTATATCCTGAATCCATCCTATCCCGTTGGACGCACAGATCCCCTGAAGTGCATCAAATGCATTTTTACCGCCAAGTTCCGGATTGATAATCCGGGGATCAGCAACATCATACCCATGTGGGCTGCCTTTGCGGGCTTTAAATATGGGTGACGCATAAATGTGCGAAATCCCAAGCTTTTTCAGATAGGTGACAATATAAACCGCATTCTCAAAGGTAAAGTCCTGAGAAAATTGCAGTCGATAGGTTGCAACCGGTGTATTCATGCAAACCTCAATTCATCTGATTGTGTCCCCTTATATTCAAATATCCGCAAACAATGCGCGGGAACCGTGACTGTATTTTCTACCTCTTCGTCAATGGGCGGATCATCACCACCCCACACAGTATCGTTAGTTGAAAGCAACCGCTTCCATCTGACAGAGGCTGGCACAGGTAATGTTACCTCTGAATTACAGAAATTTACCATCATCACAACTGCATCGGTACTCCATACACGAATGATCGATAACGCTTCCGGTGTCTGATCTGTGATTGTACACTTCATACCATTAAATGACAATGCTTTAAATACCGGATGCTTCGTGCGCAGTGTTATGAGATACTTGTAATACTCAAGAAATTTCCTACCCGGAGCCTGATCTGCTTGTTGCCAGTTAAGTTTCGATTGATTGAATGTACGCACGTTTGTAGGATCGGGAGGAGAGCCGTTTTTGTGAAAAGCCTCAAATTCTTTTTTGCGTCCTTCTCTGACTGCATCATTTAATGTCGTATCACCATGATTTACAAAATAAAGAAAAGGATTTGTCTCACCCCATTCCTCGCCCATGAACAGTAGTGGAATCATGGGTGAAAGAAGGACCAGTGCAGCCGCGAGCCGTGCATTCCCACTTCCCGCAAGGGTGATCAATCGTTCACCAAGCATACGATTACCTGTCTGATCATGATTCTGGGAGCATACAACAAATGATGTAGACGGAAGATTATCAGGCGGAGCACCATGCCTGCGTTTACGATGTACAGAATAGTCACCACAGTATGTATAGCCGCATTGCAACGCCTTTGCAAGCTGTGATAATCTGCCAAAATCTTCATAGTATCCTATCGTTTCACCAGTCAGGGCTGTATGGATAGCATGGTGAAGGTCATCACTCCATTGAGCATCCATTCCGTATCCACCTAAGGTTCCTGGTCGGATCAGGCGTGGATCATTTTGATCACTTTCTGCGATAAGCATCCTTCGCTTGCCTGATCGGGATTCCAATGCACGAACTTCCATACCAAGCTCTTCAAGGAAGGTGCGGGCACTAAGATCGAAGATTGAATGAACCGCATCAAGCCGCAGACCATCAATATGAAAAGTCTCCAACCAGTAGCGTGTGTTGCTGATAAAATAGTCGCGAACATTGTCACTGTCAGCATCATCAAAATTTAACGCCCAGCCCCATGGTGTGCGATACTTGTCTTGTGTAAAGTAAGGTGCAAACTCCCAGATATAATTTCCTTCAGGACCGAGATGGTTATAGACGACATCAAGAATAACTGCGATACCCTTGCTGTGACAAGCATCAACAAGTCGTTTCAATCCGTCAACACCTCCATACGCTGTGTGCACCGCAAAAGGATGAACACCATCATAGCCCCAGTTTCTGGTACCGGGAAAGTGAGCAACCGGCATGATTTCAATTGCGGTAATTCCAAGTTCGTATAAATGATCAAGCCGCTGTATCACACCGTCAAACGTGCCCTCCGGTGTAAAGGTTCCGGTATGCAGTTCATAGATTATTGCGTCCTCAATTGCTATTCCGCTCCATGCAGCATCATTCCATTGAAACTGTGAATGGTCAACGACAGCTGATGGCCCATGGACACCATCTACTTGACATTGTGACGCGGGGTCGGGGCGCACATGGTCTCCGTTAATCCGGAAACTATACTTAAAACCCGGCGTAACATTTTTAAGGGTGATAGTCCAGTAACCGGATTGATTACGGTTCATTGTGGTGTACAGGTTCTTATCGTGTTCCAGTAATTCAAGAGAGTTGACATAAGGGGCCCATACGGTGAATGTACATTCATTGGCAGAATGTAGTTGCGGTCCGACAACCTGACGCATGGTATCTGAAATCATATAGAACTCCTTATATCTGATCTGTGTGGATATGTTTGCCCCCGGCGCAGTTTACAAAATAGTGCGAAAGCCCTTGCCTGCATTGTGTAGTGTGCTGTTCCTGTTAATCGGTTACCAGTATTTTTTGAAGCCGTGTCAAACAGCAGTGTCCAGGGAACTTTGGAATAGGGCAATTGAAAATCAATCGTATCATGATGTGCGTTTATTACAAGGTAAAAGGTATCATCGATGATTCTTTTACCATATTTGTTGACATCATCAATGCCACCCCCGGGAATCAATAATCCGAGCGATCTGGTCCATTCAATACTCCAATCGTCGTCATTCATCTCTTTTCCATCAGGACGTATCCAATGAAGATCTCTGGCCTGTCCGCCGAATAATGTTTTTCCTTTAAAGAATTTTTTCCGATGGAATGTAGGATGCGTTTTTCGTATTTGAATTACCAGTTTGAAAAATTCTAATAGATCAATCGCTTCTGCGGAAAAATTCCAGTCAATCCAGGTCGTTTCATTATCCTGACAATAAGTGTTGTTGTTACCGTTGTTACTTTTACCGAGTTCATCACCGGCAAGTAGCATTGGAACACCCTGCGAAAGCAGTAACGTTGCGATCAGGTTTTTCATTTGACGGATTCGTAGTGTTGTAATCTCGATTTCATCTGCAGGCCCCTCAATACCACAATTCCATGAATGGTTATCATTACTGCCATCGCGGTTCTCTTCACCATTGTTTTCATTGTGTTTTTCCTGATAGGAAACCAGGTCACGCAGTGTGAAACCGTCATGACAGGTGATAAAATTGATACTTGCAAAAGGTTTACGGTTTTCAGACTCGTAAAGGTCACTTGATCCTGTCAATCGGTATCCAAGGTCTGATAACTGTCCGTTTTCACCTTTCCAGAACTTGCGGATTGTATCGCGATATTTTCCGTTCCATTCAGTCCATAAATGAGGGAAGTTTCCAACCTGATAGCCTCCGGGGCCAAGGTCCCAGGGTTCAGCTATCAATTTGACCAACGATAAAACCGGATCCTGGGCAATAATGTCAAAAAATGTTGAGAGTTTGTCAACTTCGAAAAATTCACGGGCAAGCGTTGCTGCAAGATCAAATCTGAATCCGTCAACATGCATCTCTGTAACCCAATACCGCAGGCTATCCATTATGAACTGAAGCACCCGGGGGTGACGCATGTTAAAGCTTCCACCGCATCCTGAGAAGTCCATACCGAAACGGGGATTTTCAGGGCTCAGATTATAATAGGATGCATTGTCGATTCCCCGGAAGCAAAGTGTCGGTCCGAGATGACTGCCTTCTGCTGTATGATTATACACAACATCAAGAATGACTTCAATTCCTGCTTTGTGCAGTTTTCTTACCATTTCCCTGAATTCATTGACTTGTTCACCTGCAGAACCTGATGATGAATATCTGAAGTCTGGTGCAAAGAAACCAATAGTGTTGTATCCCCAGTAGTTTGTTAATCCACGTTCAAGCAGCGCCCTGTCATTAACATGCTGCTGGATTGGAAGTAATTCAATAGCAGATATTCCGAGTGATTGTAAATGCTTGATAACTGGTTCTGATGCCAGGCCGGCATAGGTTCCCCGTTTAAGCTCCGGAACATCCATGTGCAGTTTTGTAAGCCCTTTGACATGTGCCTCATAAATGATTGTCTGATTCCATGGTGTGCGTGGAGGTTTATCGCCTTTCCAATCGAATCGTGGATCAATGATAACACATTTTGGCATAAATTCTGCAGATTCGCGTGTATCAAACGAGAGATCCTCATCCTCACTGCCGACAACATAACTAAAAAGAGCGTCATCCCATTTTACATCACCGGTAATCGCCTTCGCATAGGGATCGAGCAGATACTTTTGTTTGTTGAAACGGTGTCCATTGAGAGGGTCATAGGGCCCGTCAACACGATACAGATAAAGCTGCCCGGGTTTAAGTCCCCGGATAAATCCGTGCCAGGTAAGTGCCGTTTGCTCCCTGAGCTGTAAACTTGCTGACGGAATCGCATCGTGGGGGGTGTCGAACAGGCAGACTTCCACACTTGTTGCATGCTCGCTGAATAAACTAAAATTGACTCCTCGACCCTTGTAGGTTGCACCTCTGGGGTATGATTCGCCCGGAAAAACTCTGAGGCTGCTTGACATGATTGATGCGCTCCTTTTCTGTCAGGTACGAAGTGTATCATCGTTATGATGCAAATCAGACCATCCAGATACGTGCTTACCTGAATGGTCAGGGTTATTCAGGTACGACGGTAGATTGTCAAATACCTATTGCTGCAATTAAATGATAACGATACTACGACGCAGAAAGCAGTGATGATGAACTTTTATCGGGAACGATGTGCAATGTCTGAGTCGGGAGTGCAAACTTAACGCCCATTGATTTGAATTCTTCCATTATACGGAAATTGATGTCCTGGTGTATATTCATGTAAACATTGTAATCGGAAGATGCCACGTAGTAAACTGTTTCAATAGTAAGACTATAATTCCCAAATGAGAAAAAATGTGATCTGTCGAATTTTGTCAATGGTATGGATTCAATGATACTTTTAATTTTAAGTGGAATCTCTTTTAGTAATGCAATATCTGTATCATAGGTCACTCCGATCGAAAAAACAACCCGTCTGTTTTCCATTCTCTTGTAGTTGCTTATACGGGAATCGGTAAGGTCGGTATTGCGAAATACAAGCTGCTCACCGCTCAAACTGCGGACACGGGTTGATTTCATTCCGATGTGTTCCACAGTACCCATCCGGTCTCCAACGATAATGAAATCCCCGATTTCAAAAGGCCGGTCGAATATAATCGTAAAATAACTGAAAAGATCACCAAGTACTGCCTGTGATGCAATTGCTATGGCAATACCGCCTATACCAAGACCTGTCACAAGCGTTGATATGTTGACACCAAAATTGTCAAGGAGCATTACAACTGCAATTGCCCACATTACGATCTGAATTCCGGTAAGAAGACTCCTGAATGCATTTCTTCGCGAGGCATTTTTATCGCTTGATGCCCAGCGCTGTTCAAGAATGACTGATAGCAGAACACTCACAGCACGTACGATAAGAATGGTAAGCAGTAATGATACGGAAACAGTAAATACTTTCTGCACGGCAGGTGCCATTTTCAATCCCTGCATGCTGAAATAGAATGTTCCGAGATAGAGGAATGGAACTATTTTTTTTTCTATCAGCTCCACTATTAAATTGTCAATACTGGTAGATGTTTTCTGAGCAATCAGTTTCAACTTTCTGATTATTACATTTTTTACGATAAAAATAACCAGTAACGACAGAATAAAAATGCCGAGAGATATCATATAATCCATTAGCGTATTACCATAATATACTTTGTCAAGAAGCTCAAAATGCATTTTTGTAACCCTTATTGTATAATGTGAACAGCAATCAATAAAGTTAATATAAAAAGTAGGTTCAGGAAAATCAAGCCTCAATTTTGAGATATCATTGTTATAACTTTTCCCCGGGTTCAATATGACTAACTCTAAATTGACAATGTAATACAAGTTGTGGTTCATAAATAGCATGGAACATTGTATGGTTGTATTTTCTTATTTAGTTAATCAAGAACAGTGATGGGTATACTTTGTGTGTGTGATAGCGGATAAACTTGGCAATGCTACTATTCAATATCGGGCATAAATGGCTCGTTACAAAAATGTATGAATACGGAAATAATCAGGATTTCGCGTTTACAATGAGGCAGAGAACTTATGCGCTCACCCGTACTCGCTCGTAAAGCGGAGCGATCTCCCCGGCAGGAGTGTTGGAGGGAGGTATCTTTATGATTTTAAAACAAATGCACCTCCCTCATGCGGGAGGTGCATTGGAATGGCCGGAGGACCATGTGGTCCATCTGCCCTGAACTGGGGTGGGGGCGCCATGGTACCGGGGAGGAGAGGTCAGATTTTCTTCATTGCACCAGAATCTTTGCAACACTGCTCCCTGAAGCACCTGTAACTTTGACAAAGTATACACCGTTACTATTTCTGTCAATCGGTATACTTACATTTCTTGTAAATAAACCTGTATAATGTTCCGCATAAAGTATCCTGCCGCAAACATCAGAAACACTCACATTTTGAATATCCATCTCACTATGCAGGGAAATAACTCCGTTTGAGCAGGACGCAGACAACGGAATAGTTTTCTGCAATGTTGAAGCTGAAACTTTTACAGCAGCAGTACCTTCATTGAGAGGATGTCTCTTGAAGAATGCCCAGAATGTATCGCTTGCGCTGAAATCATATTTGGATTTGTCCACATAACCGTGCTTCATCCCGTCAAAGTGGTACAGAATAATCTCACTGCCTTTCTCACACGGTCCCCAGTACTGTTTCTTATATTTTGCTGTCGGATTAGTGATTACCGGATCGCCGGTGCAGCCGTTTGATTTGACAAACTTCGCAATCCAGCTTTCAAGTGTTGTGTAGGGGACAATAGAATCGAGTGTCCCATGTGCGTGACAAATGGGAACTGGACGGGATGGCTTGCAGCTTGTTATCATGTTTCCGAGCGGATAGCCACTTGAGGGGCCAATGGCAGCAATCTTATCAGCAAGGGAGCAGGCAAGTTTGTAACTCATCATCCCGCCCATTGAAAACCCTGTTGCATAAACGCGGTTGGGATCGATTGTATGCTTCAGTTTTAATGTGTCAATAAGTGCGGAGATAAAATCAACATCCGAATTACTGGAGATGTCCCATCCGTTACTACCGTTCATTTTGAAAACACCATCAGGATAAACAACCACAAATTTTTCCCTGTCTGCAATTTTGTCAAATCCCGAACTTGAACGATGCTGTGAACCGGACCCTCCAAGACCATGCATGGCTATAACAAGTGGTGGCTGTTCCGGCAGTCCGGACGGAGTGTAGACAATAAATGTTCTTGTTGTGCTTCCAACTTTTATACTTCCGGTCTGTGCAATGGTGCCTGCACTGAAAACCGCCAACAGTATCATTGAAAAAAACAGTTTATACATGTGATACCTCCACTTCAGCTAAAAAGTATTTATCGAACAATTAATGACGTATACATATAACTCCGGAATCCTGATGTTTTTCATTCGTCATGTACGGTAACAAAAATTGATTCACCGCTCCAGTTAAGCAGTTTTTACAGGGATTTACATTAAGGAGCATTCACCCGATTAATGGTAAAATAATGCGACTTCTGATTTATTGCGTTGCAATTACTAATTGAACTTCAAAAAAGTGCAGACATCCTTGTCCACAATGATGTTTATAGCGTCTACAGTATTAGAGATAGAATGGGGGGCGAGCAACCGGTATCGATGCCACCATGTCAATATTTGGTGAGTACATTAATACACAGAGAAGCAGTGAAATTGCTTGTACCAATGTGTAAACCTGCGATATAACACCCCGATTGCAATCCCGGTACAGTAAGGTTAGTTTACATTTTCAACCCCCTCGCTCTTCGGGACGACGCATCGAAGTGGTCGAAGGACCAGAGGGGGCAGGGGGAGAGGTCATAACCGGCGAAATTGATAGTAGGTTCAGAGCTAATTTTAATTACTTCCAAGACGGAACACAGTACAATTGGAACCCGGTCGTCGAGCGTCAGACGAGACGACACACTTTGACACTTTGACCAATCGCTATCGCCAAACAAGGGGCGTGTCACCCCCTTGTAAACCCCCGACCAGCCCTTTTTTTCAATCGCCAAAAAAAGGCTGGACAAAAAAGGGCTCTACCACATACCTGTTTCACCTACCGTCGAAACGCGCTTTCAAAACTCGCTTATCGTATGCAAAGATCTGTTCTGTAAGTAACATGGCGCTTTGCAGTAGCTACATCACTAAAAGAAACGACGCTCAAACAGTTGAAAACGCTAAAGGTTAAGACCGAAGAGCAGTTTGAAAACATGCTGTGGTATGCGGGATAGGGATGAGGTTTTTGACTGTGTCAAGGTACGAAGTGCTGTGCGTGAATTCAAACTGCTGATATATATATTTGATCCACTTTAGCCAATTGTCAGAACCTTGATTTATATGATTTCCATGATTGGCATGATTATTTTCCTGATATGTACAGTAAGGTTAGTTTACATTTTCAACCCCCTCGCTTTGTGGGAGAGGGGGCAGGGGGAGAGGTCATAACGGGCGAAATTGATAGTAGGTTCAGAGCTAATTTTAATTATTTCCAAGACGGAACACAGTACAATTGGAACCCGGTCGTCGAGCGTCAGTCGAGACGACAATATTACTTACAAACAGGTTAAAAAAAAGAGACGCACAGAACAATCTGCACGTCTCCACAAACTCATACCCTGTCATACGTCGTCACTCGTCACGTGTCACTTCTTTACTTTATAAGCATTCCCTGAAGCAGGAATGCACCCGCTCCGGCAATGTAACCAGGCTGTGCTACCAGAGAGATCTTTTTTAAATATCACAAGGTAATCAGGATAATTCCTTTGAAAAATTAGAAAGATGTTTACTCCACGGTGATTTTGTTGTGTTATTAAAATCAGGGAGTGCAAATATACATTAAAAAAAATTAACTACATGTGAACTTTGTAACATATTTTGTGCGGATACTACAACACTGTAGCATGAAATCAGGCTATAGGGCAGATTGATGTATTAACGTTACACAATAGTGTAGTAAAGGTGTCACTTTAAACGGAATGAGAACTATGGAGCGATCTCTCAAGTGGTATAAATCATTAGCCGGCAGCGCTGTACGTCGGGATGAATTGTGTTTTTTGCTTGATGGCAGAAAGAATCTTGATATCGTTATTGCGCAGAGGCCTGAACTGGTGTTAGAGCTTCTTGTTCAGAAGGATTTTGATACAGATTGTGAGAAGTATGGAATCCCCGTTCGAACGCTCGAACGTCACCAGATCGAAGCAATCAGCCCTCAGAAAACGCCACAGGGGATACTGGCTCTAGTCAGAATTCCTAAAGAGATCTACTCTTCAGAGCTGCCATCAGATGCAGGAAAACGTATTCTGCTTCTTGAACATATTCAGGATCCCGGAAATGTCGGAACGCTCATACGTACAGCGGCCGCGTTTGATATTGCCGGTGTGATACTCAGCGATCAATGTGCGGATCCTTTTTCTCCAAAAGTCGTACAATCGACTGCCGGATCACTATTTTCAGTGTGGATCCGCAGGACATCAGAATATCTTGATTGTATCGCCGGTCTCAGGAAAAAAGGCTATAAAGTATTTTCCGCCGATGTACATGGTTCCGGTAGTGTTAATTTACAGTGTGATAATCAGATCCTCGCATTAGGCAGCGAGGGACGCGGACTGACCAGTTCTCTTCTCGGCATGACCGATGTGCGGTTCAGAATTCCGATGAATTCGCAAAAAGCAGAGTCGCTCAATGTGGCAGTAAGTGGCGGAATTGTAATGTACGCTGCGACAAATGGTTCCACATAAACCCCATTTGTTCCTGATTAAGGGACGTTAACGCGGAACCATGGGGTAGGGACAAGGCTTGCCTTGCCTGTCCTCTTTTTAATCCCATCAAATTAATCATTGTCAGGAATTTCGATTCTGACAATTCTCTGGTTTGAAATAAATGCTTTGGTTGTATCTGATATTTTTACAATTTCAAATTCGGCAAGCTCAGTCTTTTCCTTTTCCCTGTCATCAATAGGTTTCCACTCAAGAGAAAACGATGTAACCCCTGCCTTTACGACGATTTCCTCACCCAGAACAGTATAATCCTTACCCTTTGTTGCAGTGGAGTTCGCAGTCGATTTAACAGTTACTGTAAGATCAAATGGCAGTGCATTATCAAGAATAATTACAGGAGCATTAATCGTCTGATTAGCGTTTTCCGGTACAGTGATTGTCTGTTGTGGTTGGAGCATTACCTCAATTTTCGAATCGTTATTGCTATCATTATCTTTAATAATAACAAATACCTGTTCCTTTTTAGAATCAATAACCAGACTGTCGTGTGCGGACAATGCTGGTAGTGATGCAAGTTCTATAGATATTACTTCATCAGATTCAGCCGTATTATCATCAACAATATCAAGCTGTATTGTTGCCAGTGTGTCACCTGGTTTAAATATTACACTGCCAATGGTATCTATTTTTATATCCGCCCGTGTTGCAGTAATAAAGTTTACTTTATAAGATATTTTTACACTATCTGCAAGCGGTTTGCTTAACCTGATCATAGCTGAAGCATTCATTCCACCTTCAGTAAGTCTGAGCGTATCCGGTTTTATACCAACTGTCGCTGCGGCATGGGCTATGATTTTAACAAGTTTTGTGATAGTGTCGGTACTGCCGGCATTATCATAGACTATTGCCTGAAGCGTCTGTACACCGGCGTCGGCTCTTGTTGGTTTCCAGGAAATAGCCGGGTTGGTACCTTCGTATAGTTTTGTTGATGGATTTTTAAGGAACAACGTGTATTTATAGGGCGGAGTACCAGTAAGAGTATCCGTTTTAAGAACTACTGAAAGCGCAGTACCGACAACAATCGAATCAGGAAAATCTGCGGCTGTGGTTTTAAACGATACCCGTGGAACCTCAAACTTTTTTAGAACCTGTATGATATGTGTCGTGTCGGCACTTTCGAAGAAGGGATCTGATACATGCAGCACCAATTGAAGTGCACCTGTATCCTGAATTGTCGGTTTCCAACGAACACTCCCATCTACCAGTGTTAACACTGTATCAACGTTGGTACCTTTAATTGTCAGTGTTGAAACTAGTGCATCAGAATCAGGATCTGCAGCCTTCATGCTGATTGCATACTCCGAATCAACGGTCATGGTTGATGGTATTGAGGCGGAGAGTATTTCTGGAATCCGGTTGTAGAGTATGGTAACGGTATCACATACACGATTACCGACACTATCTACTGCACAGATGATGTATGGCTGACCAGCCTTGTCATGTGAGAGCGTTATCTGTTTGCTGAATAAGACCCCGGTTGCATCACTGGTCGCTTTTTCTCCATTGATGGTTACTAAGGCTACCTGGTTGTTATCTGATACAAGTGCACTAAGTATCGGATTTTTTTCACGGAACATTGTACTTTTTGTCGTACTGATCGGCATACCGTTGAGTTTGATAGCATTTATTACCGGTGAATCCGTATCAGGTTTATCAGGATTATAGTTGATATACAGCGTTTTTGTGACAATTGATGAACCGAAGTCCGATGAGTCTTTACTTAAATCAAGCTGAATCAGATTCCATCCGTCATGCAGTTGCACCGGTAACGTCCAATCAGTGTTCTCT
>Ga0123334_1005824_pt1 | contig 11676 bp, 6 predicted proteins | sample BiotimSIPDNA_FD_89706 | JGI IMG/M metagenome (GOLD analysis project Ga0123334, IMG submission 89706) | Anaerobic biogas reactor microbial communites from Washington, USA - Biogas_R1 time_0 SIP DNA | ecosystem: Engineered > Bioreactor > Anaerobic > Unclassified | place: Washington, USA | collected... | reverse complement strand
GATTGCCTGATGCCCTACACGTCGGTTTTTCTCGAACTTGATTGCGGCTACTGGCCTGCATACAAGGAAAAGTCGCTGAGGGAGCGCATTTCCTGAGTCATTGATTTCTATAGGCCGGTGCAGCCTGCAATGCCCAACAATCTTATCTTCTTACCACGAAAACACCATGTCCCAATCGTCTGCTTCCTCGTTTCTTAAACTGAACGGAAAAAGCATGCTGGTGCCCTTTATTTTGGTTACCAGCCTGTTCTTTTTCTGGGGTATAGCCAACAATATGACTGATACCTTGTTGGCTGCCTTCAAGCGTATCATGAGCATGAACGATGTGCAAACGTCGTTGATTCAGTTGTCATTCTATGGTTCTTATTTCTGTTTTGCCCTGCCGGCAGCCCTTTTCATCAAACGCTTTTCCTACAAGTCGGGTGTCCTGTTGGGTTTGGCATTGTATACCGCAGGGACCATGCTGTTCTATCCGGCCAGTCAGGCAGCTAGCTATACCTACTATCTGATTGCCATTTATGTTTTGGCTGGAGGGTGCTCCATCCTTGAGACCACAGCCAATCCTTACATTTTGAGCATGGGCTCTCCGGAGACGGCCACCCGTCGGCTCAACCTGGCTCAGGCCTTCAATCCCTTTGGTTCCATTACGGGCATCCTGCTCAGTCAATACTTTATCCTGGGTGCGCTCAATAGGGCCGGTGCCGAGGAACGTGAACTCATGTCTGATGCTCAATTGGCTGCCATTCAGGGTAGTGAATTGAACGCTGTGACTTTCACCTACATGGGCGTGGGTTTTGTACTGCTCGTTATCCTGATGTTTATGGTGTTCACCAAGATGCCCAATAATTCTGACGGGGATAAAAGCTTACGCGTGGGAGCTACCTTCAAACGCTTGTTTAAAAACAAATTGTACACGTGGGGCGTTGTGGCACAGTTCTTCTATGTGGGTGCCCAAATCGGTGTCTGGTCGTTTACCATCCGCATTGTGATGAATACCCTGGGTTGCACCGAACAATCGGCCGCTTCCATTTACCTGACCTCGATTATCTGTTTCAGTATCTCCCGCTTCATTTTCACGTGGTTGATGCGTTATGTCAAAGCGTCCCGCCTGTTGATTGTCGCATCGTTGGGTGCTATGGCTTGCACAGTCTGTGTCGTGTTTGGCAGTGGTATGGCCTTGGTCGTTTTCCTAATCGGGATATCTGTCTTTATGTCCCTTATGTTCCCGACGATTTACGGCTTTGCGCTGGATGGCTTGGGTGAAGACGCCAAGATAGGGGCGTCTGGTTTGATTATGGCGATTTTAGGTGGTGCTTTGCTGACTCCCCTACAGGGTGCTGTCTCAGATAAGTTTGGCATTAACCTGGCATTCATTGTACCATTGCTCTGCTTTGTGGTTGTCTTTGTGTACGCGAGGATGGCGAAGCGGGCTGGTCAGTAAGGGTATTCAGATGGCCGCATGGCGTTTGTTGTGTGGCGTTTGACCTACGATACTACCTTAAGTGACGGTTTTTTAGAAGGTGTAAGAGGCATTTTTTTGTATCTTGCACCTTCATTTTTTTATACACCGTTATTCAAACCAAACACTATGAAACGATGGCTTCTGATCCTCCTGATGGGTGGATTTATGGCAACCAACAGTCTTTATGCTGCCGATAACACGGTAAGCACTCAGCCAGGCTCCTTTAAGGCTGGCGACAAAACCTTTCTGCTCAACGATAAACCTTTTCTGGTGAAAGCAGCTGAGTTGCATTACCCACGTATTCCCAAAGAATACTGGGATCATCGGCTGAAAATGGTCAAGGCCTTGGGAATGAATACCGTCTGTATGTATGTGTTTTGGAACTACCATGAACAACAGCCCGGTGTGTACGATTTTGAAGGCCAGAAAGACATTGCCGCCTTTGTGCGTCTGGCTCAGGAAAACGGCTTGTATGTCATTGTACGTCCTGGTCCCTACGTCTGCGCGGAGTGGGAGATGGGTGGCCTGCCCTGGTGGTTGCTCAAGGATAAAAGCATGGATCTGAGAACCGACCATCCCTATTTCATGGAACGTACCCGCCTGTTTATGATGGAAGTGGGCAAACAACTGGCCGACTTGCAAATCACCAGGGGGGGAAACATCCTCATGGTACAGGTAGAAAACGAATACGGCTCGTACGGTATCAACAAACCGTATGTTGCCAAAATCAGGGACATCGTCAGGGAAGCCGGTTTTACGGAAGTGCCCCTGTTCCAATGTGACTGGAGTTCAAATTTCACGGACAATGCGTTGGACGACCTCCTGTGGACGGTCAATTTCGGAACCGGTGCCAATATCAAGCAGCAATTTACCAAGTTGGAATCTTTGCGCCCCAACACCCCGTTGATGTGCAGTGAGTTCTGGTCCGGTTGGTTTGATAACTGGGGCCGTAGACACGAAACCAGGGATGCTAAGGCCATGGTGGATGGACTGGGTGAGATGCTGGCCCGCAATATCTCCTTCAGCCTCTACATGACCCACGGTGGCACAACTTTCGGTCATTGGGGCGGTTCCAACTCGCCTGGTTTTTCTCCTATGTGTACATCGTACGATTACGATGCGCCCATCAACGAATATGGACGCGTGACAACTAAGTATTTCTTGTTGCAGTCGTTGCTGGCCAAGTACCTGGAACCTGGTCAGAGCTTGCCTGCCATACCTGATTCCATTCCCACCACGGTGATACCCGCCTTTGAATTGACGGCTGTATCTCCGCTGATGTCCTCCAATTTGCCACAACCCATTTTCTGCGATACGCTGAAAACCTTTGAAGACCTGGATATGGGTTACGGTAACGTCTTGTACACGACCATGTTGCCTGTTTCAAAAGAAGGTGGTCTGCTCAAACTGGAGGGTGTGCACGACTGGGCTCAAGTCTTTCTCGATGGGAAACGCATCGCTGTGCTGGATCGCCGCAAGGATGAAAGCACCGTCATGTTGCCTCCTCTTATCAAAACGGCAGAACTGGCCATTTTTGTGGAAGCTGTTGGCCGTGTGAACTTCAGCAAAGCCATCAATGACCCCAAAGGCTTGACGAAACAAGCAGTCTTGCATACCGGTTCCAAATCGGTGGTGCTCAAAGGCTGGAATATGTACCGCTTCCCCTATGACTATTCGACGATAGCCGCCAGGCCTTACCGTCAGCGACAGTCTACGGATAATGGCCCTGCTTACTACAAGGGTACGTTTACCGTGGATAAAGTGGGTGACACCTTCCTGGATGTCAGCCGTTGGGGCAAAGGATTAGTCTGGATAAACGGCTACGAAATAGGTCGTTACTGGCGTATTGGTCCGACACAAACATTGTTCGTACCAGGCTGTTGGTTGAAGCAGGGTGTCAACGAAGTGCTCGTGCTCGAACTTGATCAACCGGAAACACCGGTGTTGGCCGGCTTGAACTACCCCGTTCTCGACTGCTTGCGTTTACCCGAACCTGCACTCAATCGTAAGGCTGATCAGACGCTCAACCTTAAGGGGGTTAAACCCGTCGTTGCTGGTTCGTTTGCACCAGGCAACGGCTGGCAGACCATTGCCTTCAAAAAGCCGGTCAAGGCTCGCTACATCTGCCTGGAAGCGTTGTCCTCCTTTGGAGGAGAACCGTATGCTGCTTTGGCTGAACTGGAAATCCTGGGTGCCGACAAGCAAAAGATCTCCCGTTTCCCCTGGAAGGTGGTATATGCCGACAGTGAAGAAACGGCCGATGCCAACAATATGGCAGACAAAGTATTTGACTTGCAGGAATCAACGTACTGGCATACCCGTTACACCGGCGAAAAACCGGGGTATCCTCACCACCTTGTGATTGACCTGGGTTCCGAACAACCCATCACGGGTTTTATGTACTTGCCCAGGGCTGAGGCCAACAAACCTGGTATGATTAAGGATTACACGTTCTACGTTTCTACCAAGGAATTTAAGTTCTAAACGTTCTTCTATCAAACACACCAAAGGGTACCACTTCATTAGGAGGTGATACCCTTTTGTGTGCTAATACCCTTCCCAAACGATGGGGCGTTTCATCTTAAACCAATAGTTTGTCTTTTTTGTCTTATATCTGGTATAATTCAAGGACCAATCGTTGTAGATTTGTCCTGATTCAGTAACAGGATAAACGATGCTATCACCCATGAAAAGCCTTCTTAACAGTCCATCGTACACACGTTTTTCCAGACAGTCTACCGTTTGGTTGCGACTCACGCTATTGTGTGTCGTAGGATTGAACGTGGCCACTCTCACAGCGGCAAAACTAACCATCACAGTGGAAAAACCCATCATTGGTGCCGACATTTCCTTCGTGCCACAGGAAGAGGCCAGGGGTAAAAAGTACTTCGACAAGGGAAAAGAAGCCGATGTGATGACCATTTTAAAAGACAATGCCTTTAATTGGATACGCTTGAGGCTCTTTGTGGATCCCACGGCTGAGAACGGCTATTCCAAGGATGGCTTTTGCGGGTTGGAGAAAACCCTGGAAATGGCTAAGCGCATCAAGCAGGCCGGCCTGCATTTCTTACTGGATTTTCACTACAGCGACACCTGGGCTGATCCAGGCAAACAGTTTACCCCTTCATCCTGGCAGCGCTACACTGGCTCTGGCCTGGAAGGACAGGTGTACCGTTATACGCAGGAGGTGCTGAACCGCTTCATTGAAGAGGGAGTCAGACCTGATATGGTGCAGGTAGGCAACGAAATCAACAACGGTATGCTCTGGCCCCAAGGTAAACTCCCTGAGGGTGACTTGAAAACCGACACGACCCTGGAAATGGATTCCTTCTGTAAACTGTTGAGGTGTGCTTCGGCGGCCGTCAGGGCCGTTGATCCCTCAATCGCCATCATGGTCCATATCGCCTGTGGGGGACAACATGCCGAATCAGTGGCGTTTTTTGACAAGATTATCAGCCGCGACGTCAAATTTGACATCATTGGCCAATCGTATTACCCCAAACACCACGGTACGCTCGATGACCTGACCTTCAACCTGAATGCCCTGGCCAAACGGTATGCCAAACCCATCATCGTGGTGGAATACCAGGATTACCGGAAAGAGGTCAACGACATTGTGCACAACCTCCCCGAAGGACTTGGTTGGGGTACATTTATTTGGGAAGCCACCTCCCCGGGTTGGGGCAACTTGTTTGACAGGGATGGCAAAACCAATGAAAACATGACAATTTATCCAACGCTTTATAAAGACTACACAAAATGAATCGTATCATCCTTTTGGCTGTTTTTTTCAGCCTGATTTACAACACGGCGGCCTTGTCCGTGTCGCAAACCATCACCAACGACTCCTTCTGGAACACTGTCAATGGTGAGCCCATCTACAGTCAGGGGGGCGGCATTTTCAAGTTTACGCACCCCAAAACGGGTAATCCTACGTATTTCTGGTACGGTGTTCACTACGAAGAAGCAGAAGCCTATCGCAAGGATCCTTCTGTGACACAGCAAGGCAACCGTTTCAAAGCGGTAACCTGCTATTCCTCCACCGATTTGGTCAACTGGACTTATGAAAGCGATGCTTTGAGTGCGGAAACGGTGATTAACGCAACAGGTAGCAGGCGGTTGGGTTGGTTGGGCAGAATGGGTGTAGCCTATGTAAAAGAGGCCAATGCCTATGTGCTGATCATTCAACACAATAGCCGGGTGCTTTTTGCGGTGGCAGACAATCCGCTGGGGCCCTTCAAATGGCAGCACCAAAAGGATATGACCAGTTGGATTGGTACCCCCAATACGGGTGATCAAACCGTGTTCAACGACGAAGACACGGGTAAGTCGTACCTGGTGTATAGCTATGGCAGGGGTCGCAATAAGATCTACTTGTCTGAAATCGGGCTGAAAAACGACAGCCTGACCTTGCTGGGCTTCAAGGAAGTCTTCAGGGGTGCCGGACGCGAAGGCAACTGTCTATTCAAGTACAAGGGCAAATACTACCTGGCGGCCTCCGATTTGTATGGATGGGATGGCTCTTACGCGTATTACCTGGTGGCCGATGACATCATGGGCCCCTACAAGCCCACCAACAACATGCTCGTCATGGAGGGTTGTGAATCGGATTACGCCCACGTGTCTCAGACAGGCTTCTTTTACACAGTAAGAGGCACCAAGGCAGAAACCGTCATTTTCTGCGGTGACCGGTGGTCTGATTTTGCCGGCAACGGATTGGGGTACAATCAATGGTGCCCGCTGTCGTTCAAAGGCGATGTGCCTTATTTCAATTCGCTGAATGCCTGGAAACTGGATGCGGTGACCGGTGAATGGTCGGTGGCTCCCGGTAACAACTATGTGCTGAATCCCAGTTTTGAGGCCGACCGTAAGGCCATGCCCAGCCCGGTCAAACCGGTCCAGACACGGCTGCTTGGTTGGGAAACCACAGTGCTCAAGGGTACGCCCATTTCATTGGATTCGCTCTCACCCAAACTCAACCGCAGCAATACCAGGGAAGACCGCCTGTCCGTGGTCGGTGAACACAGCTTGTACATCAGCGATAGGGTGGACTTTGCCCGTCAAGTACACCAGCGTGTTGCGTCCACCCCTTACGTGAAGCTGGAAGACGGTCGCTATGTGTTGACCGCTAAGATCAAAAACGACACCGGCTTCAAACGGCTGGAGATGTATGCCCTTTCAGGTGGCCAACGTAAATCGGTAGCCGTGACGGCTGAAAACAACAGCTGGACAACCCTTCGTCTGGAAGGCATCAATGTCACCGGTGGTGTCGTTGAAGTTGGCTTCCTCGCCGAAGGTAATCCAAACGCCTGGTGTGCGGTGGATGATGTCTGGCTGGTGAAGGAGTAGTTACCGTTTGCTTTGCTGTCCCGGGGCTATCCTGGGATGGGGCGGTTGGTTGTAGGCCACGTTTTGCCAGGCAATGGCCAGGCGATACTGAGGGTCGTGCATCAGGGTTACGAAGCGGTACTCTGTGGGAATGGTCGTCGAAAAGAGACGCAGCTCCTTGCCGTTGACGTGGCTGAGAATGACCTCTTCACGCCAGTCGCCCAAAAGGTCTGCGCTCAGGTTGGGCGTTGCTTTGGTGCCATTGATGGAGGTGCAACTGTCAGCCCTGAACAGGACGACGTCAGTTTCCTTTTCATAATCCCATTTGCTGATGGTGTTTCTGTCGAGCAATTCGCGCAGCAGGTCGCCATCCCACCAGGCGGCGAAGTTGCAGGAGCGGGGGCGTTTGCTGGTGATGCGTTGGCCTTTGGCGTTGTAGAGACCACCGGAGGCGATGCTCCAGCATTCGTTGCCCGGGTGTCTTGGGTCGATGTCAGCCGACATGCCCCTGCCTACGTCTTCGGTGGCGGGTAAGCCCCACAGCAACTCGCCGGTTCTGGCATCCCTCATGTGACCGGCGGCCACTTTGCCGCTGACTCTGACGTTTTCATGTACCTGGAAGACTTCCAGACCGGGACGTTCGGGGTCAAGATCTGCGCAATGCAGCGCGTCACCGTGTCCGAAGCCGGTGCTGTATAAGCCCTTGCCATTGTTGTCGATGGCACAGGCACCATAGATAATTTCATCGCACCCATCGTTGTCTACATCGGCTACGCTCAGGGAATGGTTGCCCTGACCGCTGTAGGCTGCGTTACCGGGGGTGCCGTCGTAGCTGTCGAAGAACCAGCGCAGGCTGAGTTTACCATCACGCCAGTCCCAGGCGGCCAATGTGGCTCTGGTGTAATAGCCGCGGCACATCACGGCTGAGGGGTGTTTGCCATCAAGGTAGGCCACGCCGGCCAGGTAGCGTTCGCCGCGGTTGCCGCCGTGGTCACCCCATAGGCCGGGTTCACCCCTGCCTGGTATGTAATCGACGGTGGCCATGGCCTTGCCCGTGGTGCCTTCAAAGACGGTCAAGTATTCAGGTCCCTCCATGATGCGACCAACCAGAGGACTGGTGGCTTGACGAGGGGGAACGTTGCGGGGTGCTGTAGGCCGTGCGGCGGCGTCGCGGTTGGGAGTGTTTCGTAAACTGTCTCTGCGCAAACTGTCGTTGGGGTTGGGGCGAAAACGGTTGAATCCCCTGTAGGCCCAGGGATCGAGGTTGCCATCGGCTGGTTTTACGCGCCAGTCGGCTTTGGGGTCACCAATAACCTTGCCAGTACCATCTATCGTACCATCTGCCGTTTTGCAGAGGAGCTCGGCCTTGCCGTCGCCATCAAGGTCGTAGACCAGAAATTGAGTGTAGTGGGCGCCTTCGCGGATGTTGTATCCTAGATTGATGGACCAAAGCAAGGTGCCGTCCAGTTTGTAGGCGTGAAAGATGGGTGGGGTGGTGAGGCCGGCGTGGGCGTTGTCACGACCGATGCCTACCATGTGCACGATGATTTCGTAAGCACCGTCGCCATCCAGGTCGGCGGCTGAGCAGTCACCGGGGCTGTATCTATCAGGCGTTTGCAAGGGTATACTGAGGTAGGGGTGGGCTTGCAACGTGGCTTGGCCCACGCCTTTGGTGGTTTCTTTGCCCTTGATGACGGGCTTGACCAGGTAGGTTGCTCCGGCGACAGGACTGGGGTCAATCAGGTTTGTGCCCTTGGTCAACGGGGCGGAGGTGAGTTTGGTGGTCTGTCCGTCAGGGGTTTGTTTGTAGACGTTGAAAGCGATAGTGGCTTGATCATCAGCCAGCAGTCGCCAGCTTACAAAGGCTTTGTTGTCGGCCGTGGGCAGGGCTACCACCCCTCTGTCGAGGTGTTCGAGGTTGCGTGCAGCAGTGGTTTTGGCTGTCAGGGTGCTGCTTAGGCAAAGGCCTGCCAGCAGTGTGATCCATAAATATTTATACATAATGACGGTGGGTGGAGTAAGAAATGAGGTTAATCGTTGGAGATTGGACTTTGTTTTTCTTTGACGGTTTAAGTGGCACTGTAATTTTACGAGTGGGTAAAGGTCGTTGTTTTTTTGTACTTTCGCACCATAACGCTTAGTCTATTGCCATGTCTGCTACCATAAACGACACCCATTCACAAGCCACCTTGACGCTGTCACTTATCGTTCCTGTATTCAATCGTCCACAGGAAGTGGAGGAATTGCTGGACAGTCTGACCAGACAGACACGGCCCGATTTTGAGGTGGTGCTGGTGGAGGACGGGTCTACACAACCCTGTGAAGCCCAGGTGAAACGGTACGAGAATCAATTGAGCATCCAATACATCGTCAAGACGAATTCTGGACCAGGGCAAAGTCGGAATGTGGGAGCCAAGGCGGCAACGGGCAGTTACCTGATCTTTCTGGATTCGGATTGTGTGATCCCGCCTGGCTATGTGGAGGCTGTCTACCATCGCCTCACCACCAACTATGTGGATGCGTTTGGTGGGCCTGATCGGGCTGATGAGCGGTTTACGCCCATGCAGAAAGCCATTAATTACGCCATGACCTCCTTTTTTACCACTGGTGGCATCAGGGGTGGTGGTGAGAAACTAGACAAGTTCTTTCCTAGAAGTTTCAATATGGGCTATTCAAAAACGGTGTTTGAGCAAACCGGTGGTTTTTCGGCCATGCGTTTTGGGGAGGACATCGACATGAGCCTGCGCATTTTGAAAAACGGTTTCAAAACAGCCTTGGTGACGGATGCATTTGTGTACCACAAGCGGCGTAGCAACCTGAGGCAGTTTTACAAGCAGGTATTCAATTCGGGTATCGCACGTATCGTGTTGCACAAGAAGCATCCTGGTTCGCTAAAGGCTGTGCATACGTTTCCAGCCTTGTTCGTGCTCGGGGTGTTGGGTATGCTGTTGCTAGGCGTGTTCATCCATCTATTATGGGCTAGCCCTTTGTTGGTCTATATCCTGGCTGTTTTTCTGGATGCGACTCGTCAGAATCGTTCGTTTCGTATCGGTTGCCTGGCGATAGTGGCTAGTTTGGTGCAATTGGGTGGGTATGGTCTTGGATTTTTATCCGCTTGTTGGAAGATTCTGATTCTCAAAAGGAAAGACGTTTTTGCCTTTGTGGACAATTTTTACGCTTGAGTATTTTTACATTCTTTTGGAGGATTATGCCATCAATGAGCCCCTATCCATAGGGCTTGTCATGAAAAAGTTTGGTACACTTGCAGTAAGCATTACCAAATCTTGATAATCCATGAGAAAATCGTTTCTTCGTTACACACTGGTCAGTCTTTTGTTGCTGCTGACGGTTTCGCTTACTCCCTCAAAGGCAGCCATTGGCGATACCCTTAACCTGGCTACAAAGGCCAAAGCAACCACCTCTTTTGTTTCCGGTTGGGAAAAACTGGGCGCCCTCAACGATGGCGTCGTTTCCACGGCCTCAAATGTCAAGCCCTCCGCCGGTGCTTATGGAAATTGGAACGGGGAAGGTGATTATGGAAAGTATAACTGGGTACAGTATGATTGGGATAATGCCCACCTCATCCTGTCTACTTCTGTCTATTGGTGGATTGACAACACCAACGTGCCTGCTGCTGGTATTTCCAAGCCTACCGCTGCCTATGTGCAGTATTGGGATGGCATCGACTGGGTGTTGTTTGATAGCATTGGTCTAGTACTGAATACCTTCAATAAGTTGACCATGGGGGTGGTAACCAATAAAATCCGTCTGAATATGCGCAGTGGTGCTTCCACCGGTGTCATTGAATGGAAAGCTGATGGCGTGGAATATGGTCCTTGCGAACCGACGCCTGTGACGTCTTATTACCGCGTTAATGGTGGCGATTCCATCAACAGTCCGTATGTGAGCCTTGAAATGGGCGATTCGCTTTTGCTGGGGATGGTTGGTCCTGATGATGGCAAGTATGGGTGGACAGGCCCCGGTGGCTTTAAGGCGACGGGCAAAACTTTGTTGTTGAAGGGCCTGACCAATAGCAACAGCGGTTCGTACACAGGTTCCTATGTCAATGCTTGCGGCAGTGCCTCTAGCTGCTTGCTGCACCTGACCATCAGGGATACCAGTTTGACGGCTGGTCAAGCCTATGCCTGGCCTACCTACAATCCAACCTTGAACTATAATTTCAAGGATGAGTTTCCTGCGCTGCAAGAGCCGACAAAAATCCTGAACGACGATCCCGCTGTGGTGGGTACCATCGCTTCGGGCTGGTGGGCTTTCCGCTGGGGACCTTCGGCCAATAGTTTGATTGATAGTGCGTCTGTCATGCCTATGTTGGCCAGACTCAACAAAGATTTTGCTTACTTCAGGGATTCCCTAGGATGGCCACCCGATAAAAGGGCCAAGAACGGGTATAAAAGCACTGTTTTCTTGTATGGATCGGGCTTGAACACCGATGATGCGTCCAATACCGACTTGGGTGGTTGGCAGAGCGCCACTTCCTACAACGGCCAAAGTTGGCCCATGGTGTTGATTTCCTATTACCCGGTTTACAGTTTCAATCCCAAATGTACGTATAATGACAGGGTGGGGCAGATGGGAGCCGTTGTACATGAAGGCATCCATTCCGTCCTGGCTGACTTGCCGGGTTGCAAGAACGCAGCCTGGTTTCACGAAGGTGGCAACACCTGGTTGCAGCAAGAGGCGGAAGTAAGGCAGACCAAGGTCTATGGTGACATGGGTTTCCTGAACGCTGGTGCTTTTATTGCGCCATTCATGCCTATTGAATGTTACAGTGGTTGGTTGCAGGATGGTAGCTTTGGTGGTCCATCTGCTGAGGGTGTCAATAAATTTAGTGGCTCACAACAAATCTGCACCTGGCGTAACTTGTT
>Ga0123334_1005815_pt1 | contig 11684 bp, 13 predicted proteins | sample BiotimSIPDNA_FD_89706 | JGI IMG/M metagenome (GOLD analysis project Ga0123334, IMG submission 89706) | Anaerobic biogas reactor microbial communites from Washington, USA - Biogas_R1 time_0 SIP DNA | ecosystem: Engineered > Bioreactor > Anaerobic > Unclassified | place: Washington, USA... | reverse complement strand
ACTACTGCTTCTTCGGCATACACTGTTTGATGAGCACATACAATTAGCTGATTGAGCTGACTGAGACGGCATATGCAAGGATTATGGGAGCGGTTATGGGCATTAGGATATGTAAGGAAGAGGAAAAGTTATATGAAGGATATTGTTTTGAGAGCAGATAGAGAGCAGGGAATTTCTGATGGCGATTTACGCAGAGCCTTGGCGGAAACTATATCGGTATGGCTGCCTGACATATCATTACTCAAATCCAGCAGCGAGAGTGATTCCGCGGCTGATGTGAACATGAAGCAGTATAGGATTCTTCTTATTCCGCCGGACTTTACGCGAATGCATTCCGGGGCGGGCAAGATTACGGCTATGTATTATGAAATGCTGAAGGATAGTTGCCGGGTTGATGTAATGCCCGCTCTTGGAACCCATGTACCTATGACGCCTGATGAAATTGATGAGTTCTTTCTTGGAGTCGTTCCCCAGGATGCTATCCTTATTCATAACTGGAGGAATGATGTGGTGAAAATCGGGCAGGTGCCGGGAGACTATGTTAAGGAAATCTCGGAAGGCCTTATATCTAGCCCCATTGATGTGGAAGTGAACAGGCGAATTGTGGATAAGTCCTATGACCTCATTATTTCCATTGGGCAGGTTGTGCCCCATGAGGTAGTTGGGATGGCCAATTACAGTAAAAATATTTTTGTCGGTTGCGGCGGCAGCAGCATGATTGATCAATCCCATATGCTAGGGGCCTTCTACGGCCTTGAGAGGATTATGGGACGTGATCATTCGCCTGTGCGCAGGGTATTTGACTATGCCCAGGAGCATTTTATTAAGGATGTGCCGCTCAAATATGTACTTACGGTTACGACGCAATTCGAGGGCGAAACAGCTATTCACGGGCTATTTGCCGGGAAGGATAGGAGACTGTTTGAGGAAGCGGTGAGCCTAAGCAAGGAGAAGAACATAATTTTTATGGAAAAGCCTTTTAAGAAGGTTGTCGTTTATCTGGATCCCAAGGAATTCAAAAGCACATGGCTGGGCAATAAGGCGGTTTACAGAACCAGGATGGCCATCGCCGATGGCGGTGAACTGCTTGTCATTGCTCCCGGTATTAGCCGGTTTGGCGAGGATGATAGAAACGATACCTTGATTAGGAAATATGGCTATGTGGGCAGAAAAAAAGTCCTTGAATTGTGCAAGCATAACGAGGATTTGATGAACAACCTCTCGGCTGCGGCACATCTGATTCATGGTTCCTCTGACGACAGATTCTCCATTACCTATGCACCGGGAAAGCTGACACGTCAGGAGACGGAGGGAGTAAACTTCAAATATGCGCCGCTGCAGGAAACCGTGGACAGATATGACCCGGCGAAGCTGAAGGACGGGTTTAACACACTGGAGGACGGTGAGGAGATATTCTATATCAGCAATCCCGCACTGGGTCTGTGGGCTTGCGAGAATAGATAAAAACATATACAATAAGCGGAGGAAATAGATGTAGCCGGTGAACCCAGCGATTCGGAGAGTAGTGAAATGGTTGAACGGCGATGTTTATGCAGCACATGGGAGAAATGGTGATGACAAAGGACAAGTACGACTTCAATGACCTTCTGGAAGTTATGAAACGGCTTCGCTGTGAGAATGGGTGTCCCTGGGATAAAAAGCAGACTCATGAGAGCTTGCGCATATATTTGATTGAGGAGACCTATGAGGTGCTCGAAGCACTGGATGCGGGCGATACCGATAAGTTTTGCAATGAATTGGGCGACCTGCTGCTGCAGATTGTATTTCATGCGCAGATTGCAGATGAAAACGGTAAATTTGATATAAATGACGTCACCTCAGAAATATGCAGTAAGCTAATTTCGAGGCACCCGCACATTTTTGGGGATGCTAGTGCGGATACAGCCGACCAGGTAGTTGAGAACTGGGAGGCCATCAAGAAGAAGGAGAAGAAGCTTGACAGCCAGACGGGTGTGCTCAAGGATGTACCTAACAATCTTCCCGCCCTCATGAGAAGCTATAAGGTGCAGCAGAAGGCGGCTCAGGTGGGATTTGACTGGGACAATACCGATGATGTGTTCAGGAAGATTGATGAAGAGGTTGAGGAGTTACGCGAGGTATACAAGAGCCAAGATATCGAAAGGATAAGCGATGAGCTTGGAGATGTGATATTCGCGATTGTTAACCTGTCCAGATTTCTAAGGATTCAGCCAGAACTGGCACTCACCGGGACTACCGAAAAGTTTATCAGGAGGTTTGAATACATTGAGCAGCAGAGCATGAAGGCTGGCAGGAAGCTTGAGGATATGAGCCTTGCCGAGATGGACGAGCTCTGGAATGAGGCGAAGGTGGAGCTGCCAAGGAAGTAACTGTGAAGTAGTAACTGAGAAGTAGTAACTGAGAAGCACATATACTATTTCCGAGGAAATGAGGTATTTATTTTATGAGAATCGATAAGTATTTGAAGGTGTCAAGGCTCATCAAGAGGCGGACCTTGGCCAACGAAGCCTGTGAAACCGGACACGTGACCATTAATGGAAAGGCTGCCAAGCCGGGCACCGAGGTCAAGGTGGGAGATGTTGTAGAGATTAGGTTTGGCAGCAATTTGACAAAGGTTGAGGTCACTTCAATAGCAGAGCATGTCACAAAGGAAGGCTCAAAAGAAATGTATGCGATATTGTGAAGAGAAGGGCCTTGTATGTATCCTAGCAAGAAACAGTCCCCGGACAAATGGTATATCAAGTGTACCGTCCGGGGATTTTTTACTTTATTTAAGGAGATATTACTGTAACATTTCTCTTAGCGAAATCAGTAAATGGTGCTGGCTGAAGCAAAAAAGCAACAGGTGGGTATTTAGTGTTGGTTATATGCATGTTCTACATGGTACATGCATATAAATCAGATAGAGCTAGCTGCGTTGGAGGTAAATTTGTGATTGAAGACAAGAAGGTGGCAAAGCCAAGGATTCAGAACCTGATACTTGAGAATAGAGAAAAGCTAAGTATTTCCGGGGTAATTGATGTTGAAAGCTTTAACGACGAATGCGTGATTGCCGATACGGAGCTGGGGATGCTTATTATTAAGGGAATTGATCTGCATATAAACAAGCTGAACATCGATAGCTCCGAGCTGGGGATAGAGGGAGATATTATTAGCTGTGAATACTCTGATAGGGAAGGGTCACGCAGAGGCGGCGGCTTCTTTGCACGGTTGTTCAAATGATACTTTCCATCAGCTCCCAGGTGTACGCATTTTTATTATCGGTAGCGGGAGGCATGGCAATTGCCCTGGCTTATGATGCCTTCAGGATATTTAGGAGGGCAGTGAAAACAGGCAGTGTTGCTACCGCTATCCAGGATTTGCTTTACTGGCTGATGGTGGCTGCTATCATGTTTCTGACGGTGTTTTACAGCAATGATGGGGAGCTCAGAGCTTATTTGTTTTTTGGCGTCTTGCTCGGCCTTATTCTGTATGCTCTTTTGCTTAGCAAAATTGTAATGGTGTCATCTCTTTTTGTCATAAAAATAATCACTATAGTTGTTAAAGCTTTAGTGAAATTTATTTCCTATCCTATCAAATTTATCATTAAGCATATTGGAGATATCAAGCGTATCGGGGAAAACCTAAAGAAGAAAAAAGATATGGACGATAAGTAAAATAGTACCCTTGATTTATAGCCCTGTAAGAAGGAATTTTTGAAGATACGTAGAATTTATATATTAGGAAAAGGGGTTATTTGCAATGAACAAAGGAAAAAGATCACCGTTATTGGTTTTCGCCTTATTGGTAATTTTTCTGTACTTATCGTATATTGCTGTGAACCAGCAGCAGGTTTTGCATGCGAAGAATCTTACGCTAGATAAGCTTGAGGATAAGATTGAAGTGGAAGCGAAGCTAAATGAGAAACTGAGCAAGGAAAGGGATATGATACAGAGCGATGAGTATGTAGAGAAGGTTGCCAGAGAAAGACTGGGAATGGTCAAAAAGAATGAAAGAGTATACATGGATATAGGTAAATAGCAGGGCAACGATTAAGGGAATAAGGCTGAGAAAAAGGCAGGATTCGATAATTTAATAGGCTGATATTGATGAGGACTTCCGGTGTATGGAAGTTTTTTATTTTGCTAATTAGAGATTTTTGGGTTAATTTTAGGCAAATCTGCTTAGAATGAATATGGATGTAGCAAATAGTATTTGGAGCTGGGAGGTAGGAGCAGTGAGAATAGTAATTGATCAGCTTGTCAAAATTGACGGCGAGGCACATGAGAATGAACAAAGAAACAGTGCTGCTTTAGTAAAAATGAAGAGTAAATTATGAAGCGATATGTAAAGCGAAATATGAAGTTAATGTAAAAATTATATTGAGTATTAGGGGGTATTGGAAGGTCTTTTTAACAGCAATTTTCGGTTAAAGCGCCTGCAAATACAGGCTTGACGAAAAAATTTATATACTATATAATCGAAGTGCTTGCACCGAGAAGGAATCGGAGTTGAGCAACCCCAAGCCTGTTATTAGCGGTATGGACCGTTTTTATAAACATTGAGGAGGATTTCTTTTTGTATGCTTGTTGAGGTTGGGAACATAGTGGATGGTAAGGTTTCTGGGATAACCAATTTCGGTGCGTTTATTCAACTTTCTGATGGGAAAACGGGTCTAGTTCATATTTCAGAGATTGCTGATGAATATGTTAAGGACATTAAAGATCACCTGGCGGAAAATCAGGAGGTCAGGGTCAAGGTTCTTTCAACGGATAAGGGTAAAATTAGCCTTTCAATTAAGAAGGCTATTGATACGAAGACAGCTCCAAAAACGCATTCAGGGACAGCCTCGGTAAAAGGTGGACCACCTGCGGAAGCGGAGTGGGGCAGAGGCGCCGCTACAGACTTGTCTTTCGAAGATCGCCTGGCAAAGTTTATGAAGGACAGCGATGAGAAGATGCATGACCTAAAGAAGAGCTTCGATTCGAAAAGGGGCGGCGGAGGCTATCGTAAGACTACTCAGTATTTTTAGCATTTAATATTTTTATTGTTTGAAACGCTCTAGGAGTTTTGGCCTTCTCTGGAGAAATATGGCCTAAACCAAGGCTTGATTTTTGCTAATCCGGGTGTTATAGTAATAAAAATAGAATAAGGCATATAGCTTGCCGCTGTGGTGGAATGGCAGACACAAGGGACTTAAAATCCCTCGGTGGCAACATCGTATCGGTTCAAGTCCGATCAGCGGCACCAAAGACCTTGGGGGTTTTCCCCAAGGTCCTTTACTGTATGACGGGCATTCGTCAATCTGTGGCAACTGATTTTGGTTTATTTGGCGCCGTACTTGAGATCTATTTCTCAAAAGCGTTTATAAGTTTCTCAGGATTTGCGATCGTGCCAAAGTCATACTTATTACCATTGTTTTCAAGCTTAATAGTGTCACCTGTCTCCAAGGCTTTCTCCCAGAAAAGGTCGGGCGTCATCTCCGGCTCGACCTGACAGGCTAATGCATAAAGCCCCGCGATATAGGGAATAGACCAACTCCAGGCGCCCTGCCTGTAGAATACGTAATCCTCAGTCCCGGTAGGGCTTGCCGTAGCCCGCGCATCCATTGGAACCAAAAGGGTAGGATCGGCAAGACACTTTGGGTTACTGAAAAGTGTTTTTTTCCACGATATGCCCGGTTCATATGAATGATAGTCGTCCGTGCTTTTCAAAGGGTCTCTGCCTAAACCATGGAACCTGAGACCAAAGGTTTGCTCCAGTGAACTTGAGACAACAAAGATCCCTGCTGTTTTAGCTTTTTCCACGGACTCCGTAATCTCTTTGTAGCCTTTCTGGGATTTGCTCCAGCCGATGGCCATTGAAATCACACGAATTTTTTCATCTGCAGGAAGGGTCTCATTAACTTCTAAAATACGATCAACGGATTTTGCGAGCCATGTAAAATCAAGGTTGAATTCTTTACCAATGTAGTTTCCATGCGTCTCAGCGATGTAATATAAGTCTGCGGCCGGTGCCACACCAACAGTTTTACCAACTGCGATAGAAGATACAGCGGCTCCATGTATAGATGTAACAATGTCGGTACAGTGAATTTCATCGTAGAACCTCAGCTGATCCTTATACTCAACATGACTGGTTAGGAGGCTCTGGTCAATAATTGCAATTCCAACTCCTCTGCCGTCGATCCCCCTCTTGTGAAGTGCCCTGACATTTAGGCCTGGATTTTTTGCTATTTCCATGAGCTCCTCCGGTTTGAATGAACCGGGTATATTTTCCGGCCATGTTGTCTTGCTGTCAAAGTCGGCAAAGCTCAAATCATATAACCGGTCGGACAGATCCAGCCTGGACAGGTCATAGCCTCTTAGATCCACCTGAAAGAGCTGATCTATAGAAGCATCGTATTTTGGAAGGGTTGCTAAAGCTTCTCTCCCGAAGTCAACGGCGCTAGGATGCCTTACAATACTGAGTATGTTCGAATTTGCAGTTTCTGTGGGTTTAACCAGTAAGACAAGTAAGATACAGGCTGCTACCAATACTATAGTTGCACAAAAAAGGGCGATTCCTTTTTTCAATTTAGTTTCCTCCTATTTATAAGTATATTTATTTAAATTTACCATGAATAGCTACAAAAGTATATAAAATATGTTTTAATATTGCTGAATAGTTGTTTGCTATACGTTTTGAAATGACGTTTTGGGCGTTTTGCCTTGTATTCCCTGAAAAAACCGCTGTCAAGCATTCCCTGAAAAAACCGCTTGCAATATACGTGTTGTGGTGTTATACTAGATAAGCGCGGTTGAGGACGGTGTGTCCATATTGACATGGCACAGCGTGGTATCTCCCCCAACTGTTAGCATTATATCGCGGGGTGGAGCAGCCTGGTAGCTCGTCGGGCTCATAACCCGAAGGTCGCAAGTCCAAATCTTGCCCCCGCAACCAATTAAAGCCGCTTGTTCAGCAGAACAGGCGGTTTTGCTATTTCTTTAGAATTTTCTAAAACCTACAAATTGTTGTTTATTTGCTGTTTATTTGGACTGGCCTGATCCCGGGATTATGGACAAATTGAACATCAAGTAAAATAATAGAGAAGAGAGGATGTTCAATATAGCAAAAAAGTTTGATCCGGTATACAAGCTAGAGGTATGCGAGCAAGTAGAAAGTGGAGCCACAACGGTACCTGAGATAAGCAAAGTGACAAGCATACCCATGGTGTCGCCGGATAAACAAACTGTCAATAGCCGTTTAAAAAGAAGATAGATGAAAAGAGCAGGACAACATTGTGCCCTGCTACTATGATAATGTAGCTTGTCTTTCTTTCTTATTCTCCAACTGCCTTCTTGGTCAGCATAGTATATATCATCTTTAGCCGGCTACAGTTTGCCATTTTGCTTATTCCCTCGCCAAAATGATATACCTTTTTTTGATTTCTTGTTGTTGGGATCCACTTTTCTTCACCGCTTCGATTTGGATTACCATTATTGGCAAAGTTACAAAGAGCAGTTACAATTTCATCGCTCAAAGCGAAATCCTTTTCTGTAAAAGGTCTCCATCCATTATTCAGGGTTCCGAAAAAGTACCAAAGCTCACTGGAATGCCATGCTCCGTTATCATCCCCCGGAAGCTTGCGATCAAAGAACCAGCAAAAGCTTTTGCATTTATTTTGTATGTCCTGTAGGATACACCACTTTTTCGCCATACCATGAATGATCGGCGGCATTATGTCTTCACTGGTGGAGCCCATCATATATGGAATTGCTTTTTGTTTTCCTGCCATTGCGAGGTTAAAATTGCTATCTGTCAGAGCATTATGGTCAATGCAGGGAGACGCGATCATAGCGTACTTCCTATCGCTTTTCGCTAAGCTTTTCCAGATATCAAAAAGTCTTGATACTTCTACAGAACGAAGTTCGTCTAGGGTTTTACAACCAAGCTCTTCGGTCACTTTCTGCCAGAATCCATAACGATCGGCATAGGTCTGCTTGCTGTTTAACAGCTTACTGACACCGCCTCCGCTGTTCATGACCGCCTTTGCGATCATGCCGTCGGTCAATGGACTCATGACCAGTAATTGTACGCTCATTGCTCCTGCAGATTGACCCATAATGGTAATATTCTTCGGATCACCACCAAAGTCACTAATATTTCTATAGACCCAGGTTAGCGCAGCGATCTGATCATACAAACCATAATTACCTGTCCGTCCGGCTTCTTTCTCTAATTCAGGAAGACAAAGGAAGCCTATTGGCCCGAGACGATAGTTGATGGTTACCGCGATCACGCCCTTAGTCGGCCAGATCGGTCCGTCAAAGTGCTTTTCGTGTCCGCAGCCGCCGGTAAAACCACCACCGTGAATATACATGATGACCGGAAGCTTACTCTGTGGTGTGGCATGCTCCGGTACCCAGATATTTAAGAAGAGGCAGTCGTCTGAATAATTGTAAGCTTCTCCTTTTCGAAATTCATTATAATAGAATTGCTTCTCAACTACTTTTTCCTCATTATAAAAACTTCTTGGCTGATAGCAACAGTCTCCGTAATGATCTGCCTCATACACTCCGTCCCATTGTTCTACGAGTGCAGGATACTTCCAACGATCTGCCGTAGCGTAGCGGATTCCCTTATACGAAGTGACTCCTGTCCACTGACATTCTGTTCCGCGAATTTCTCCGCATCTTGTTGCAATGATTTCTTTCATAGCCTTCACGCTTCCTATATCATCAGAATTTATCTATACACTAACATCCGGGGATGACTTATTTGCTGCTTTCCTCTCAGCAATCTGTGCACGTATTTCCGGTGTTATGTTCCATAGGAACTTAAATGCTGCCCAGGAACCTATGGTAAAGATTGCCGGTAACAAAACACAAAGTACTTTAATTCCGTTAATCGTTCCGGCGCTTTGTGCTGCTGCACCCGCATTGTAACCAACCCAGGAAAGCATAAGTACTGCGGAGGAATTACCGATCGCCTGACCGATACGACGTGTTAAATTAAAGGTGCCATATATAGAGCCTTCCGTCCGTTTACCGGTCACGACCTCGTTATAGTCGATGGCTTCGCCAACCATACCCCATTGCATATAAATGGACATCGTAGAAATACCGGATGCAAGCGAAGCCAGGATGATATGCAGCCAGGGATTGACCGTCATGATCATATGTAAGGCAAATAAAAGGATATATAGTACCGCACCAATTAAAAGACTGCTGCGGATAGTCTTTTCCAGACCAAATTTCTTGGCAAGTATAGGTCCGCTGATAAGAATAAGAACCATAAACGGCGTTGTAATGATACCTGTATATGTCATCAGCCCTACATCACCAAGGACATCCTTATACATATACATACCTAAAGTAGAAGCAACATACTGATTTGTACAAATACAAATACCATGAACACATAATGCGATGAAGGGACGATTTTTCTTAAATACTCCAAGAATGTCTGTAACCTTTATATTAGCAGCATCTTCTTTCTTATCCGCTACGATGTTGCGCTCTTCGGTAAGGTAGTAATGCAGAAAACAGACCACAAATCCTATCGAAGCACAAATCGCTGCTCCGATCCCGTATCCCTTAGGATTTGTTTCTCCATATATCTTTAAAAGCTGCGGCATGATCATAAGAGGAATCACGTTACCAATCATACTGCCCACGCCTCTTGCAGAGGAAAGAGATGCCCTTTCCTGGTCAGTATTTGCCATAGCAGATAATAAAGATCCCATTGGAATGTTGAACATGGTATAACATGCTTCATATAAAATTTTACATAGGAATAAAACACATATCAGGGTTGTCCCTTCAAAAAAAGTAGGTACAGTCCAAAATGCAATAGAGGTCACCGCCAGTAAAGGTGTAGAGCGAAGTAACCATGGACGGAACTTGCCTTGCTTGTTCTTGTGCTTTGCAAACATCTTATCCATAATGGTACCCATTATTGGATCATTGACTGCATCCCAAATGTTCCATATCAGTAACAGAACAGCAAGAGTTGCTACGTTGATCTTCAGTACATCTACATAATACACAGTAACAATAGAGCCCATCAGCGCAAAGGTCATACAGCCACCGAAGTCACCCATCATGTAGCCTATCCAGTGCTTTTTCGTCAGGCCATCCTTTTTTGTTATCTTTCCCATAAGACATACCTCCATATTTTATTGGTACTTAATAGGCGAGACCACAGTCTATTTCTATGTATATCTTATTTTAACTTATGTTTTTCGCATTTTGAATTGTTAATATTATTTAAAACATTGCAAAAATAGTATTTTGAGTGTACAATATGTATAAAAAATGAGGGAAAATCATGAAGCTTTCTGTCATACAAAACAAAATGGAGGAGATCCTGAATAAGCATCATTTGACGATAGAGCTACCAAAGTCTCCTCAGAAAATGCAGGAGTTTTTTTCTCTGATAGATAGTCAGGATGAAATCGTAAAAGACTTGAATTTATTCTCCGGTAATTTCTATCAGGAGCTGGAAATGGACTCTCCATATATAAACACCCACTTCGATAGCGGCCTGTTGGCAGGCAATGTACAGCTTCACAGTCATTCCTTCTATGAAATATTATATTGCACTGACGGTACTGTGCAGTACTTGATTTCAGACAGACGTTACCATATTCAAAAAGGAGATATTGTTTTCATACCTCCCGGCGTCAGTCACTGTCCGATTTTTTATGATGACATGAAAATGAAGTATTCGCGTATTGTGTTATGGGTCAGTAATCTCTATATAAAAACCTTGACCGATCAGTGGAATTTAGCTGAAATTAGCAGCGACCTTTTATCCACTGCGTTTCTTCTTCGAACCGACGGCACGAGACTTGCCGATTTAGGAAGATATTTCACACGGGGATTGTATGAAACAGATAAAAAAGAGCCTTTTTGGGCTACCATTCTTTATGCCAATACCGGTGCTCTTTTATCAGAGTTATTTCGTGCCACTACCTTATATAAGGATAATCTTCCGACAGCAAGGAAGGATTCCTTGGATCCGATTATATCCTTTATCGAATATCATTTTAAAGAAAAGCTCTCCTTAGAAGCCGTTGCTAAGGAATTTCATATCAGCATCAGCACCTTGGGAAAGCTTTTCAAAGATCGTCTTAATACTGGTTTTTATCATTTTATCACACAACGCCGTCTTATTTATGCAAAGAAACAAATAGAACTTGGGAGCGCTATGGAAGAGATTGCTGTCACCTGTGGTTTTTCCGATTATTCTTCCTTCTATCGAGCGTTTAAAAAGGAATACGGTATCTCTCCCAGAGAATATAAAACCCTGATAGAAAACCAGGGGGACGGTTCTGCTGGTTGAAATCGCATGCAACTATATATTGAAGTATAAACAAGACAAATAGCAGGGATGTCGGGGGATATGAATAAGCCCGAAAAGCCACCGTTGCCTGGCTTGTGCAATTTTAAGAGCGAAGGGTATACCCGCTCGAAGCAGATGCGGGTTTTCCGTTTACTTAGGATATCAAGGCAAACTGGAAGATCATTGGGTCGTAGAGTATTGGGACGGATGTAAATGGATTATGAATGACCCTCAGATTGACCCGTTCCAACTAAGTGCACTGTATAAATGGGGCATAAACAAAGTTGAACTCAATGACGGTAAAATAATAAATCATTGTTTTCCAAACCCTCATTTTCTTTCTTCTGAACATGACTTCATTGTTGCTGGCAAGGCGT
>Ga0123334_1005814_pt1 | contig 11686 bp, 7 predicted proteins | sample BiotimSIPDNA_FD_89706 | JGI IMG/M metagenome (GOLD analysis project Ga0123334, IMG submission 89706) | Anaerobic biogas reactor microbial communites from Washington, USA - Biogas_R1 time_0 SIP DNA | ecosystem: Engineered > Bioreactor > Anaerobic > Unclassified | place: Washington, USA | collected... | reverse complement strand
CGATACACCCAATCACAGGCGGGATGGGTAGTCGTGTGGAACGTGCTGGATTCGTGTAGAAGCAGGGGAAGATACGGGCCGTTTGATTCGGCGGTGCCCTGGTTCGACGATCGGTCGTTTTGTGGGACAGTTGCGGAACGGCGGAACGAGTAGGATCACCTGCTGGGCACTCTGCCCCGAAATCGCTCTCCCTGCCGCATTCCACTCGCGGCCGGGTGTCCGGCACGGTGCATCGCCCCCTACAGTCCAAACAAGGCAAGTTCCGCCGAGACAATGAGTATTCCCACAACAGTGTACCCCAACACATGCGCCCACCGTACACTTGAGACTGATGCGTTCCCATACCGACTCACAAGAGCATGACGAGCAAGTGTCGGAGCAGCCCCCAACGCGATGAGCATGGCAATCCCGACAACAGCAAACACAACAAACGTGGCAAACTCGCCTCTGTGATAGACGGCAACGTACAACATCATGAGCACCAGATAGGAGCCCACCCCACCCATCAAGACCCCGCAACGAAGCGTGAAGGAAGCCGAGTATGCCATCCCGAATCGCGGCATAACGATGATGAACCAGTACGCGGCACCCAACATCAAGAGCAGCCCAGCAACCACAAGCGGCACCTTCGGCATTCCAAGCCGAACAAGGGCCGCCCCATCTCCCACACCAGCCAAAGTGCTTCCGAGGAGGTAAATCCCATTTATGGCAAGAGATACGATGCCAAGGAGATGCAGAAGGCTGGGCACCCCGCGCCGAAACGCGACAAACCCCAGAGCGGGAAGCACCCCGAAGACCGCGCCGATACCGACACCAGACCACATGGAAATCAACGGATGCGGATTCGACGCAAAACCAGTCCAACACCAACAGAAGGGATTCAACGAGATGAACGAGACCCGTCCACCAGAAAGCGTATTGCCCACTGCATGCCCCACTTCATGCAAAGCCATACAGACGTTATAGGTAATCGTGAATTGCGCGAGTAGCGAGAGGGATGCCTTCATGGATCAGGGCTGCAAACTGCTTCTGACGCGTCTCCAAGTCAACAGCGCGGCAAGCTGTGTCTTGCTTCTGGGCCAAAACGGTGATTTGATGGAACAGTGGTCAACAAGAAGCGGGTCGGGGAGTTGATTGACGACGACAAAGCCACCCGATTCCGCGACCGACATTCAGTGGCGGTGTTTGGGCAGTTTTGCCAAAGCTTGATTCAACCAATCGACGTACCACTCCAGGAACGTAACGCGTTTCTTTTTGCCTATTGCGATTGGGTACAAGCCTTTTTGGTCTGTCCGGGCATCGTGCCACACGTGCCCTGCCTCGGGACCTGTAACCACCAGCCAATCACGATTCGCGCATCCTTCGTGACAGATTGGGATCGCGCCGTTGACGTTATCGGGTGTCCAATAACGCTCGTCGAATGCCTCAAGTGCCTTTTCGTACTCTTCTTCGTCGTCCGTTTCCTCGGGCTCACCAGTCAGATCGTTCCATGGCTTCTTGTGGGGGAAGGGCTTCGACAACTTGCCAACAAAGCCATCACCTTCCTTCCATTTCCGAAAGTCAAAACAATCGTCCATCTCTCCCAGCTTGAATACACCGTAGAATGGCCCTGCACCACCATTTCCCAGATGAACCAGAAAGCCTCGATAGTCTTCTGGTAGAGGGATGCGGTGTTTGGCTTCAAACTTCCGCACGGCGGACTCGGATAGCGGCGGATTCAGATCGAATCCGTGGGCTCCAACGCCGAAGACTTTCGGCTGTCGTTTTGCGGAGCGAAGTCTTTCTAGGCCGTTACGAATCCTCTCAATTCTCCTGTTCATGGATCGCCCCTGTTATCCGCCATCCTGGACCTTCGTGGTGGCCACGGTCAAATGATTGGAAAGTCCGACAAGCACTCCCCGTCGCCTAATCTTGCAGTCCAGCTCTGGATGCGAACCCCGTTTACCTTTTCCTGGGAACACACCGCCCGCTACCGTTCAGGATACCGCCGTCGATAACGTAGTCAATCCGGGGAAGGGTGGACAGAGCCCCACAGAACCTCCGGTAATCGTCCCAAGATCGTCGCATTCTCAAACGCCTCAATCACTTCGGCATCCAAGTGCCAATCTGCCATCGGCGAAATCGAAATGCCGCTTCCCGTGGCTATGGGATGGAGGGGGCCAATGCTCCCAACTCACCCCTCAATCAACCCCGTCTGCCCCAGATTCCGCCCCAGCTTGGGCCAGCCGGTTGTGGCCAGGCCGTTGGATGAGCATTTGAGGACCACGACCGTGTCGTTGTCGAGGGCGACGGCCAGACGCCGAGGGGCGAGGATGGTGGCGGCGGAGCGGACGGGCGATTCGACTCGGGCTTTCCATTGGACTTCGCCGGAGGAGTCGAGGGCGTGGATCGTGCCCGAATTGTCGCCGAAATAGATCAGGCCGTCGTCGCCGATGACCGGTGTCGATTCGATGGCGTCGCCGGTGGCGTATTGCCAGCGGACCTTGTGACTGTTTCCGTCGACGCAGTAGAGCAGCCCGCTGGGTTGCTGCCCGCGAGGTGCCTGGGTGACGCCGACCAGGATGTGGCCGTCAGGTCCGATGACCGGCGAGCCGAGCAACTGGCCGGGAAGCTTGACGTTCCAGGCCTTGGCCCCGGTGGGGGCAAAGCCGTAAAGGTTTTCATCCCGGGCGGCAACCACGATGATTCCGCCGTCTTCGGAGACGGCAGGGGCCGAGTTGATGAACCCGCCGGCATAGCCGAACTCCTGGGAGTGATCCCAGAGGTTGCGGGCTTCGTCTTCGTCGAGGCTGATCGCAAAGACATAGCCGTCTTCGGAACCGACCAGCAGCACGTCGCTGAGAACCACGCCGGTTGAATCGAACTTGCGTCGGGAACGGAAGAAGGGGTGCCGCCCGGTCTTTCCTTCCCCGTCGACACGGATCAGGCCCCCGTCGTATCCGCAGATGTAGGTGTTGCCGCGGGAATCGACGACCGGGGCGGCCCAGCCGAGCGGCTCGCCCACGTCGGCGGGAGTCCAATGCTGCTTCCCGGACGGATTGATGCAATGGAGCAGGCCGTCGCTAGCGTGCACGCGGATCGTGCCGTCCGGCGCGACCACCACGGGGCCGGGCACGTGTGTGCCGATCACGTATTCCCACACAACCTTCGCCTTGCCCTCCTCTTCCACAAGGGCGTAGAGACGCCCCTGCGTGCAGAGGTAGATCCGGCCTTCGGCATCGACGGCCGGGGCGTTTCGGGCAGGCCGGGCCTTATCCGCAAACGGCGGCTCGGCGGGAAAGGCCCAGACGAACTCCTTGGGGCGAAGCACTTCCGGACGCTTTCGCGGTTTGACAACCGGCTTGGGCGGCTCTGCTTTAGCCGGTTGAGCGGCCGGGCGAACCGTCGACCGCTTGCCGGCCGCCGGTTGCGGCGTCTTCGCTGGCGGAGTGGTCCGCGTGGGAGTCTGTGGAGCCGGCGGTCGGGCCTTCGTCGGTTTCGAAGTCGTGGGCCGCTGCTTGGGCGCCTGGGGCCGCTGGGCAGCCGGTGCCGGACGCGAAGGCGGCGCCTGGGGTGTGCCTGGTGACTGGAACGTCAAACCGCCGGTGACGGTAGGGGGCGGTGGTTGCGGAGCCTGACGAGATGACGCGGGCGGTTGAGCCGGCGGCGTTTGAGGAGCAGACGGTTGTTGAGGAACCGGCTGAAACGGATAACCGGCCTGCGGCTGCGGCGCCGGCTGCTGACCCTGAGGCGGATGACCTTGTGCCGGGTAGCCCTGCGGCGGCTGCGCTGGGGGAGGCGTCTGGTAAGGGGCTCCCTGCTGTGGATAAGGCGCGTAGGGCTGTTGCGGAGTTACCGGAGCGTTGGCCGGATAACCGGGCGTGGGAGCCTGGGGCTGTTGCGTCGGAAAGCCCTGTGGATAGGCCTGCCCGCCCTGTTGGGGCGTTCCATAGTACGGCTGTTGAGGCTGCTGCGGATGTTGTGGCTGCTGAGGTCCGCCCGGATAGCCCGGTTGGCTTGGATATTGAGGGGGTGCGCCCGCCGGCGGTTGAGGTTGCGGCACGCCCGGCGCTCGGGGAATTCCCCCGGGACGGACGCCGCCGTGTCCGGGAGGTTGCGCCGGATAACCGCCAGCCGGCGTTCCATAACCGGGGGCCTGAGGATAGGCCGGTGTCTGAGGATACTGGGGCCCCGCAGGCTGCTGCGGTGCTGCAGGCTGCTGGTACTGCGGATAGCCCTGGACAAACCTCGGTTGCTGAGGTTGCGAGGTGGGAAATCGCTGCTGAGCGGGCGGCTGCTGAGGATACTGCGGCTGGGCCGGATAGCCGGGCATCTGGGGCGTTTGCGGCTGCTGCGGCTGCTGATACTGCGGCGGCCCTTGCGGCTGGGGCGGCGCGGCACCTTGCGGAACCAGTTGAAACAGCCCGACCGCCTGCGTCCCGCACTGGGGGCAACTATAGGGTTGGGTCGGTCGCTGGACATGGAATCCGCATCGTGTGCAGCGGAACGTGTTCATGGAGATCCTTCGTTGGTACCTACCGGACGTCGACGGTTGCCTTCGTGTAAACCTTTCCGTTATCGCGGAGGACGATCCAGCCGAGAACCTCGACGATTTCGACTCCGCGCGAGGCGGCGTTGTGGCGGCTGGAATCGAAACGTTCGCCGGGATGGACCAACTCGATCGAGTTGTAGATCCCGGCATTCTCGCAGGTCCGCTGCAAATAGTGGATCAGCGCCTCCTCAAACCGAGTGTTGCCGGGCGAGGTCTTCGGTTGCCAGCGGTAATAGGCCTCGCCGACGTCCTTGAGCAACTGGGGGAGCCGTTCCGGTGAGGCGGAGCGGAACACGAGCAACTGTCCGGCCAGGCCCTGGGCCGCGGCCTCGCCCGCCAGGACGCCTTCCACCAATTGCCGGCAGGCCGAACCGAGCGATCCGTCGGCCACCAACTCGGGGCCGAGCACGGCCGTGAGCCAATCGCCGCTGACGGCCGAGGTCTCTTCTTCCTGCGGCGCAGGAACGAGCAACTCGGCCAGACTCTGCACGCCGCCGTCGATGTGCGACTGGAGACGCTCCATCGTCTGGTAGAGGGCCGTGTTCTGCTGGTCGAGAATGTCGAGCTTCTCGCGCAGCGGTTTCAGCAGTGTCTCGAGCCGTTCCGGCGATACGCCAGGGGCCGGCACAGCGGCGGCGGAGGGTGTCGCCGGGGTCGCAGCAGAAAGGCGATCGAGCTTCTCGCCGAGTTCTGCAATCTGTTTGGCAATCTCGCCGACCTCAACGGACGGTGCCGATTCCGCCTTGGTGCCGGCCTGGGCGTCGCGGTGAAGCAGGTAGTCGGCAATCTGGCGGTTGGCCTTCTCGAACATCCGGCCGAGTTCGGCCATCTGATCGGTCAACTGCTGGAGTTCGCTGCACTGGGCGGTGTCAAGTGGGTCATCCACGGTGATTCTTCGCTGCAAGATGGTTGTGGGCAGGGTTGGCGGATGCTGCAACTGGCGATCTCAGCGCGGGAGTTGTGTGGGTTGAGATTTGGTCAACAGGAAGCGATTTGTGCCGATATCTGCGGCTGGATTGGGGTCGGCGGTGGGGGCTACGTTGCCCAGGTTGCCTGCTCCATTGTTTGCGTTGTTTGCATTGTTGACATTGTTTGCGCGGAGTTTTGAGGTGCTTTTGGCCCGGTGGAGGGGTGCTGTCGAAGTGGCGGACGCGTGGCGTCGGCTGGGCGGCAACGCGGCAGGTGCAGAAGCGAGGATCACGAGTTCTGATCTCCGGGTTATTCATCAGGAGGCCGGCCCCAGGAGCGACGTTTGACAACCAGCGTACGGCGGAACGCTGCGATCTGTCCCCCTTCAATGGTCATTTAATAGTATACAGATTTACAGTATTTTGTCAAGGGGAAAATTGAACACTTGGGAAGGAACTTGCGGGCGTTGCGTTGTTCTTGGGTGTCTGGAAGAGCGAAGGTCTCCGGCGCTTCTTGTGGTTGGCTCTGGAGAGCCAACCTACGTGTGTTTATTGGTTCACTTCGATGTTGTCGAGTCCGCCGGTGTCGAGGTAGTAGCGTTCGTCGGCCAGGGTGCGCCAGGTGAAGTGGACGTTGTCGCCGAGGATGGCGTCGTCGCCGGCAACGATGCCCGTGACCGACTCGACTTCGAGGTATTCCTCCTTCTCACCGCTGGCACGCTTCCGTTTGATCTTGACGGCGATCTCGGTCTTGCCGATGCGGTCGCCGGTGTCCATTTTGAGGACGTAGACGGGCGAGGCCTGGGCCTCTTCGCCTTCGGTCATCTTGCGGCCGATGATCACGCGCTGGGAACTCGTGGAGAACTCGGTGATCTCCTCCTTGGCCTGCTCCTCGGCCGGACGGAAGAGGATCCGTTCCTTGCGGATGCCGCTGGTGGCGTCGGTCATCACGCCCCAGTAATAGGTGTTCTCTTTGGCCTTGCCCTTCATCTCGAACTTGAACTGGGGGAGCATGCCGTGCTTGGCCATGAATTCGATGGCCGCCCCCACGACCACGGGACTCTTCGGATCGACGATCACGCCGGGGTTGCGCCCCTTTTCATCCTGGTAGGGATACCAGTTGCCGGCGTAGTGCTGATGCATGGGCACGATTCGCGACGGCGACAGGGGAACGTACATGCGGACGAGCCGCTGGATGTAGTCGAGCTTGGTGGGCAGTCCGGCCAGGAGGACGACGTCGGTGTTGTGGTCGACGATCCGTTCGCAGTAGTCGAACAGCAACTCGTCGAAGACGTCGTGGACGACGCCCTCGAATTCCTCCCGATTGACGTAGAGGTCGAGTTCCTGCTGAACCGTGTAGTAGCCCGGGCCGCGCAGCTTGTCGAACACGGCCTGGAGGGAATCGAGTACGGAGGGATCGATAATCTCGGGATCGGTGTGCGAGATCGGCTCGTCGGTGACGTTGTCGACGGCGTTGTTCAGATAGACCTGGGCCAGGGGCACGAACAGCCGGTTGATCCAGCCGACCCGTTGGGCGCGGAACTCGCGGTTCTTGGGCACCTCGGGACCGAACAGGAACTGGATGTCCTCGTCCTCCAGGCCGACGGCCTCGGCGAAGGTGGGAACGATGATCGTCTCCAGCAGCCGCTTGACCAACTGGTCGCCGCCCAGGGCGATGCCGTCCTGATGGAGGACGGCGCCGCGAATCGAGTCGTCGATCTTCGATTCGAAGTTGTAGCGTGCGATCATCAGGTCGGTGGTGCCGCCGCCGACGTCGATGCAGGCGATGCGGATTTCGCTGGCCGGGTCGCCGAACGATTCCCCCTCGGCCGGCATTCCGGGGCGGCGCCGGGGCGGCGGGGCGGGACCGCCCGGGCGGCGCAGGCCGGGACGAGCCCGGCGCCGGGCGGCGGGTGTGGCCGCCGGACCTTCGTCAACCTCCTCTTCCTGCTTTGCCGGCATCGCGCCGCGATCCTGCCGCAGCAAGGCAAACCAGAGCCGCGGGTCCTGGCCCAGCAGACGCAGTTCGCTCCAGATGTAGGTAAGGTGGACGGCGCTGGCTTCGTCGATGCTGAGATTCAGTTCGGGCTCGACCCGCTGGTGTTTGCCGAGGGTGAGCCTGAAGATATTGATCGCCTTCTGCGCCTGGGCTTCGAGCCGTTTCTGTTCCTCCTCGATCATTCCGCTGGGGAACGTCAAGGTCATGGTGCGGATCTCGCGGGCTCGTCCCGAATCGCCGGAAGCCGACCGGTAGGCGTGTGAGTTGACGTACATGTAGGCCTGGGTGAGCATCTCGTAGAGAGCGGCCGTCATCATGCAGCGAGGGGCGTGGCGCGGCTTGTGGGGAGCCGGCGTGGCATACTCCGACTCGCGGGGTTTGCGCCCGGTGAGCAGGAAATCGCGATCGTCTTCGTGCACGAAACGCAAGTAGGGACCGCGCAACGGTGCGGCATAGGCGCCGGTTGCGCAACGATCGCCCGGATCGGCCATGTGCCAGTTGGCCCCTTCCAGCCAACTCGAATCGTCGGCCCACAGGTAGCGTTTGGGGGAACTGAGCCCGATGCGGATATCTCCGTCCGCCCGCATCACATGGGAGATATCGTCCCCTTCCCGCCCCAGGCGGACCATCGAGAGGTCGTCGAACAGCGTCGGCGTAATCGTGACTTCGACCTTGTTCTGCTTCAGCTTCTTCTTGTCGCGGGCAAACCAGCCGCCCTTGTCGTCCGCTTCGACGGTGTGGTACTCGATCTTCTTCTGGGCCACCGGCGGGAGATAGGGAGTGTTGCACCAGATCGTCTTGGATGAAAACCAGCGGGCCGACGGCGTGCTCTCGTATTCGCCTTCGTCGTTCCAGGCGTCGAAGTGATAGCGGTTGAGCAACTCGAACGGCATCATCTGGGGAGTCTGGGTGATCTCGCCCGTCATCTCGAGCAGCAGGGCCCCGGTCCGGCTATTGCCGAAGTCGATGATCATGTGGACGTGTTTGGCGTCGCCGGCCGTAGCCGCCGCCGAACGGATGCAGAGGTCGACGGCGGGAATGCCGCGCAGCGGGTTTCCCTGTACGTCGAGAAACCCGTCCAAGGTGATCTCAAAATCCTTGGTGAGCGCGCCCGGGTCGCAGAAGTAGCCTACGTCGGGATCACCGCAGGTCGTGTCGACCGCCAGGAACAGCTTCGACGTAGCGGCCTGAATGATCTGCCACTGAATGAAGGGGTACTCCCGCGCCGGCGGCCCTTCGGCTCCTTCGGCCTGTTCGACGCCGCATCGGCAGCGCTGCCAGCCGTAACCGATCTGGGCGGCCTGATAACGGCTTCCGCCCCGCATCGGAACGCAGATCACTTGGACGCCCGTATTCGCAAACAGTATGTGCATGGAGGAGTTGTCGGGGTTCAGGGTTCAGGGTTCAGGGGGCGGGGTTCAGGGTTCAGGGTCCAGGGTTCAGGAGGAGAGTACCTGAACCCTGGTTCCTCTCATTCATAGGGATCGAGGATCTTGATCAGTTCGGCATTTCCTGGGGGGATCTGCACGTGTTCTCCGGCGCCGAGGGCCAGGGCCTGGGGAAGACGCTGGGCCCAGCGCTGGACGAACGAGGACATAAGACCGTAACGCTCGAAATCCTGCTGTTCCAGTTCGGCTTCCTCCGACGCGGCGGCGGGGGGGCCGCCTTCGTCGACGGTCTTCTGGGGCGATTTAATGGGAGTCATGCTCGGGCCGGGATTCATGACGAAGTCGTTCATGATGATCTGCACGTACTTTCGCCGAGCCCGGCGGCGGGCGGCCTCGTCGCGCGTCTTGAGGTGAACGACCGGACCGAGCCGTTCCGCCAGCACGTCGAAGACCTGCGACGACGTCAGGTAATCGCGCAGGTAGCGTACGAAGGCGTTCAGATCGTTGGGGTCGAGCCAAGGACCGCCGTCGCTGTTATCGGCAGTGTATTCCTCCCAGCGTTTGGGAACCGTGACCGTCGCCCACTCGTGCATGAACTCGCGGAGGCTGCGCGGCAACGGATCGCCGTGGCGCTTGCTGACGATATCGGCGCAGTCGGCCAGGCTCATCTCATCGCCGGGCTGGACGCTCATGGTTTCCTGGAGGGCGTGGACGCGATAGTAGGCTTGCTGCTCATCTTGAAGAAGCCAATCAACGACGCGGCGAGCGGCGCGAATTCGTTTCTCACGATCCACGTTCGCGTCGGGATCGACGACCCAGTCGCGCGAGAGTTGCAGCAGGCGATTCTTGATCTCGAGAATCTCCTTCTGAAGCTGATCCTGTTTCTCCGTGGCGGTGGTGACTGCGCGGATGCCGGCACTGATCAGGGAGAGTCCGCCGTCGTCGTCGCGCATGGCGGCGTCCCAGCGAAGCTCGGCCGACTTCATGTACTCGCGCACCATCTCCGATTCGAGGAACGCCTTCTTCGCCCTGACCCACTTCTCGGGGTCGGATTCCTGACGCTGCTGCTCGTTCGTGTCCCAGGTGCCGGGATAGCGGATCGGGTAGGTGTTGCCGAAAGCCTTCCCCTTGCCGCCGAAGTCGTTCATGACGTTGCCTAAGGCGTCGACCAGTTGGCCCAGGCGGGCATCGTACAGCCCCTTTTCGGCGTACTCTTCGCGATTGCGAAACTCCTCGTCGATGCCCGTCATGCCGACGAACAGGGCGGGCACCTCGTCGCGGACCTTGCCGGGCCAGACCTTGTCGCCGTAGCGTGCACGGCCCCACTTGTCGATGTGGTACTTCATCTGCGACGTGACCTCGAGGTTTCCGCCGCGCGAGAGCAGAAACAGCGTCTGGATCTGCAGTTCCTCGGTATACCGTTCGAACAGGTAGGCCACCTTGCCTCGTTTGACGATCTCCATCTGTTCGTCGATGGTCTCGGCAGCGGTGCGTTTTCCCTGCTCGGCGCCCTGCCGGCCGGCTCGCATGCCGGGGATGTCGAGAAAGTCCATCTGCTCGATGACCTTGCGCCAGTCGTCGTTCAACCGATGGGGGAGTACCGGCAGAACCAGTTCGAGCATGGCCGCCTGGATCGTCTCCTGGTCCTCGCCGCCGTCGGCACTCCCGGGGTGATATTCGAGAACATACCATCCGCCGCGCTCGCGGAGATGGAAATCGGTCCAGTCGACCCGGGTAAAGCACTTCGACGTTCGCCGCTCGTGGAACTTCGCCCGCTGGCTGTCGAGCAGGAAGCGGACGCCGGCCCAATGGGTGAGAATAGCCGGATCGTGGTCGCCGAGGCGGATCTTCTCCAGGAAGTTGTTGATGCGAACGAAAAGGCTGGTAAGCGAATTCCAGTCGTTCCAGAACAGCCGGGCGGCGGCGGCCACGTAGCCATCTTCGGTGAGCGGATAGCGGCTCATCATGCCGCTCAGCACGGCCTCCTTGGCCGGGAATCCGCGGCGATCCACCGTGCGCATGTAGGAGAAGGCGTCGAGCAGATCCATGCGCCAGCGGCGATCCACCTCGCGGGTGCCGTATTGGCGGCCCAGATCCACGAACAGTTCCTCTAACTCGCTCTGCTGCCACGCCCGCTCCGACACCTGGCATTCCACGTGGAATCCGCGGGCCAGCACTCGAATCCATTCGGCCCGGGTCAGGGCGCGGACCATGACCGGATATTCCGGCGCGACGCTGGCCGCGATGCGGTCCTTGGTGGTGAAGCGGGTGACCAGCGCGGTGGCTTCGTTCGAGCCGCTCTGGGGATTGAGGTCGTTGTCGAAGGAGAGATCCTTGTAGTAGGCCGGTTCGCCGTGCTGCTCGTCCCGGCCCAACGGGCTGTAGGCCTCGCTTGACGGCTTGAGCACCTGTCCCATGAACAGGCTCTTGCCGACCTGCGACGGTCCATAGACGGCCGCGGCGACAGGTACCTTCGAGGAGGTAAACAGGTTGCCGGCCAGTCGCCGCAACTGAAGGACCTCAAACTCGTCGCTCTCGGCGATTGGCAGCAGGTCGACGGCACGGCGTGCCGAGTTGAACTCGGCCAACCAGTCGCAGAGGTCGGTGGCCAACCCCTCGACCTGCTCAGCCTGCCGGATCAAATTACGGTCGCGTTCGTCGGGAAATCCCATCAGGCCCTTCCGCACTCAATAATGCTTCGAAACTCGTAGCCGAGTCTGTCCCAGACTCGGACTCCTAATCTCCCAGCCTGGGACAGGCTGGGCTACGCTAAGGTCTGTCTTCGACGATTCTTGATTCCAATCGGAACGTGAACGGGTATCGTTGCTCGGAACCGCCTCCTTGGGGCCGCGATTCCAGG
>Ga0123334_1005813_pt1 | contig 11690 bp, 10 predicted proteins | sample BiotimSIPDNA_FD_89706 | JGI IMG/M metagenome (GOLD analysis project Ga0123334, IMG submission 89706) | Anaerobic biogas reactor microbial communites from Washington, USA - Biogas_R1 time_0 SIP DNA | ecosystem: Engineered > Bioreactor > Anaerobic > Unclassified | place: Washington, USA... | reverse complement strand
TTCTTGAATTTCTGATTCGTAGGCTGAGAAATCAGCACTTTCGTTTACGACCATTTTATCTGGAACAGTAAAAACATCTGGACAGATCGCTTCGCAAGCACCGCAAGATACACATTCATCATTAGTTTCATCTAGCCAAACTTTTGTAATTGCCATGGTTATACCTTTGTTGATGGTTTATTAACATCGAAGAATATAATAAATTGTAGCAAGAAGGGAATTAATTTCCTAACTTATTAAAGAATATTTACAAAAAGGAAACATTTGAATGAAAAAAGTGGTTATTAAAATAGGTGGAAGTCTCGCTGTCGATGAGGAGAAATTATCTGATTTTGTAACTGCTGTGTCTTCTTTTTCTAGTTCGGAGTACCGTTTATGTGTCGTTCATGGCGGTGGTAAAGACATTAATGAAAATATTGCTTTATTATCTGAAAAGCCCACTTTTATTGATGGGCTTCGGGTAACAACTCCTTCAATTATGAATATGGTTGAAATGACTCTGTCTGGCCATGTGAATAAGAAATTAGTGCGTTTGTTCTTAAGTAATGGTTGCCCTGCTATTGGTATTTCTGGCGTGGATGGTTCTTTGATTGAAGTAAAAAAAAGGAACGGCGAACCTGATCTTGGTTTAGTAGGCGAAATAGTGAAGGTAAATCCAAAAATTATCCATGATTTGTGGAATGCGGGTTGGACTTCAATTGTTAGTCCTATTTCTATAGGTGCGGGTGTTTCTTGGAATGTCAATGCAGATACAGCAGCGTCTGAGTTAGCTGTCGCGCTTCAAGCAGATCAATTTATTTTAGTGAGTGATGTGGCTGGCGTTTTAGATGATCAAAAGAAAGTGATTTCAAATCTAAACGAAACGGCAGTCGAGTCTTTAATCGCAGAAGGTGTTATTTCTGGTGGTATGATTCCTAAAGTGAGAGAGAGTATTAAATCTCTACGACGAGGATTAAAATCAATACATATTGTTGGCTGGAAAGATGCCGATCACCTTAAAAAACAAATCAATGGAGATTTTAATTATGGAACAATTCTGCAATAAAGATTGTTTTGATCAAGACAAAGATGTCATCGCCCCGCTTTATGGTAAAGCGTCTATCAATTTTGTAAAAGGCGAAGGTTCATACCTTTTTGACGCCGATGGGCATAAGTATTTGGATTTTGTTTCTGGTATTGCTGTAAATGCGCTTGGACACGCGTTCCCTGCGATCGTAAATGCAATTCAAGAACAAGCAGCTAAATTCACTCATGTGAGTAATTTATATCCAAATGAACTTCAGGTTAAATTAGCTCGCAAGTTATTAGCAGATTCCCCTTATACAAAAGCATTCTTTTGTAATTCGGGTACAGAAGCCAATGAAGCGGCAATTAAATTTGCTCGGAAGTATTTCAATAGAATTGGGCAACCTGATCGGGTTCAGATCGTCACATTCTTTAATAGTTTTCATGGCAGGACTTTTGGTGCTCTTTCTGCAACAGGGCAGCCTTCTTTGCAAGAGGGTTTTGGTTCTATGCCAGGTGGCTTTAGTCATGTGGCTTGGAATGATACCAGTGCCTTAAAAGCGATGGTCAATGAAAAAACATGTGCTATTATGTTAGAGCCTCTCGCTGCTGAAGGTGGAGTATTAACTATTAGTCCAGAAATGGTAACTACCATTAATGATTTACGCCACGAATTTGGTTGTTTAGTTATTACAGATGAAATCCAAACAGGATTAGGTCGGTTAGGTCTCTTTTATGGGGCTGATACTTATGGCTTAAAATCTGATATTACCACGCTCGCAAAAGCTCTTGGCGCTGGCCTTCCATTAGGTGCTACTTTGATGAGAAGTAAAGTCGCCGATACATTAAAAGCAGGTGATCATGGGACTACTTTTGGTGGTAACCCAATTGCTTGTGCCGCTGGCTTAGTGGTCGTCAATGAGATTAAAAAACCTTTATTCTTAGAAACGGTAAGTATACGCTCTCAACAACTAAAAGCGGGCTTGTCACAACTAGCTTCTAAATACAGCTTCTTAGGTGATGTACGGGGCGAAGGTCTTTTACTTGGTCTTTGTTCAGAAAAGCCTGTTGCCGAAATAATCACTCTTGCTCGTCAAGAAGGTTTATTGATTCTTCGGGCTGGGGCTAATGTTCTGCGGTTTTTGCCGCCTTTGAATGTAAGTGCTGAAGAAATTGAAGAAGCGCTTCAAAAATTAGATAATGCCTTAGCTCAGGTGGTTTAGGTTTTTTCTTCTCTAGGAGAGGGCTTATGTCTCAAAAAATCACCCTGTTTTTACTCTTTTTTGTTTTGCTATTGGCAGGCTGTGATTCACAAAAATCAAGGCAGGCTAAAGAACAACAAAATAAGAGTCTCTTTTCTATGGCCAAAATCAACTCTTGGTATGGAGCCAAAAGAGAAGTAAAACAAGAGGTTTCAGATACTACCTCTTCTTTGGATTCTTCTTCTTCTTTAGAAGTTTCTTTAATTGAATCCTCTTCTTCAGTAATGAACGCCTCTTCTACTTCAAAAATAAATGGAATAGAAGCAAAAGTAGACTCGTTTCAATTAGTCGTCGAAAATGCTTCTGGATCGGGATTCTATAAAGAAGGAGACTCCATTTTAGTTGTCCCTGAAGATAAACTAGATTCTGGATTATGTTTTCGAGAATGGGATGTATCCGATTCGATTTCTCTAAAAACAGATGAGGATTCTGATTCTGCTCAAGTGATTATGCCAAAAAAATCCGTTACAATCAAAGCCGTTTTTAGATCTTGCTATGATGGCTTAAAAACAGTGACGATTGGCAATTTAAAGTGGACTACGGAAAACATGAATATCTGGACTTTTTCTGGCTCTTGGTGTTACGATAATAAGAGTAATAATTGCAGACGCCATGGCCGTTTGTATGATTATGAAACTGCAAAAAAAGTTTGCCGTTCGGGTTGGCGTTTACCGACCGATCAAGAATGGAATGCAATGGCAAGTGCCGTAGGTAGCGAGGCTGGGCTTAAATTAAAATCAAGAGAAGGCTGGGTTGCTGAAGGCGAAAACAATGCCAATGGAATTAATGCAGTTGGATTTGGCGGTTTACCAGCAGGCATTTATTATGAAGGTAATTTCTTGTACCAAGGCTTGTACGCTTATTTTTGGACAGCGACAGAAGTCAATAGCAATATGGCTTGGTTTAGAAGCCTAAGCTATGATAATGATGAAATATATCGTCATTCAAATTATAAGCATGTGGCTTATTCTGTCCGTTGCGTTCAAGATATTTAATTAAAATCATTAATTGATAAATAACTAGGCCTTGCTTTAATAATCGCGCAGGGCCTTTTTTGTATTGTAAAAATGGAATTGAAAAATCGTATAACGATTCAAAAAAAACGATAGACCTTAAAACCAGATTATAAAGATTCGAAAAATAGAATCAACAGACAAAAAACAAATTAAAGAGTCAAATAAGATCAGATAATGGATCGCATAGAATTGGAAACAATTATAATGTGAAAAAAATCAAGCAATGATTTAGTGCAACTTGTCGAAAAAAACATAACGATTTGAAAAATCAAAAAAATAAATCGAATAATATCAAACCATGGATCGCGTAAAAAACGATTCAAAAAAATAACCCCTTTCGAAAAAGGGGTTATAAAAATATATCGAGTGTAATTTTCTCTTACTTGAATTCGACTTTTGGGGCTGTAGATGCTGTGGCATCTGCTGCAAATGGAACCTTAGGAGAAGCGCCAGCAAACCCTGCAACTAAATTGGTAGGGAACTGACGAATCAAAGTATTGTATTCTTTGACGATTTCGTTATAACGTTTGCGTTCCACAGAAATGCGATTTTCAGCGCCTTCTAATTGTACGCGTAAATCTTGGAACCCTTTATTGCTTTGTAAAGTAGGGTAGTTTTCGGTGACCATCATTAAGCGTTGCAAAGCCCCACCTAAAGAAGCTTGGGTCTCTTGGAAACGTTTCATAGCGGCTTCGTCGTTCAGCATATTCTCATCGACTTTCACAACGCCACCCATACGGCTTCTTGCGTCTACTATTTCAGTGAGAGTACTTTTTTCAAAGTTTGCTTCTCCCTGAACGGAGGCAACGATGTTTGGAATGAGATCAAAGCGGCGCTGGTAGGCGTTTTCGACTTGAGCCCATTTTTCTTTGACGGATTCGTCAAAGGCGATGATTTGGTTGTATATGCCTATGGTTCGAACGCCAATAAGGACGCCAATAATAGCGATTACTGCTATGATAATCAGAATGATTTTTTTCATTGAATCTCCATCGAATCTATTGTGTTTACAGTTTGTGTGAGTGCTATAATGTAATTGTGAGCTCGCTCCGTGATTTCTTTTTCATCACGAGTAGGGGGCTGTATTTTTAAGAAAGGGTATTCTTCATAAACGGTGTCATGAGATTCTGGGTAGATTTTATGATTTAAAAAATACACCCCGTAAAATAAAGGAAGTACTTGACGTTCTGTATCTAAGAAAAAGTCTAAAAGTGTTTTCCCTTGTTTCATATAGACAAATTGACGTCTAATCTGAATCAATTGACCACGAAGTTCTCTTTCGCATTGCAAACGAAGAGCTTGAAAATCAATAGTGAAATTAGGTAAAGGATCTTCTCCTAAAATACAAGCATGCCGATTCGCGATATGCAAAAATTCTAGAGGGAACGTGTCTTTAGATTGTTCAATACTTTCTTTTGTAAAAAAGAATCCAAAAGAGACCCCTGTTTTAGCGGCGCTTTTTAAAAGACCTTGAAGAGGCTCTAGTGATTCAGGAGAATTGTCTTTTAATATAAAGCTCATTTCCCAATTTTGTTTAAATGGGTTAAAGCCAGGCATTAAGCAATCGCCATGTAAGAATGCAGAAATTAAGTTGCTGCCAAGAGCTTCTAGCAACCATTCTTTCCACATGGATTTTTCAAATTCAGGAATACTTAAAATACGTTTCATAATATCTCCTACCAAGAACCGCCAGAACCACCGCCACCAAAGCGTCCACCGCCAAAGCCGCCACCAAATCCGCCGCTACGTCCACCAAATCCGCCGCTTCTACGACCACCGCCACCCATTTGACTAATAATCATTAAAAAGAGAATGTGTCTACCCGTTTTAGTAAAAAGCAGAAACAGAATTAGGATAAAAATAAATATTGCTTTTATAAAAGAAAACTCGCCTTTTTCTTCTGGAGCCGCAGCAAGTGAAACGTTATTTAAATCCAGAGTGACTTGTTTTTCTTTAGCGACATGAGAAGCCAAGGCCCAAGCTAGTGATATAACGCCTTCGCCATACTTGTGTTGCCTAAATGCGGGGATTAAAGTTTGTTGCTGTATCTTTTCTACTAAAACATCTGGTAAATAAGGTTCTGCTCCGTAACCTACTTCTACACTGCGGCGTTTTTGATTCATGGCAACAAAAATAAGGATGCCTTCATCAACGCCTTTTTTCCCTATACCAAAAGATTCTGCTGTCTTTAGCGCAAATTCTCTGGGGTCTTCTTCTCCAATATCTTGGTATAAAGCGGCAGCAAGGCCTACGCCTGTTTTATTGTAAAGTTCTTGAGCTATTAAATTAAAAGTCTCTGTTTCTTGCGTTGTGAGCAAGCGATTTTCATCAAATACATAAGAATTGACAGGAGGACTCGAAAATAAAAAGGGAGCAAAAAAGAGTAAGAAAATCCAAAAACGATTCATGACTTCAAGATAGCATTATTCTTTACATAAAAAACTAGCTTGAGTCGAAAAATCATTCAAATCTACTTTTTCTAAAAACTTAATAACGGCTTCGTATTCTGATTTGGCGATGACTTTTTCTTTTTTCAGAAAATTAATCTCAGGTCCAGTAAGTTGAAGCGAAACAGAGTATGAAATAATATTATTTCTACCTGCTTTCATTGCTTTTTGAATTTCAGAAGTCACCTTGGCTTGAATGGTGTTCTTTTGGTTGTTTGGATTATGGAAGAAAGATTTTGAGGCGAGACGATTTTCAATTAAATTGCACACATTCACAGTCTCTTTACAAGATAAGTAATAAGAACATTTTGTCTTTTTTGTTTTATACTGGATTTCAAGAGGTTTATCTAAACCAGTCTTTTTTAAGATCATGTGAGGGAAGTTGACTGCAATTTGGATTGTATACGGCCCTTGGTCAAAATTGACATTTTTGAGGGCAAAAGAAACTTCTCCAGCGTCTTTTGTATAGCGTTCTCCAAGCGTTCTATTATTTTGCATTACATAAATAGGAAAGTTTGGAATAGGACCTTCTTTGTCCGATACGTATACAGTAAAGGAAGGTAAAATAGGAGTGGTAATCTCGTACTCTTGTGGATCTTTAATAGATACGGTAATGTTCGAAAGTTTTTCTATAAGAGTCCGTTCTAATTCTTGATTGATACTAGATAAAGAAAAAGAACTATCGATAGGGTAAAATTCAGCAAGAGATTCTAATAAAGGAGGGTGTTTTAGAACTAGCATTCTTAAAGAGGTGAGTTTTTCAAAGGCATCGGCATATCGCTTCTGCTGAATGGATTTGATAATTTCAATTTCCGTTTGTTTAACGTCTTTTTGAATTTTTTGAATATTAAACCTTAATTCAGAAGAAAGCTGGTCTAAATCGACTGTGGCAAAAGCCACAAAACTATTACCTTGTTTAGGCTTAGGAGAAACACGAATCCCTTTTAATAAGAGATTTGATTCTACTTGGTTTGAAACAGAAAAATTTTTATTGAAAGAAGAAGCGTTGCCTTTTTTTATTTCTTTCTTGACGAGCTTTTGAGACGTAGAAACTTGTGTTGAAATTTGTTTAGCAACGCCTGCAATGGCGGCGTTATTGGCTTCTTCTTGAGATTCTGCCGAATACCCTGTATAGCTGATCAGTTTTGCTCCAAAAGAAGCAGAAACAGCTATCATTAAGGTTAAGGTAATGGCAGAAAATAATTTCATTTTATTGTAAATCCATTAAAAGAAGTTTTCTAGAAATATTAGTCTTTGAAATAGAAGCTACACTTTTTAGGCTATTTCTAATGGCACTATAGACTTCATGAGAATCTGCGTATTTTTGTGGGTCAGCGTAAATAATAAGATCCATTGTTTTAGATGTCATTACATTTACAGAGACTTTATTAAAAATGGTTTTTAGTGTGCTTAAGACAGATTCATGTACATCTTCAATTTGGGTATTGGAATACGAGCCTTTAATTTTTATCACGGCTTTGTACTGAACCCCATTTTTTTGATCTGCACTCCAGTAGGCTAAAATTTTCTTTTCTAGACCAGGCATAGCTTTGCGAGCTGCCGATTGTGACAGTGCACGTAAATTGGCGTTTGGACCGCTATTGTTTTTGACTTCACTTGTTTGGCTTCCAAGTAAGCGGGCTGTAGCTGTTTCATAAGCATTGATTTCAGCGACAACCATATCTCCTTGAACGCTACCAGAAAAAGTGAGGTAAATATCTGCTCCAAGAGCTAGGCTTGCTAAGTAAGAAAAATCTTCTTCATCACCTGCAATTTCTTGTTGCATTTGAATTAATTCATCAAGAGCCCCTTGGCCTTCTAAAGATTTGACTTCATAATGCTTTTGAGTTAGGAAGGCGTTAATGGCCTCCATCATCGCTTTAGAAGAAGGTTCATTTTGAATCACTATTAAATCTTGAGCTTCTTTTGCCTTGGTCGCAGGTAAAACCATTAATGTGGGCTTAGGGCCTTCATAATCTTTTACGATGGCAGGCTGTTGTTGCCTTACCATAGCAGGTTGGTTATTTACCATAGTTGGATTTGTACTTGCAGTTACAGGGGCTGTTGCAGGAGACTCCATATCGAGGGCCCCATTATTATTCATTTCGCGATCTAGTTCATCATAGCCTTTTTGAGCTTGTAAACGTTGAACGCTAGGATCAGGAGGTGCTTTTGCTGAAGAAGCACATCCTGTCACAAATACTAAAAATCCAATCAAGGCGAAAAGGAGTTTACGATTCATTTTTATTGTCCAATGCTCTTTTTGTATTCGTCAAAAGCTTTGAATTCTTCATTAGCACTTTGATAAGCTTTGCTTGCACGGAAACGAGCTATGTCGGCTTTTTGTGCGTTTAACTCTGCTTCCATTGCTTGATAAAACAGCTTTGGATCAAGAGTCATCACACCATAAACTTTGTAACGGCCATCGATAGTTTCCATATCGACTTCTGTCATGGTAGCACCTCTAACGAGAGTAGAAGCAACAGACTTACGAACTGTTTCCATGTGTTCTGTAAATTCGCCACCTACTTCTTCTGCATAGCGTTTGGAGAGATCACCCACTTTTGCTTCAATGGTTCTTGCAATATCGGCTCTGGCGTTTAAATCAGCTTCATCTAGAGCCATTTGTTCGTCAGCAGATTCTCCAATGCCAAAACCAGCAATCATTCCTTTATTGATGATTTCTGTTTTTTTGTTTTGCATTTTCAGTGTTTTATTAACTGCTTTTTCTTGTGGAGTGCCGGCACAGCCAACAAAAAATAACACAAGAGTGAATAGACTGATTAACTGTTTCATGGAGATCTCCTTAGTTTAATCTCTTTGGTTTGTCTGTAAGAATGGACAAGAAGTTAGAACTTGGCTAAGTTTGTCCATAAAAACAGATTCTTAAAGAATCGTAATAAAAATATAACATCTTTATAAAAAAAAGAGCAAGCACTTTAAAAAGAGGTGTTGACGATTTACAACGGGTTACTAGCTCTTTTGATGATTTAAATCACGATTTGAACTAATTCAGTGTTATGCAGTATTTCTTGATTTACTTGAGTTTTTAAAATGGAAATGGACTTGAAAAAGAATAAAATAGGGCAAAAATGAAATAAAAATGAACCAAAAGTGATAAAATAAACCGCCTTATAGTAAGATAATATTGGCGTTTTTTAATCGTAGAATGCATTATGAGGCTTTTTATCATTTTTTTAATAAAAATTGACAAAAGCGCCAGAGTCAGGTGTTATATACAAGCTCAATTTTTCTAATTTTTACACTCTTTTCTTGTTGGCGTAGAGTTCGGAGCTATGAAAAAAATTGTTTTGGTTATTATTGGATTGGTGGCTTTTGGATGGACGCAAGAAGATTCTCTTGTAAACAAAAAAACGTCTATTCAATTCACAGGTACTTTAAAAGACTCTACTTTTTTAGGTGATTCGTTATGTCGAGCTGAAATTCTGGAAACAGGGGAAATTCAAAATATTGTCTTTAATAAACCTTTTCAATTTTCTTTGCCTATGGATACACTTTGGAATATCTGTATTTATGGAACGGGAAAAGAAAAATGTTATGAATTAGTATATCACGGCTCAAAGGTTGCCTTTTCTTTTGATATTACAAATGATGTCTTAATGACTCACTATGAAGATGGTAATGTAGAACGTGTACCCGCATCAAAATTAATTCCTGAAGAAGTGGCTGAAAAAGATGTGGATGTAAATGATTTTTTGGGATCAGACCCAGAGCAAGTGACGGAATTAAAAAAAGTCGTTGTGCAATTAAGGCGTCGTCCTAAAAGAAAGTTAGGGGAGTCCATTGTTTCTGCAAAGAGCATTAAAAGAATGCCTGGTCTTGCAGAAGCTGATGTAATAAGAAGTATTCAAGCGTTACCTGGAGTGGTGGCAAGTTCTGATTTTAGTACAAAGATATATGTCCGTGGTGGAGCAGCCGATCAAAATTTGTTTTTATTAGATAATGCGGTGGTCTATTCGCCAACTCATTTTTTTGGTCTCTTTAGTACGTTTTTAGTGGAAACAATAGATGAAGTGAAGTTCTTTAAAAGTGGGTTCCCTGCACAATTTGGCAATCGTTTAAGTTCCGTTCTAGATATTCAAAGTCGAAAAGGTGGCTCAGATACAACAGAAGCATGGTTTGAAAAATCAAGCTTAAAAGTCAGCACATTTGCGGCACAAGCCCATACAGAAGGTCATCAAGGGAATGCTCGCTGGGTTGTGGCTGGTCGGAGTACTTATATCGGCCCCATGATTTCTCTTTTTAATATGATTGGCTTAATTGATTTTGATTTGGATTACAATTTTACTGATGTGCAAGGGGCCTTGATTTATAAATTTAATGAAGACATGGAATTGAAAACCAGCTTTTATTTAGGAGAGGATTATTTGATCTTTGACCCACTAGATGCAGGTTGGGGAAACAAAGCGATCCCTCTTAATTTTAGATGGCGTTTCCATGAATGGTTTGAATATAATGCGACGGCCTCTTTTTCTCATTTTTTCCAAACGATGGATGTTTTGGATTTAATATCACTTGGCAATGATATCAAAACCTGGAGTTTGAAACAGTGGTTGAATTATTATCGAGTTCCTGATCACACAATGACTCTTGGCTACGAATTAGAATACGATCGAGTGCAGTTTTGGGAATACATTTTAGAAAACAAGATACTGGATAAACAAAATCCATTTCATCACGTGGGTTATCTAATGGATGCTTGGCAGTTAAATCCAGATTTATTATTGCAATATGGTGTTCGCTTAAATTATCAAACATTATCTAAACATTTCGGAATAGAACCACGCTTGTCTCTAGCATATCAAATAGATGAAGATAAAAGTGTAGAGTTTTATGCGGGGCGTTATTTACAGTACATGAATTCGGTGATGTTTTCAGATCAAGAATCTTTAAATGAATTTTATTATCCTTCTGTTACAACGACAAAAGGGAAACATTTAAAACCAGCCTCTTCTTATTTATTTGCCGCAGGGTATAAACAAAGAAATCTTTGGGATCGTTTTGATGCTTCTGTAGAGGCTTATTATAAAACTCAAAATGGGTTGAATGTTTTTAAAGTGGAACAAGATTCAACACAAGAAAGTGAGAGCGCGAGTGATGATTTTCTATTGGCAGATTATTTCTCCACAGCGGAAGGGTATTCTATGGGCTATGAACTTTCTCTTCGTAAAGAGAATGGGCCTTGGTTTGGCGGGATCAGTTGGAGTCATAGTTTAAGTGTTCTAAGGAGCAAAGATTCTATTGTTTACCACCCTAATTGGCATCAACCGTATGCAGTGAAATTAGATTTAGGAATTAATTGGAAAGGTGATGAAGATGGTATTTGGAAGTATAAAAAGAAGGGGCAATTTTTTAGGTCTTCTCTAGTCTTAAAATATGCTTCGGGAATGCCACTCACAGAAAAAATAGGCTACTATCAACCTTATGATATGGATGGCGGCGATTATCAAGATGATATTGTGGTTGTTTCTGGCGCAAGAAATGCTGGACGTCAGTCGAATTACTTTAGAATAGACTTAAAATTAATTGATATCGGTGTCGAGAATAAATGGAATTTTAGTTGGACGATTATCAACTTAACGGACCATGAAAACATGTTCTACTATTATTATGATACGAATAAAAACCCGCCTCAATTTGAAGCCATTTACCAATTCCCATTTTTACCAGTGATGTTGAACTATGAATATTATTTCTAAGAAATGGATTTTGGCGTTTTCGATATTTTTAATCTCTTGCTTGCAAGGGCCTTGGGAATATTACCCTGAAGAGACTGTTGCTTATCGAGGTATTTACACGATAGGGCAGGTCGTCGCAGGTTCTGCTCCAGAGATTTGTTTTACGCCTCTATTAGCCTTAGACGAAGCATTGGCCTCTGATTTTGCTTTTTATGACAGTGCGTATGTGGAAGTCAGTGGCACATTTGAGTCGCTGGGGGA
>Ga0123334_1005811_pt1 | contig 11701 bp, 6 predicted proteins | sample BiotimSIPDNA_FD_89706 | JGI IMG/M metagenome (GOLD analysis project Ga0123334, IMG submission 89706) | Anaerobic biogas reactor microbial communites from Washington, USA - Biogas_R1 time_0 SIP DNA | ecosystem: Engineered > Bioreactor > Anaerobic > Unclassified | place: Washington, USA | collected... | reverse complement strand
CTGAGGCATTCGCCTATTTGTTCATCTGACAGCATACCATGCAGACCATCGCTGCACAAAAGCAGCCGGTCGCCTGCACACAGCGAATGAACTGTGACATCCGGCTGGAGATAATCGGGCAACCCTAAAGCACGTGTCAGAACATTCCGCCGTGGATGATGAATGGATTCGTCCAGACTGATGGAGCCCTTGTCGACCAGTTCCTGAACCAGCGTATGGTCCACAGTCAGGCGTAACAATTCACCATCATGCAGCAGATAGGCCCGACAGTCGCCGACATGCGCGATGATAATCTGACCCGGAATTAATACAGCAGTCGTCAGGGTTGTCCCCATTCCTTCATTTTCCTGGTCAGCCAGTGAGCTTAGATAGACTTTGACATTGGCCTTTTCAAAAACAGTCGTCAGTTTTTCCTTCCACTGTTCTGGTTCAGAAATCGAGCCAGATGACAGAACTGGCTGCAGGTGTGACGATACATAGTCAACTGCAACACGGCTGGCGAGTTCTCCGCGGCGGTGTCCTCCCATGCCGTCTGCAATAATCAGCGCACAGGGATGTCCATCACCCTGCTGGAGAATGATGGCAAAGTCCTCATTTTTGGATCGTATCAATCCAGTATGTGTTGCTGAACCGGTTTCTACTGTATCCCGCATGCTTCCTTCCTTCTTCTCAGCTGACCACAGGCGGCCATGATGTCCGCGCCAAGTTCCCTGCGGACTGTCGCGTTGATCCCAGATCGGACCAGCACGTCTTGAAATTGCTGAACAGCCGACGGTTGGCTTCTTTGGTAACAACCGCCGGAAAATTCGTTCGCCGGAATCAGGTTGACATGACAGAGCATGCCACGCAGTCTGCCTGCAAGCTCTCTGGCATGTTCAGGTCGATCATTAATGCCGTCAAACAGAGCATACTCGAATGTAATGCGCCTGCCTGTCTGCTGTGTATGAGCCCTGCAGGCCGCTAGAAGATCGTCATAGCAATACCGTTTGGCAACCGGCATGAGCTGCTGCCTGATCGAATCGTTCGGTGCATGCAGCGACACGGACAGTGTCACCGGCAGGCCTTCTCTGGTGAATTCTATCATCTTGGGAACCAGTCCGCAAGTTGATATGGAGATATGGCGCATGCTGATATTGAGCCCTGCTGGATCATTGACGCGGTGAAGGAACGCGACGACGGCATCGTAATTCTCAAATGGCTCACCGATGCCCATTAACGTGACATGACCAATCCGGGCGTTGCAGTCCCTGGCAATCAGGCTGACTTGTGCCAGCATCTCTCCGATTGTCAGATTACGCCCGAATCCTGCATCGGCAGATGCACAGAACGTACAACCCATCCGGCAGCCTGCCTGCGTCGACAAACAGACTGAGCGGCCAAAGCGGTAGTGCATCAGAACACTTTCTATCCGGTTGCCGTCTGACAGCCGAAACACGTATTTGGCCGTTTCGTCAATGGCTGAAACATATTTGTCTTCCAGTTTCAGCGAAGGAAATGTAAACTGTTCAGCCAGACGGGCCCGGATTGCCTGAGGCAGATCGGTCAGCTCATCAACATCCGAGACACCGCGACTGGCCCAGGCTGCAATCTGTCTGGCTCTGTATGCGGGCAGTTCTTCCTGATCAGCCCATACCAGCCAGTCGGGCAGTGTTTGGTCGTAAAATGACGTTTTCATGCAGTCGTCCTTTCCTTGCGCAGACGCGCGATAAAAAAACCGTCGGTCGCGTGGCGATGTGGCAGCAGCTGAATAGAGCCGGATCGAGCTTCCTCGAATAGATCTGTTTTTTCCAGAAAAGAAGGCGGCAGGTCATCAAGCAGCGATTCAAGTTGAAAGCGGCCTTGCCAGCGATGGAGAAAAGCCTTGATCTGATCGATGTTTTCAGCAGGATTAATCGTACAGGTGCTGTAGATTATCACCCCGCCAGGTTTGACCAGACCGGCTGCCCGGTCCAGAATGGCGGCTTGCAGGGGCTCGAATGCGCGCATTCTCTGATAGGTCATCGTCAGGCGGATCTCCGGTTTGCGGCCAAGAAGGCCAAGTCCGCTGCAGGGGACATCTGCCAGAACCAGATCTGCCTGACCGGTCCAGTTTATCAGGCAGTCATCGCTGGCCTGGTCGGCCAGGGGAACGGCATTGGCCTGAAAACACTGAATGGAATCGGCCAGTCCCAGCCGGGCAGCCTGGTCGGCGATCAACTTCAGCCGTCCGGCATGAATATCAAACGCCAGAAATTGTGCGCGATTGTCCAGCTTCTCGGCCAGATGACAGATTTTACCGCCGGGTGCGGCACAAAGATCTATGATCAGACTATCCGGCTGCGGTCTGGCCGCGTACGCAACCAGCATTGCCGCTTCATTCTGAACGGATATCCAGCCATCCTGATACGCGCTGAGTTGTGCGATCGGCTGCCCGTTCAGCTGTATGGACAGAGCTTCCGGACAATACCGTCCGGGTACGGCCTCGATTCCTTGTTCAGATAATGCCCGAAGCAGCGTTTCCTGATCAGTCTTCAGAGGATTGATACGAACCGTAACCGCTGTGTCTGCCCGGAGAAAAGCCGCCCCTAACGCCAGAGCCTCCTTTTCGCCGTACCATTTTCTGAGGCATCCATACAATTCCGGTTTGATGCCGGTCTGCAACGGACCGTCTGACGGTGGTACGGTGACCGGCTGGCGAGTCAGTTTTCTCAACACGGCATTGACAAAACCCGTTGCGCTTCGGCCGGAAAAAAGATAGGTCAAGCGGACAGCCTGATCTATGGCGGCAGATTGCGGAATACTTCGTGACCAGATCAGCTGCCAGACACCCATACGCAGAATCACGCGAATCCAGGGATCCAGCCGATCGATCGGCCGGTCGCTGATCTGGCCGATCATCCAGTCAATGGTATAGGTCCGGCTCAATGTTTCGTATATCAATGCGGTCGCAAAACGACGATCAAGTGACGACAGCCGCGGATCATCCAGCTGCTGCCGGATGCTCAGGTTGGCATACGCTTGATTTTCATAAACGGCATAGAGAACCTGCGCAGCGGTCTGGCGCGCAAAATCAGGCTGGCGGCTGTGAACGGAATGATTCCTGTTGTGTTTCTGTTCAGCGACGCCGGCCATTTCGACCTCTTGCGAGCAGTATCAGACGAAGCAGACTGACAAAAGCCATGAATGCTGACGCGACATAGGTCATCGCTGCAGCGCGAAGTACTTTTTTGGCACCTGTCAGTTCATCGGCTGTCAGCATTCCCTGCTCTTCCATCACACGGACAGCGCGGCGGCTGGCATCAAATTCGACCGGCAAGGTCACCAGATAGAACAGCACCGCGCCAGCAAACAGAATGATGCCCAGAGTAACAAGAAAGGGCAGCTGAAAGAGAAACCCGAAAAAAGCGACATAAGGGCCTGCAGAAGAACCCAGCTGGGCGACAGGTACAAGTGCGGAACGGATTTTGTTGGCGAGAAATCCCTCATTGTGCTGTACAGCGTGACCCGCCTCATGCGACGCAACACCGATCGCGGCGATGGACGTGCTGTCGCAGGTCGCATCAGAGAGTCTAAGCACATGGCTTCTCGGGTCATAATGATCAGTCAGATCTCCCGGAGTCCGTTCAACCCGAACATGATCCAAGCCATACTGGCTGAGAATCCGTCTGGCTGCGCTTTGACCCGTATAACCGGATCGGGCGGATATTTTACTATACTTTGCAAACGTACTTTTCACTCGCGCCTGGGCAATGAGAACCAGCAACAGCGCCGGAATAATCAGCAGCCAGTAGCCTGCATCAAATCCAAACAGGAAAAAGTCTGTCATCGAACCCGCTAGAAGATTCATGATTCCTGTCCTCCCATCTTCTGTCCCATTCGATAATTGTGAGCGCAATCACGGCAGTGCAGGCGCTTACCGGATTCCGACTGGATTTCCAACAGATCGACAACGCCGCTTCCACAGACAACACTCATGGCCTCACGGCTGCACAGGCAGATGGTTCCCGGCTCCTGACCTTCAGCCAGATCACGAATCTCCTTATCTCGACAAACGCGTGCACGATGGATCTTTAATCGTTTCTCAGAGCACCAGGTGTACGTTCCCGGCCAGGGATATAAGCCGCGTATCTGGTTGTGGATTTGTTCATCTGTCCTGGTCCAGTCAATTTCACCCATATCCCGTGTCAGCGGCGGTACTGAAAATGCTTTGTCCTCATCCTGTGCGCGTGGTTCGAGCGTCCCGGCCAGCCATGCATCCACCACGGCGGGCAGCAGACCGGCTCCCAGTTCAGACAGTGTCTGTGATAGCTGACCGGCATCCATATCGGGCGGAACAGCCAGTGTTTCCTGCGCCAGAATCGGCCCTGTGTCCATCCCTTCATCCATAAGCATGATCGTTATGCCGGTGGTTTTCTCACCGCGAATCAGACTCCACTGGATTGGAGCAGCGCCACGATATGCGGGCAGCAGAGAGGCGTGAACATTCAAACAACCCCGTTTCGGGATGGCAAGAACGGCCGGCGGCAGGATGCGTCCATAGGCTGCTGTGACAATTAAATCCGGCTTCCAGGACAACAATTGAGCATGAAAAGCGGGATCTTTAATTTTTTCAGGTTGAATCACATCGATCCCCTGCTGATTGGCCAGCTGCTTGACAGGAACCGGGTCACGCTTCATGTGGCGTCCCTTCGGACGATCCGGCTGGCAAACGACACCGGCAATATGATAACCGCCTGCAATCAATGATCGAAGCGGCGCAACAGCAAATTCAGGTGTCCCCATGTAGACGATACGGGTGCTCATGATCTGATCAGCTCTCCCGTCACTTTGTCCGTAAACAGCGTCCCGTTTAAATGGTCAAATTCATGGCAGGCACAAACAGCGAGCAGGCCTTCGGCTTTAAGTTTTATCGGCTTGCCTGTACGATCCAGCGCCTTAAAAACGACTTTCTCCGGACGCTCCACGTCACCCCACCGACCGGGAACAGACAGGCAGCCTTCCTGACCGACCTGCGTGCCCTTTTGGGAGACGATCTGCGGATTGATCAGAATATAGGGACCGTTGCCGTCCTGAATGTCCATGACAAACAAGCGGCGCAGTACGCCGACCTGCACAGCTGCCAGCCCGATCCCGTGATTTTCATACATGGTCTCAATCATGTCATCAATCAATTCCTGAATGCGGTCATCAACCTGGGTTATTTCCCGGCTGACCTTGCGCAGTAATTCATCTTCATCTGTGAGTATGGTTCGCAGAGCCATTCACATCACCCTCTCAGTTATGTCTGTTCATCAGCAGATGCTCGCCTATCATTCGATACTCCACCATATTATAGCAGATCCATCATGAATCATCTGTAAACCTTGTTACCGTCGGGTCAGGCAGATCAAAGCATCTGGTACGGGTCAAAATCAATCGCAACTGATGTTTTGCCAAAGTCAACGCGATCGACAATCGGAACCAGAAATGCGGCAAGCAACTCTGGATCAGGTCCTTTTAACACCAGCCTATGACGATAGCGGTTGCGGATTCTCCGGATTGGAGCAGGCCCCGGTTCCATGATATCGATCTCCGAATACGAATCCGATTCCTCCTTGCGGGCGCGACAGGCAGACGCGCCCTTCAGACTGCTTTCCCTGGCCATTTGATCCGACATGGACGTAAAGGTGATGACACAGATTGTCCCGAATGGCGGATACTGCATCCGTTGACGGTACCCGATCTCCTGGCGGAAAAATCCTTGAAAGTCCTGGGCTGCTGCGAACCGGATGGCATAATCATCGATGTTATATGCTTGGATAATAACTTCTCCCGCCTTTTCACCTCGGCCGGATCGCCCGGCCGCCTGGGTGATCAGCTGAAAAGCGCGTTCAGATGCCCGGAAATCAGACAGTCCGAGCATCAGGTCTGCGGACAGGATGCCGACAACGGTGACATTGGGAAAATCGTGTCCCTTGGCGATCATCTGTGTTCCGATCAGAACATCCGCCTCATGTCGCTCGAATTGGGATAAGATTCGCGCATGCGCCAGACGGCCAACCGTCGTATCCTGATCCATCCGGATAGCCCGCGCCGGGGCAAACAACTGATTAAAGGCTGCCTCGACTTGCTGCGTCCCGGCTCCGAACCGACCGATGTGCTGACTGCCGCAAACAGGGCAGTGCTCAGGAAGCGGCTTAATCCGTCCGCAATAATGACAGATCAGGCGATTCGACCGGGCATCGGGTCGATCGGGTGACGCCTGTGTATGGACCGTCATCGAAACGCTGCACGATGGGCAGCGGATGATTTCACCGCAGTTGCGGCAGAGAACAAATCCTGAGAAACCGCGCCGGTTGATCAGGATCATCGCCTGCTGTCCGCGGCTGAACGCAGTGCGTAGTTCCTCCTGAAGTTTTCTGCTGAAAATGCTGCGGTTGCCGTCAGCCAATTCCTGCCGCATGTCAACGATCTGCGTGTGCGCAAGCCCGGAAGGGCTGATTCGGTCTGGCAGTGTCAAACGTTTAGATGTTCCCTGCTCACTGCGCACATACGTCTCGATGGACGGGGTCGCTGATCCCATCAGCAAAACAGCACCATGCGCCTTTGCGCGCATCCGGGCTACTTCACGAGCATGGTAACGGGGATGCGTCTCCGATTTGTAAGACGATTCCTGTTCCTCGTCGACGATGATCAGCCCAATCCGCCTGAGCGGCGCAAAAACTGCCGAACGGGCGCCTACGACCAGCCTGACATCTTCGCGTAAAATCCGCTGCCACTGTTCATAGCGCTGGGAAGGTGTCAGTCGGCTGTGAAGAACAGCGATTGATGAACCGAAACGTGACTGGATCCGCTGAATCATCTGAGGCGTCAACGCAATCTCGGGCACAAGGATGATCACACCCCGACCGCGATCGATGGCAGCCTGTGCCGTCTGCAGGTAGACTTCTGTCTTACCGCTGCCGGTCACGCCATGCAGCAGGTATTCCGCCGGAGAATCGGGTGACCGGCCGGATTCGTCCGCGTCAAGTGTCTGGATGATCTGATGTATCGCCGCTGCCTGGTCCAGATTGGGGTTGAAAGCATCCTGGTGCTCAACCGGCTCATCGCTCAAATTGTCACGGGCGACCACCTGTCGGAAGAAATGGATCCATCCATTTTTGGCAAGCGTCGATAGAACGGAACGGCTCACCTGACAGGCACTCATGATCTCCTGAACAGGAGCCTGACTGCATTCCAGCAAAAGTTCAATGACCCGATACTGCCCGAGGCGGTTGATCTCACCGTCAAGGAGACGGCTGGAAGCCTCCTCAGGATCGACCAGGGCGGCGAAGCGAAGCGATCGATCGCCAACAGCGCTGACCGCTGACGGTACCATACAGCGCAGCGCATCTGCCGTCGAACAAAGCCAACGAAAGCGCATCTTTTCAGCCAGTAAAATCTGGTCTGGCAGTAATACGGGACGCGCAGACAGGACCCGCTGAACGGGTTTGACATCAAACGTCGTTTCTTCCGGTTCGACAACCGCTACGACGTAAGCCTGAGCGAGACGATTTCCCGATCCAAACGGTACTTCGACCAGACTGCCGATATCCGTCTGCAGGCGCAAGGCCTCCGGGATGCGGTATGTGAAGGGTCGATCAAAAGCACGTGTTGCCTCACTCAGAATGACCTGGCAAAATCGATCCAATGAAGCACACCTCCCTGATTAAAATAACTGGAAAAGATCAAGCTGGCTCGACTCAGGCATTCCGTCGAGGCAGCCGCTGGCAGCCAGGCTTTCCAGTACAGCTTGTCCGATGCCGGATCGGCGCATCAGGTCCTCCTGCGTCTTGAAATTGCCGTCCTGACGCGCTTTGACGATTTGTTCGGCAACTGCGGCACTGACAGAGGGGATTGCGTTGAGCGGCGGCAGGATACGGCCGGTTGCTACGATCTGAAAGCGTGTGGCATCAGATTGATGCAGGTCGACGGGAACAAAATCAATGCCCCGAAGCTGCATTTCCTCAACCAGTTCAAGAATGTAGTAAATGCGCTGCTCGCGATCTGTACTGGTTCGGAAGGCCTTGCGCAGATCCTTGCGCGCCTGGCGAATCTGGTGATGCGGCCGACACATGATGCTGCTGTCAAATTCATCGGCTCGAACTGTAAAATAACTACAATAGTACGCCTCTGGATAATAAACTTTGAAATAGGCAATCCGCAGTGTGGAGATCGTATAAGCGACCGCGTGCGCTTTTGGAAACATATAGCGAATCTTCTTACATGATTCAATATACCACTCCGGGACGTTTCCGGCACGCATCTCCGCTTCGTGTTCTTCGGTCAGTCCGCGGCCTTTGCGGACCCGCTCCATAATGTCAAAAGCCATTTTGGGTGCTAATCCATTGTAGATCAGGCCTGTCATGATACTGTCACGACAGCCGATTACGTCTTCAATCGTACACGTTCCTGACTGAATCAACTCCTGGGCGTTGCCCTTCCAGACATCGGTTCCATGAGACAGGCCCATCAACTGAACGAGATCATAAAACCGGCCGGGACGCGTCTCGCGAATCATGTCACGCGCCATAAAGGTTCCCATTTCAGGCAATCCCAGCGTCGCGCAATCATCTGTCGCCTCGCCAGGGGCTATTCCCAGCGCTTCAGTCGATTGGAAGAGCGACATCACCCTGGGATCAGGAATCGGAATTTGTGCAACGTCAACACCTGTCATATCCCCCAGCATTTTCAGCATCGTGGGATCATCGTGTCCCAGAATGTCCAGTTTCAGGATGGTTTCATGCATGGCATTGAAATCAAAGTGAGTTGTAATCGTTCCGTTGATCCGTTTGTCAGCCGGATGCTGAACAGGCGTAAAATCGTATATTTCACGTTCCTTGGGAACGACGACGATTCCGCCTGGATGTTGGCCGGTTGTCCGCTTAACACCAATTAACCCTTGCGACAGCCTGCGGATTTCGGCCTGGGTCACAAACTGGCTGTGGTCCTCATAATACTTGCGAACGATCGCCTGTGCATTTTTTTCCGCATAGCTGCTGATGGTGCCTGCCCGGAATGTATGACTGCTGCCGAACATTTCCTCGATGAACCGGTGTGCTCTCGGCTGATATTCACCGGAGAAGTTCAGGTCGATATCCGGTTGTTTATCACCGTTGAACCCAAGGAATGTCTCAAAAGGAATATCCTGGCCATCCCGATTAATCACATGTCCGCAATCCGGACAGTCACGCGGCGGGAGATCGTAGCCGGAGCCAAAAGTTCCTGTCTGGTCAAAGATGGAATGGTGGCAATGCGGACAGACGTGATGCGGCGGTAGCGGATTGACTTCCGTTATGCCGCACAGTGTGGCAACCAGAGAAGATCCGACGGAACCCCGTGAACCGACGATATAACCGTCTTCATTCGATTTTTTCACCAGCTTATGGGAGATGTAGTACATGACTGCAAATCCGTTTTCGATGATCGACGCCAGCTCACGCTCAATACGATCCCGAACGGTCTCCGGCACCTGGCCTTCCCGGCCATAAACAGCCAGGGCAGCAGACCAGGTCAGATTTCGCACTTCATCAGCAGCCTGTTCAATCAAGGGCGGAAATGAACCGTCCGGAAAGGGTTTCAGGTCAGCGCTTATCTGAGCAGCGATAGCTGCCGGATGATCAATGACGGCCATTCTGGCATTCGTTTCACCCAGGTAGGCAAAAGCATCCAGCATTTCACCCGTTGTTTTGTACGATAAATCGGTCGGCTGATCAGCGTCATCATACCCCATGTCATGCATCAGCAGACGACGGTAAATTTCGTCATCCGGGTTGACAAAGTGGACATCACCTGTCGCGCAGACCCATTTTTTCATCTGTCTGCCCCACTCAAAGATAACTCGGTTAATTTTCTGCAGATCTTCAGTGGTTGTCAGTCCGCTGTCCGGATTCCGTAGATAAAAAGCATTGTTATCCAGCGGCTGGATTTCAAAATAGTCATAAAACCGGGCCAGGCGAAGAGCTTCTGGCGAACGAAGCTGTTGCAGTGCCTGCTGTACATCATATGAGGAGCGATAGGCATTGAGTGCTGACTGGAATATTTCTCCGCGCTCACAGGCACTGCCGACAATCAGCCCCGCTTTGTAGTAGGTTAACAGGCTTCTTGGGATACGCGGACGCATGTGAAAAAAGTTCAGGTGTGAGTCCGAGACAATCCGATATAAATGATAGAGTCCTAAACGGTCTTTCGCCTGAAGAATGACATGATAAACCGTTTGGTTATGACCGACCACCTCATCCTGGCCCAGACAGCCAGCCAGCTGGTTGAGCTGATCGATCGTAGTCACCTGGCTCCTTTGCCAGAGCTGTGAGAAAACCATGCCGCAGGCCAGTGCGTCAGATTCAGCCCGGTGGGCCTGATCGAGCGGCACGCGAAGATGTTCTGCAACCTGACCAAGCCTGTGGTTTTTCAAGTCCGGCAGGAACAATCTGGCCAGCGCCAGTGTGTCAATCAACGGCGGATTGAATTTGATCGTCGGGTCTGTGTCCTTTTCTGTGCGGATGCCTTCATACCTCAGAAAATTAATATCGAAGAACACATTATGGCCGACCACAGGACGGTCGCCGATCCACTCATTCAGTTTTTCCAATACGGACAGCGGCGAGGGTGCACCCGCAATCATCTCAGTTGTGATACCGGTCAGCATCTGTGATTTTTCCGATACCGGTATACCAGGATTGACCAGCTGGCAGAGACGATCTCCAGCGATAAAACCACCTTGGCCATCTGGCTCAAACCGGACCGCCGCGATCTCGATCAGCCGGTCTGTCGCTGGATCCAGACCGGTTGTTTCGACATCTATGGCGACAAAACCGTGTGCCAATGTTGTCTGTTCACAGTGCCAGGCAACCGGTTGTCCATCATCAACCAGATAACCTTCGAGACCATAGATGATCTTTATCGATGTTCCCTTTTTCTGAAGTTCAGCACGCACAGCCGCCGCCTCTGGGAACGCCTGAACCACACCATGATCCGTTATGGCGACTGCCTCATGTCCCATAAATGCAGCGCATTCAACCAACTCCCTGGTTCCGCAGGTCGCATCTTTTGCGCTCATTTTAGTATGTGCATGCAGCTCGATTCTGCGTAGCAGCTCGGAATCTGTCCGTTTCGCGAACGGTTTCGCTTTTTGAATTCCCAGTACGCGAGCCTGCAAGTCCTTGCTGAACTGGGCATCAAAACTGATTTCTGCCGCAACAGCAATTACTGCACCGTCTGCCAGCTCTGCCTGAATACGCTCTTCATCAGCAGGGCGGGCAAAAAGGATACAGCTGATTGAGCTCGTAAAATCAGTCAAATTAAATTTGAAGAGTCTACGCGTCCCATCACTGATTGTCCGGGTTTCAAAATCGAAAATTTGACCTTCAATCAGAGCCAATCCTGTCTCACTGTTTAAATCAACGATCGGAACCCGCGTCAGATCGGAATTGATACGTCCCCAGGCGACGCCATTTTGTCTTGGTTTTCGTCTCTCAGGCTGGTTTTTCACAGAACCATTTATCATAGGCTTTGTCTGCTGCTGATGATTATTTGCTGCCGTCATCTCTTTTCGTTTTTCTTTGCCTGACGTGTGGGCACGGTTTGCCCGCTCACGATGGTCCCGGCTCATCCGATGGGCATACGAGCATAAATCTTCCTTCGCTTCACCGTCCGGCTGGATAATATATGAGAGGTCTGCGTTGATATGCTTCTTCATCATCGT
>Ga0123334_1005810_pt1 | contig 11702 bp, 11 predicted proteins | sample BiotimSIPDNA_FD_89706 | JGI IMG/M metagenome (GOLD analysis project Ga0123334, IMG submission 89706) | Anaerobic biogas reactor microbial communites from Washington, USA - Biogas_R1 time_0 SIP DNA | ecosystem: Engineered > Bioreactor > Anaerobic > Unclassified | place: Washington, USA... | reverse complement strand
CCGAGTTTGTGTAACCGGCCATCGCAACGACTTTTACCCTGTTGCGCTCGCGAAGGCTGCGCTGGACAGTGCGGGCGCGCCGTATCTCGCTCAGCTCGTCCTCGAGGCGCTGTATCCTTCTTCGTATATGCCTCCTGTCGGTCTCAAGCTGCGTTTCCCCCGGCCCGCGGGTCCCTATGGGGCCTGCTCCGCCCGAGGCTGTCTGCCGCACAAGGTGCGTCCACATCCCGGTAAGCCTCGGCAGTACGTACTTGTACTGCGCGAGCTCGACCTGGAGCTTCCCCTCCTTTGTTCTGGCCCTTCCCGCGAATATGTCGAGTATCAGGCCGCTGCGGTCGATGACGCGCACTTCAGTGTCCTCCTCGAGCGCCCGGGCCTGTGCCGGCGCCAGATCGTTGTCGAGCACGATGAGAGCAGCGCCCGTATCCCGCGCCAGAGCGCGCACCTCGGACGCCTTGCCCTTGCCTATGAACGTTCGCGGGTCCGGCGCGTCGCGCCTTTGAAGAAGCTTTTCCACGCAGACGCCGCCCGCAGTCTCAAGCAGTGCTTCCAGCTCGTCGAGCGACTCCTCATCGGACGTTGCGTCCTCCCCCAGGACCGGCGACGAAAGCCCTACGAGAACGGCTTTCTCGCGCTCCGATATTTTCCTGCTCTCAAATTCAAATTCCTGCGGCAATTCTGCACCTCTTCTTTGATATATGCGTGAACACAGGAGGCCCCGCGGTTAAACCGCGCGGCCTCCATATATGGCGACAGCGCGACAGACAGCATCCATCGCGCATGATTTATGCCTCGATCCGGTCACGCGCAGACGCGATCGCGCCCGAATTATTTCAGACCGAATTTTTTGTTGAATCTTTCAACACGGCCGCCGGTGTCAACCAGCTTTTGCTTGCCCGTGTAGAAAGGATGGCACTTTGAACAAATCTCGACCCTGATATCTTTCTTGGTCGAAGAGGTCTCAATCACCTCGCCGCAAGCGCAGCGGATAGTCGTCTTTTCGTACTTGGGGTGGATACCCTGTTTCATGGATTTCACCTCTTTCGTGGAAGAATGCGCGCCTCACGGAACGCGCAGATAATACTAGCACATATTGTTTAAAAAAGCAAGGGCAAATTGTTATTCCGGCGGCTTTTGCGGGATTCCTCCGCGGATCAGGCCCCCGGACGAAAACTTTGGAACGCGAACACAGTCGGGCGGTTGTGAAATATAATGGCACAGAACGCTTTCTGTTAGGAGAGATCGCCTTGAGTTACACAAAATTCTATTTCCGCCCCGGCGCGGGTGACAATATCTACACGACCGTACATCTTTTTCCGGACGAGCGAAGCGCGATAAACGGCCGCGTGCTCGATACGAAAGACAGGCCGATACAGGACGCTCTTGTATTGCTCCTTGATGAATCGCACACTCTGTTGTCCGCCGTCTCTTCGGATGAGGCGGGATGTTTTGCGTTCGGTCCTTTGAAGCCGGATACTCTTTATTGCATCAAGGTATATAAAAACGATATCCGTCTGCGTGAGCTTGAGATAAGGCCCGATTGAGGCCGGGCGGTCTCATCTTTCGCTCTCGGCCTTCGTCACTGCCTCGAGCTCAAGCTCCTCCTGCGCTTCGGCGATAGCCGCCTCCAGAGCGAGCGCAAGCTGATCGGGGCATGACGTGGGTTTGAAACCGCAGCGTATGCCTTTTATGCGTCCGATGACTTCCTGCGCCGGCCGTCCGTTCGTCAGGGCCGCAAGGCCCTGGGTGTTGCCCGGGCAGCCGCCGGAAAAAACAACGTTGTCGACAGTAAGCCCGTCAAAATCGAACTCGATCTGCCGGGAGCAAACTCCCTTTGTTTTATACGTGAATCTCATAGTCTTTCTCCCGTTTTAAAGAGTTACCTGCCGGCCCGAAAGGTATGCTATGCCGAACGTTACGGCATACAGGACCGGCTGATGCGTGATGTATATGAGCAGTGCTTTGCGACCTACAGAAGGGAAAAAAGGCACGCTGAACGTATAGAACCGGGCGGGCAATTTGCCGTCCCTGATCAGCTCCCCGAGCCACGTGCCGAGTAAAAACACAAATACCCAGGGGAATATGGGGAAGTAATCGGCCGAGCTGAACCCGCTGTACGTCAGGCCGAACGGCCAGAGCCATTTCAGCTCGTTGCTGCGATCAAGTACGTTGACGGCTATGGCCGACAGTACTATAAGCGCCGTATATATCAAAGGAGCCGGCGCGCCCTTCAGTCGATCCCAGAATCTGTGAGTTAGCCCGTAAAACATCATACAGAATCCGAGCAGATGCAGCACGCCGAAAACAATTATATCTATCTTCCAGGTGACAAGTGTGAGCAGCATGGCGATCGCGAATACTTTTGCGCCCCTTTTGATGTTGCTGCGCGAAAAGCGGGACGACACGCCGGAAAGCATGATGAAGCAGCCCGCAAACACGTAGTGGAGGAAGTTGAATACTGGATTATAGAAAAGCCACTCCGGTGCGTCGAGTATCACCACAAGATCAAGCAGGAAATGGTGTATCACCATCAGTATTACGCAGAGTCCCCTCAGAGCGTCGATGCTCTGAATTCGCGCACCCGGCTGTCTGTCAGACTCAGACATTGAACAGGAAAAGAACGACGTCGCCGTCCTGCATAATATAATCCTTTCCTTCCCTTCGCACAAGCCCCTTTTCGCGTGCCGCCGCCATATTTCCGCAGGCGTACAGATCATCATAGGCTACGACCTCCGCCCGGATGAATCCCCGCTCAAGATCCGAGTGGATCTTGCCGGCCGCCCGCGGCGCTTTCGTTCCCTTGGTTATCGTCCAGGCGCGAACTTCGGGACGGCCTGCCGTGAGAAAAGAGATATAACCGAGCAGCTCGTACGAGCACCTGATGATGCGCGATAGGCCCGTCTCCTTTATACCCAGATCCTCCATGAAGAAGGACCGCTCTTCCTCGTCAAGGCCGATGATATCCTGCTCCATACGCGCGCAGATCGGCATCACCTGCGCGCACTCTCTCCGCGCGATCTCCCGTAAGGCGACGTACGAGGCGTTTGTCTCGGGATCCGCGGCGGATCTTTCATCGATATTCGCGGCGTACAGCACCGGCTTGACGGACAAAATGCCGCCGTCGGAGAGGAATTCCCGTTCCTGCTCCTCGATATGGAAAAACCGTGCAGGAACTCCGCCTTCAAGATGTTTGAGCAGCCGCTCAAAGAAGTCCTGTTCCCGCAGAAATTTCTTATCCCCTTTTGCGGATTTCTTTGCTTTCTCCACCCGGCGCTGAACGATCTCCAGATCGGCGAGAACCAGCTCAAGGTCCAGTATCTCCACGTCACGTCCGGGATCCGCAGGCTCCCCGGCAAAGAGCTGATCGTCGTCAAAACAGCGCACGACATGCACCAGGGCGTCCGTCTGGCGGATATATGACAGGAATTTATTCCCCAGCCCCTCGCCCCTTGAGGAACCCTTTGTCAGACCCGCGATGTCAACGAATTCTATCGTGGCATATGTGGTCTTTTCGGTATTGTAAAGCTCGCTGAGCCACTTCAATCTCTCGTCAGGTACCTGAACGACTCCGACATTCGGCGTTATGGTGCTGAACGGATAGCTGGCAGCTTCCGCACCGGCGTTTGTCAACGCGTTAAAAAGCGTGCTCTTTCCGACGTTAGGCAGCCCGACAATTCCCAATTTCATTCCGTATTCCCCTCACAGCTGTGTTCTGCGCCGCATGGATCACGGGCGCGCTTTGATCCGGACCCTGATGATCCGCATCTATATAGCCCGGCGGGTCTGAGCCCTCCGGCATCGATCCGACGCCCGTTTCCCGCATCCTATCTGCCGTTCTCGACGTTAGTGTTCCCGCTTTCGGAGGCGTCGGGATCCGGGGATTCCTCTTCGCCCGGCTCTTCCTCCTCTTCCCCCTCTTCCTCGTCTTCCTCTTCTTCGTGGGCCGTCGATTCGTCGTGCAACGTACACGTCCCGTTTGCGGGCGAGGCCACGCCCGGCTGCGCGGGATACATACCCGGCGAAATAGTATTGTTCAGGAAACCTGCCGTATACTGCTGATCGCCGACGACGACATTCGGGACGGGGTACTGCCTGAGCAGATTCAGCATGCCAACCTTCTTTACGGTCTCAAGCGGGCAGAACTCGTTTGAAAGGCACTGGCTCTCGGTGCACCAGTTGACCATGAAATGCGTCGAGCAGTAGGTCTTCGGCTCATCGCCTTCCGCAAAAGTGAAGTAGGCCGCGCGGCTGCCCCTCAGGTCGGCTCTGCACGCATCGGTGGCCAGTTTTCCGCTGTCAAGACAAACGGCCCTCTGGACTGTCTTAACGTTTGTGGGAAACTCCGCGTATTCAAGACCTTCGTGCACTTTTTCCATGACAAGTTTCCACATGCCCAGCGCGGGGTTTATGGAGCTGTCTATCTTTATTTCTTCAGGCGTATCGTATCCGACCCAGACCGCGGCGGCGTAGTACGGCGTATACCCGACAAACCAGCGGTCTTTGTCGTCGGAAGTCGTTCCGGTCTTTCCGGCGACCGTCATGTTTTCGAGCCGCGCCCTGACGCCGGTGCCGTTCTGAACAACGTTGGTCAGAAGCTGATTGATATAAAAAACCGTGCGCTGTGATACGGCCTCGATCGTCTGACCGCTGTTGTCAAGGATAACGTCGCCCTCCTGATTGACCATCTTTGTATAGGTTTTCGGAGCGTTATAGTAACCGTCGTTCGCAAAAGCCGCATATGCGGCGGCCAGTTCCTCCACGCTCACACCGTCGGTCAGCCCGCCGAGCGCCATAGGGCCGAGGCCTATATCGCTGAGGACGCGGCCTGATGAGGTTTCTCTGCTCTCCACAAGGGAAGTGAGCCCGAAGTTCTGTGTGCCGTATCTGAACGAGACCTCCGGCGTCATCATGTCCGTAACTTTGACCGCGACGGTGTTCAGCGACTGCTGCACGGCATATTTTACCGTGGTCAGCCCCCGGTAGCTGTTGTTCTGGTTTTTCGGGTACAGGCCGCTCGACGAATCGGGACTGTTGAAAATATGCGGCGTATCGTCAAACACGGTCGCGGGGGTTATCAGCCTCTCCTCGATCGCGGGCGCGTAGACTGTTATGGGCTTGATCGCGGAGCCCGGAGAGCGCTTTGTCTGAGTCGCCCTGTTCCAGATAAGGCTCTGCTCCTTTTCCCCCATGCCTCCGACCATCGCCACAACGTTGCCGGTTGACGGTTCGATGATCGATATGGCCGACTGGAGCTGCTGGTTGTATACGCTTGTATAGCCCGGCAGGTTGCCGAGATTCAGATAGACCTCATCCGCGATAGCCTGGATCTCCAGATCGATCGTCGCGTACACGGTGAATCCGCCGGTAGAAAGCATAAGCCCCGCGGCATCATACGTGATGCCCATCTTTTTCGCAAGATCGCTTGTGACGTCATATATGACCTGGTCTATGAACCAGGAATAGACCTGTTTTTCATCGTCTTCATTATCGGCGCTATGGAAAACGAGTTTCTCGTTCTTCGCCCTCTCATACTGCGCCTTGTCGATCTTGCCCTCCAGATACATCTGGCGCAGTATCTCCTCCTGCCTTTCCTTGTTGTTCTGGCGGGTCTTTTCGCTGATATAGGGATCAAACAACGAAGGGTTGTTCGTGATGCCGATCAGGGAGGCACATTCAGCCAGGGACAGCTCCGAAACACCCTTGCCGAAATATTTGTATGCGGCCGTTTCGGCACCGTAGCATGACTCGCCGAAAAAGATCGTATTCAGATACCACTCAAGGATCGTCTCTTTTGTGTAATGCCTTTCAAACTCAAGCGCGTTGAATATCTCCGTCAGCTTTCGCCGGACCGTCACCTGGTCTTCCATTGTCAGATTCTTTATGAGCTGCTGTGTGATCGTCGACCCGCCGAAAGTGTTTCGCATACCCAGAAACATCGTCACGAATGCTCCCCCGGTGCGGTGCCAGTCAACTCCCTGGTGGCGCTCGAAACGTTTATCCTCTATAACTATCGCGGCGTCTTTCAGATACTGCGGGAGACTGTCATAACTGACCCATATGCGGTTTTCCGACGCATATATGGTCTGTAATTCGATCTCCTCACCCGTTGCGGAGTCGATGCATACTATCTTGGAGCTCTCTGCAGGACCGAAATTGCTCAGGTCAAGGCCGAGATTCGGTTCCAGCGTGTATTTTACGTATATGGCGAAAATGAAGGCCAAAAAAAGCAGGGTCGTAATAAGCAGCAGCAGCAGCGTGCCCAAAGTGCGCGCTGCCCAGGAGAGTCCGGTAAAAACAATGCGGAATACGCCCCGGACAACTCTGTAAATGCCGGCAAGATACATTGAACTACCCCTCGCTTCAAACGGCCGACCCGGTCGTGATCCCCGGACGGCCCGTTATTCCCGTATTGCGACGGCATGCGCCGCGTTTTGTTGTTGTAATCAGTAATTATGTCCTTATAGGTCCCGGGCAAACACATTTGACCGTATCGGGCGCCGCACCGGGCGGCCCCGACAGGGAAAGGCGCCGGCCTGCCGATGGGCGCAAAACCTAGTTTCAAGTATTTTATCATACAAGTCAATCACGCGCATCCACTTTTTCATCGGTTCGAAAAATGTTTACAATCGCCGCGCCGGTGGAATAATTGATACAAAGCGATTATTTTGAAAGCGGTGAACACCATGAATGCCCCGGCAAAGCTGGCGATCATTATAAGATCCGCCGTCCTGTGCACTTTGGCTGCGGCGGCGATATGCCTTTTTGCGGCTGCGTTATATACTGTTAACGGCCGCACGGAAGACCGTGTTGATTTCGCCGCGGCACCGCGCCCCGACCCGGCCGGGATAACGGAACAGGCCGGAAGTGCCGTGAACGCCGCTTCCGCGGCGGAGTATATCCTGCGCTCATCCGGCGGCGTAATCTGCGTCTATACAGCCTCCGGCGAGACTGTCATGCGCACACAGATATCTGTAATGAGTCTGCGCGAGGTCGATCGGAATGCGCTCCTCGAGGGCGTGAGGGCCGACACGATGGAACAGGTCCTGAGTCTTCTGGAGGATTACGGCAGCTGAGGCAGATGTCGGACGGCTCAAAAATCCCTTGAAAAACGGCGGTCGATATAGTACAATCAACTTGGCGAAAGGCGATGACCTGTTCTATCTCGGTACCCTTATTAATATAAATAGAATATAAAGACGGGAGCAAAAACATTGAGTGAAGATTTCGGCAGCGACTTCCTTTCCATAGTCGACGACGAAGGGAACGAATACGAGTTAGAACTGCTCGATTCGCTGGAACACAACGGTTTCACCTATTACGCGCTGATCGAAGCCAAGGATGGTCAGGCGGAAGAAGACAGCTCGGAAGACGAGCTGATAATAATGAAGGTCCTCATTGAAGACGGGGAAGAGATCCTCTCGACACCGGATACGGACGAGGAGCTTAACGAAGTATATAATCTGTTTATGGACAGACTATTTGAGGATGACGACTCATGTGCGGACACCTCCCTGGTCTGATGAAACTAAATCCGAAAAATACCCTGCCGGGTTCGTGATGCGCTTTTTTAAACCCACATTTCGTTATATGGGATTCCGGTCCTTACCGTGGTTTGCAGGCCTCCCGGCTCTTGCCGGAAGTTGGAAGCAGTAAAGCGGTAAGCAGGAGACCCACCTGCTATCTGTGTGCAGGTTATAACTGAGTGTACACGGCTTCGGCGGGGTATTCATATGCCCTTTTTGCCGCCGATCCCGGGCAGCGTCCGACAGGCTGACGGCGCCCGAAAATAATCACTTGCAGAATGCAGGTTAATAAGTTATAATCCCGTTATTGCCCCGGAGGATGTCCTTCGGCTGACTTTTCGAATCCGCCGCGCGTCTTTGCGCGGCTTCTCCCCATACATATGACCGAGAGGATTGATGTAAATGAGCGCTTCAAGAGAAAAAAGACGGCGCAGGGAACAGAGCGCAAGCGAATCGAATCCGAAACAAAAGGAACTTGAAAAGCGCAGACAGAGAAAGGCAAAGGCCGGCTCGCTCGCCCTTGAGATCGGCGCGATAGCCATTGTCGTTGTCTTCGTCGTGCTGTTGATCTTTAATTCAGGTATTCTGCAAAGATCGTTGACCGCTGTTTCTATCGGGGATTATAAGGCAAAAGTCACCGAACTTAACTATTACTATAACAACGCGTTCCGAAACACAGTCATGAATATGGGCGATTACGCCGCGCAGTACGGGCTTGACGCAACGAAAGACCTTCATAAGCAGCCGTCATTTCTTGACGAGACACAGTCCTGGGCGGATTATTTCTATGACCAGGCCGTAAAAACAATGCAGCAGGAATATGTCCAGGCGACCCTCGCCCGGCAATCCGGCATGGAACTGACCGAAGATAACAAAACGGCGATCGATACAAACATAAAGTCATTGGAACAATACGCAGTCACCCAGCAAATGACCGCTACTCAATACCTGAGAACGCTCTTCGGCAAAGGCCTGACGATCGATGCCTACCGCAAGCTGCTTGAGCGCAATTACCTGTCCACCCAGTACGGCGAGCAGGTCGTTGACTCCTTCACTTATGACATTGACGACCTTGAAGCATACTATCAGGAAGACCCGTCCTCCTTTGACAAATACACATACCGTTCGCTGTTTATAAGCGGCTTTGATCCCGACAGCGAGGTCGACAAGGAAGTCCAGTTCCAGGAGTCTTTGGATAAGGCCGAAGAGATGGTATCCCGCCTTGAAAAAATCGATGACCCCGCCGAAAGGGAGGCCCTCTATATCGATCTTTGCAGCGAGTATGTCAAAGACGAGTTTAAATCGAAATATGAAAACGACCCGGATTTCACCCTCAATCGCTTTAAATCCGAGAGCGATCTGGAGACCTATCTTTCAGAGTTTATCACGGATCCGGAACGCACCTACGGCGACGTCTCCTGTTTTGACGGCACTACAGGATACTATGTCGTGATGTTCGTCGACTACGGCCGCAACGAATATCAGTATACGACATATCACCAGATATACTTCTCCCCGAATACCGAAAAGACAGCCGACTGGACCCAGGAGGAGTGGGACAAGGCCGAAGAGACGGCCAGGACACTCTACGATATGACACAGCTCGAGGACTTCACGCTCGACGATTTCATCGGTTACGCGGCAACTTACTCAAATGACACTTCGACAAAAGACAACGGAGGCCTTTATCAGTACGTGACGCCGGGCTCAATGGACTACTACGTCTATGAATGGCTGTACGAGTCCGAAACGGAACACACCGAGGGCGACATAGAACTCATAAAAGGCACCGACGGTTATTACCTGCTGTATTTTGACTCCTATGACGGTGTCGTTTGGGAAAAGACCGCCGAGAGCGCACTGAAACAGCGCGACTATCAGGCCTGGTTTGAAGAAGTTTCATCAGACTATGAGATCAAGCCCAACAAGATGGGCCTTCTGTTCGCGGATTATTAAGCTATGGGTTTTGATGACGGTCAATTCCTGAGAACACATATGCTGCTTGACAGCGCCGCGATGGAGAACCTGCGGCGCTCTCACGTGGCTGTTATCGGCCTCGGCGGTGTCGGAAGCTACGCTGCCGAGGCCCTGGTTCGCTCAGGGGCAGGCAAGATCACGCTCTGTGATTTTGACAGGGTATCCTATACAAATCTGAACCGGCAGCTCTGTGCGCTCCACTCCACACTCGGCATGTATAAGGCCGACGTCCTCGCTGCGCGCGCTCTTGATATAAACCCGGAAGTCCGGGTGCGCCCGCTGTGCCTCAGATATGACAAGACGACACGCGAAGCATTCTTTGACGGCGGATATGACTATATAGTAGACGCTATCGATATCGTCACCGGCAAGATCGATCTTATCGAGCAGTCTCTGGAACGAGGGATCCCGATCATATCCTCGACCGGCACAGGCAACAGGACAAACCCCGCTCTGCTTTGCATCGGAGATATCTCAAAAACCGAGCTCGATCCGCTTGCCCGGGTCATACGCAGGGAACTGCGCACCAGGGGCATCCTGCATCACACCGTGCTCTGGAGCACGGAGACGCCGGCTGTTCCGCTGCCGCTTCAGGCGCCGGCCACCGGACGGCGCAGCGTGCCCGCAAGCGTCTCCTGGGTCCCCTCCTGCGCGGGGCTGATGATCGCCGGATACGCGATACAGGCGTTGGCGGACAAGTCGTCGTGATCCTCGCACACCGGCGAGCATTTTTGAACGCCTCAAATTTTTTTCTCTGAGCGGCTTGCATCACAGGTTGTTTTTTGCTATCATTATTATCGTCAACGCCGAAAGGAGCATGATAATGGCAGATGAAGGCCGCAGTGCGGTAAAGCCCGGTAAAAGAACATACAAAAAATCAGCCCTGACAAGGGAGCGTATATATAAAGAAGCGATGTCGCAGATGTCGGAAAACGGATTTCAGGGCACAACGATCCGCTCTGTCTGCGACAGGGCAAAGGTATCGGTCGGTACATTCTATAATTACTTCAGCTCCAAGGGAGATATCCTGCAGGATATTTACCACTCGGCAGACGAGCTGTTCCGTGTCGACGTCGCCAGACAGCTTGAAGGCAAAACGTGTGAGGAACAACTGAGGACTTTCGCTCTGCGCTACGCCCAGCTGAACACCGACACGGGGCTTGACGTCATGCGCGTGCTGTTTAATCCCGAGAACACCTGGTTTTCAAAACGCCGCCCGATGCAGGAGGTCCTGCACAGCATTATCGAAAAAGGCCAGCAGGACGGTGTTATCCGCTCGGATCACTCCGCGGCTTCCCTTGTGGAGAACATATTCGTCATGCTTCGCGGTGTCTGCTACGCCTGGTGCGTCGCGAACGCTTCATTCAGCCTGAAAGACAGGATGTCCGAAATGATAGATCTTTTCCTTGGCGGGATCTTGACAAAGTCAGGCAAGCACGATTGAATACGCACAGGCGCCGCGGCCGCGCCCCCGCTTAACGGACAATAAAGTTCCGGGGAGCCCGCCCCGGCAGACCGGCCGCGGAGCGTACATAATAGTTATAGCCGGAATAAAGCGCAAGGAGAGGGGACATGGTTCCCCTCTCCTTTTCGCCGCTCCGGACGCGGCTTTCATATATGCGCGTTCAATGGGTCTGACCGGGTCAAACACCCTTATATATCGCCTTTGCCGCCTTGTAGGTCATATACGTATCCAGTTTTGAAACGACCTCGTAGGGGGCGTGCATGGATAACACGGGGACCCCCGCGTCCACCGTATCGATGTCGCGGTTGGCAAAAAACACGGCGACAGTCCCTCCGCCCCCTTTATCCACTTTCCCCATATCGGAAGACTGCCAGATGATACCGTCGCGCTCGAATGCCGCGCGCAGTCTCCCCATCACCTCGGCCGAGGCATCGGAAGCGCCGGATTTGCCCCTTGCGCCCGTGTATTTGCATATGCCGACACCGTAGTTTATCTCGGTCGTGTTCTGCATCTCGTCCACATCCGCATAGAGCGGGTCATGCGCGTTTGTGACGTCGCACGACAGGCAGAAAGAGTTCTCATAACAAACCCTCAGACAGGATCCGTCCTGCCGGCACAGGTCGTCAAAGAACGTGTCGTACGCCTCGCTCTGAGCCCCGGATACGCCGCAGGAGCCGATCTCTTCCTTGTCTGTGAGAATGCATACAGCCGTCTTATCGGGCACGTCAAGCTCCGTG
>Ga0123334_1005808_pt1 | contig 11705 bp, 8 predicted proteins | sample BiotimSIPDNA_FD_89706 | JGI IMG/M metagenome (GOLD analysis project Ga0123334, IMG submission 89706) | Anaerobic biogas reactor microbial communites from Washington, USA - Biogas_R1 time_0 SIP DNA | ecosystem: Engineered > Bioreactor > Anaerobic > Unclassified | place: Washington, USA | collected... | reverse complement strand
GGAAAACCTACAACAAGATTGAGGATGCTGTAATATATCGTATTCCAAAGAGAAGAAATAAAATATTTATCGGTAAACGCTTCAACAAAATTTTCAAAACCTACCCACCGGCTTTTAATAAAGCCTTCAAGAGGTCCAAGGTAAGGATCATACTCCTTGAAAGAAATTATAAGACCAAGCATCGGAATGTAATTGAATATTATCATCCATAACACAACAGGAAGCACGAGGATCATCAGGTATCTTTGATCCCAGAATTTTTCCATTAAGGTCATACCTTTTTTGCCTTTGATAACCATGGAAGACCGACTCATTACACCACACCTTTCAAATTTTTAAGCATGGTATCGAAAAGATCATATCAACACGTGCTTTTTCTCTGCATTATGCTTTATAAACCACTTCTCAATTTTATTATAGGTAAAGAACAATGGGGAATCAATTTTAAAAATCAATTCTTATGTCATAAATTAAGAAAATCTATTGTTTTAGGTATCGTAATAGTCACCGAACACCCGATGCCCGGACGGCTGAAAATACTGATATGTCCTTTATCCTCATATACCGCGTTAATGCGTTCCATTACATTTTGGATTGCATAACCGCTTTCCCTTTTCTTCGCTATTTCTGATTTATATATGCTTTGCAGCACATTTCTGTTAATCCCTACACCGTCGTCTATTATCGAAAAGTACAGGTATTCATCGTCGTGTCTTAATCTTACAATCAAAGTGCCCGGATAGCCTTTAGGAGCTATTCCGTGATTTATCGCATTTTCCGCTATTGGCTGAAGGATAATTTTTATCATCCTGTAATCAAGGGCTTCGTTATCAAGATCATATTTCACATTGAAAAGATTATCAAACCGTGTTTTCTCAATTTCAATATAGGCTTTTAATAGCTCTATTTCATCCCTGACTGTTATTACCGAATTACCTTTACTTAAAACGAGCCGGTAAAATTTTGACAGCATAAAAGCTAACTCTTCAATATTTTCCGCATTAACCTTTCTGGCCATCCATGAAATCGTCGAGAGCGTGTTATATAAAAAGTGCGGATTTATCTGGGCTTCAAGCGCCTTCAGTTCCGATTCCTTCTCCACTATCTGCGCCTTATAGACACGTTCTATCAGTTCATGAATTCTGTCGGTCATGTGGTTGAAATTTACCGCAAGTTCGCCGAATTCGTCATAACTTTCTACAGGCAGTTTGATATTAATATTGTTATTACGTACCGATTTAAGGCCCTTAAGCAGTATTTTCAATCTCTCTGTAAGTTTATCCGACACGAAGTAAATAAGCACCCCGAATACAATAAGCGCCGCTATTATTACAAATATAATAATTAATGTATAATTCGGCATGTTCCCCGTATAATTTTTCAGCGGGATAATACCAGCAAGGCTGTATCCGATGCGTTCAAGCGGAATCGACCAGACTATGAATTTTTCATTATCAAACTCCGTTACGCCATTTATTTCGTTTCCGTCTTTCAGCGCCGTAAGAAAGCTTGTTTTATACTTATCCGGAAGGTTCTTATATGTACTGTCTGAAACCATATTCCCTTTATCATCAAACACAAGGTAATATTCATTCGTATCATTGTTATTTGTGAGATTTTGAAACAATTCCTTTTCGGTTATCTCAATCACAAGCACGCCGACGAGTTTCTTATCCACAAACGATATCAACTTGCGGGACAACGAAAAAACCCTTTCCTTTACCGTAGTCCTGGAATATACCTCCTTTTCCGTGTAATGTATAGTGTTCCATTTGTGCAGTGCGTTGTCGTCTTCAAGAAACGCCATGTATTCTTCGTCATCTTCTTTCACGTCGATATGATATATGCTGTTCCACGAATTCGGAAAGGTTTTGTTGTTTATATAAAGCATCGTCCAGTATATGTATCTGTTTTGGATAATATAGCTTTCATAAACGGGAGCGAAGAAATAAAAATAATTTTCATAACTCTGGCGGTTGTTCTCGAACGGTTCTTCGAGGAAATTCAGTATTTGCGGATTTTGAGCAATTGATATTGAGGTCTTTTCTATACTTTCTATTTTCTGGTTAATAATCTCTCTTTTTTGAAGCAGGCTTTGCCTCGCCAATAGTTCCGACTGGTGTATAAATGATTTCGTTGTCGTATGATTTATAAATATACCAGTGCCTATTATCGGCAGCGCAAGAATAATAAAGTACGCGCACGTAAATTTCCATGCTATACGCATATTGATTATTTTTTTGTATACACCGGTTATTTTATCTCTTATCTTCATTGCCATAATCATGCTTCTCCCGGTATTCCATTGGACTGATTCCATGAATCTTTTTAAACACGGTACAAAAATATGAAGTACTGATAAACCCCGCCTTTTTAGCTACATTCATTATACTGTCCTTACCTGATATGAGCATTTCTTTTGCCTTTTTCATCCTGAATTCCGTTAAAACCTCGGTGAAACGTTTTCCGACATATTTTTTAAACGCACTGCCCAGATGATTCGGCGATATGCCAAGCCTGTACGCAATAACCTCGAGTCCGATATCACTCATGTATTCATTTTCGATTATATTCAGCACGCTATAAATAATATACTCTTCCCTGTTCTTTCTTTTTTTTGTGAAATATCTGTTCGCGTCAATCAACAGCGTATTAAACCATTTTTTAAGCTGTTCTATCTTAATGCAGCTTTGAAACGCTTCAAGGATGTCGTCTCCGCTGTCAAACTCGCTATTGAATGAGCCGCCTTTAGACAACAACAGGATTGATATCTCGTTTGTCATGTCGGCAAGAAAATTGCATACGAGGTTTTTGTCGACATGATTTCTACATATAATATCAAACATTTCATCCGTTATCGATGTTATTTTTTGAGAGTCCGATGAAACAATCGCATTCAGTATCTTTTTTGAGTATTCGGGAGCAGATTGCAGGAATTCATAGACCGCGCCCTCCTGTGCTTTTTCCGGCGGGTTTAAATCATCGTAATAGAGAATATCCGTATCTTTCATAAAAAATAGCAGCCTTAACGCGGTTTGAGCGTGTTTGTAAGATTCTACAAAACCGGTTATATCCTTCGATACCGAACCTACTCCAATAATGTATTCGGGTTTATTTTGTCCATAATCCTGCCGCCGGATCAAATGAATCACTTCTTCGATTTCACTGCGCCCTTTTTGCTTTACAGGCAGACATATCACAATTTCTCCGTTTTCGACGTCATTCCCGGCGGTTATCCCTTTATCGCCAACCGAATCCCTGATTCTTTTATAAAATACTTTGAAATGCTCCTGTCCTTCATAAGTAATCATTCCCTCGCTGAAAGGGCAGACGTTAACGCGCACAACGACAGCCGCCGTCCGATGTGAATAAAAAGTGTACCTGAAATCATTTTTGTCAATCAAACCCTGATATTGCTCATTACCTCTAAGAATGCTTAACAGAAAGCGTTCTCTCTCTTTGTAAGCGCGTTCGGTCAGTTGAGTTTTCAGGCTGTCTACATATTCTTCCCGTTGAGTTTCCCGTTGTATAGCAGTTATAGTTCTGTTTAAAGCGTTAAGCAATTGCTGTTTCTGCACCGGTTTGAGCAAATAATCATAGACACCGATATGTATCGCATCCTTAGCGTATTTAAAATCATCATAGCCTGTAATTATTATAATTCTGCAATCGGGCAGGAATCTTTTCACTTCTTCGGATAATTTTAAGCCGTCCATCACAGGCATTCGAATATCCGTCATGATTATGTCCGGGAGATGTTCTTTAGCCATTTTAATCCCCTGGATTCCATTCGCTGCCGTTCCGACAACCTCAATATCAAGTTCCGACCAGTTCAAAAAATCAGTCAGGCCTTCTCTTTCCCACACCTCATCTTCTACAATCAATAGTTTATACACCTTTTGGCCTCCTGTTAACCAGTTCTCCGTACTCACCGGGGCTTATGCCGAACCTCTTTTTAAACAGGCAGCAAAAGTATGAAGCATTCGGTATGCCGACCGATTCCGCCAAATCGGACACCTTCATGTTTTTATAATGCAGCATTTCTTTTGCTTTATCTATCCTATAATAATTTAAGTACTCGTTAAAACTTTTACCCGTGTATTCTTTAAAAATGCTACCTATATAGTAAGGATAAAGATTTATTTCCTTCGATACACGCTTTAAATTTAATTCTTCCGGGTATTTTTCCTCAATAATTTTAAGCACGGTTCTGGCTATGTTGTCTTCATGGCAGTCTTTTTCCATATTTACGGCAATTCTGCTCAAAAAACCGGTAAGGTAATTCCTCGTTTGGGAAAGCGAATCAAGCATTGTATAATCCACACCTTGTTTTTCATGATCCCATAGAGAAACATATACCCCGTCTTCTTCCGTGCTGTTGGCCAGAATTGTATTCAGACCGTTAATAATATTCATAATAAATCGGTTAAAAAGTATTTTAGCGCCTGAAAGGTTCTCCCTAAGCATCGCAAGGAAATCATCTACCAGCCGTGTACTCTGATTCATATCTCCTTTTTGAATACAGTGAACAATCTTTGACGAAAGCGAATCCGCTTTTTCAATCAATTGTCCGGTTAAATCCCAGTTGTTCCGCTCAACGTCTTTTATGCTGCCGTAAAATAAAACATCGTGATAATTGGCTATGAACCTGAAACTAATCGCTTCCCGTGCCTGTGTATAAGACCGCGGCATGGATTCAAGCCCGTTGACAATTTCTCCGACCCCGGCAATACAATCTGTTCCAAACCTTTTTTTTATTTCATCCATCATTTGCAGCAAAACAGCTTCCAGTTCCCGTATGTCCGGGGGCGCATCAATACACATAACAATATCTTCCTGAAGTTCACTGCATGAAACCGCTATTCCCCTGGTCCCGAGAATTGTGTTCAGCAATTTTGTTACATCCCGCGGCGTACAGGTAACCGGATTCCCTTCATATTTGCCCGGGTATAAAGATAATATTGCAACAAGCTTATTCTTAAATGTATCAAGCCATCTCATCAGCGGGAGTTCATAGATATGCGTCAGCTCGGTTTTTTGTTTTAAAAAGTCGATAAGAAGGTAGTCACGATTTTTACTGGCATATTCCGTCCATTCGCTTTTCAGCGCATTTATCTCTTTTATTATGCTTTCTTCATGATCAAGATCATTAAGTACGTTATTGATTACCTGTTCAAGGTCTTTTCTTCGGATAGGTTTTAAAAGATACGCGAAAGCATGAAAATCGAAAGTTTGCTTTGCATATTCAAATTCGTCATATCCGGTTAAAATAATAATCTTTGCATCAGGAAGAAAAGCCCTGATTTCGCGTGCCATCTGAATTCCATCCATTAACGGCATTTTTATGTCCGTTATAATAATATGCGGATTGAGCTCTTCAGCCATTTTTTTGCCTTCCACACCGTTGCAGGCGCAGCCTGACACCTTAATCCCAAGGCTTTCCCAGTCAAGAAAATCTTTAAGGCCTTCTCTTTCCCATTTTTCATCTTCAACAATCAATAACTGGTACATATTCCCTCTATTAATATATGTGACATTACCGGCATATTTTTTGCACAGTTGACGACCTTATGAGCACAGAATGAAAACTGCAGTATTTCATAGCTTTCTAAATTCATTATAAAAGAAAACTTTAACCGGTTCAATATATACCGGTTTATGGTGTTTTTAGCTTCCTATGCCATTCTCCTGTTGTTTTATAAAAATATGCGGATACAAAGAGTACACATAACTTCGTTATCATCAATCCGTTATTTCAGCCGTTGATTTAACCCGTGTAAGCTCATGTCTTAAATCTCGTTCGGCGGACATGTCGAATATGGGAGTTCCGTCTCTGCCAAAATGAACCCTTCGGATTGCCGTACATCTTGGACTTCTTTTCATCGTTTCCTGTGCATGATACGCAATCATAAGGTTTCCGGATTTATCCCTGAAGAAAGTATTGTGGCCCGGCCCGTACTCGCCTTTTATAGAATAATAGGATAAAACTGGCGCGTTGTTTTTCACCCAACTACCGGGATTCAGCAAGTCGGCGCTTTTATCGGCAGTCAAAAGGCCAAGCACATACGAATAACCGCCGGCTGCTCCTCCTGAGTATGTAATATATACTTTATCTTCCGTTACAATTGTATATGGCCCTTCGTTGTTTATAGTATGTTCATTATTCTCCCAGCCGTATAACGGCCTCGACAGCAACACCGGCTCACTTGTCAGCCGCCACGGTTCTTTCTTATCTATAGTTGCAATATACAGCATTGAACCTGAATCTTTAGGCGTTCCAATGTGCAAGCGGTATGACCACACCAAATAGGCTTTATTGCACGCCTCAAAATACGTCATGTCCAGCGTAATACCTTCCGCCGCAAGATAGGTCCCGTCCATTTTCATAACACGGATTGGCTCTTCCCAGCTATCGGGGTCAATAATGCTGCCATTCTTTTTTAACTTCATGATATGTGACTGCGGTCCCCAGACCTTTCCGCCTACTGCAAACAAAATATATAGTTCATCTCCGATAAGTTGAAATTCCGGAGCCCAGAAAGTTTGAACAAATCCTTTTTCCTCATTCCGATCGAGGATAATATGTTCTTGTACACCGTCATCGAACAGCCCCATTACCGTATCCGACTCACGGACATATAACCCCACGGCGTCGGTGTTGTCATTTGTCGCGATAAAATAATATTTTCCATGCCATTGTATTATATCAGGATCGGCATATCCAACAGCCAACGGAAATGGATAGACATCCTGAATAACCGTGCCGGAGATTTCGTAAACTCCCGCCTTTGAAAAATCAATGCTTTCAGTGTCCCATACAACCTTTTTGACTGCGGCAGAACCATCATTATAAACCGCCGTCGCCGTTACCGCATTAATTTGATCCTTTGTTCCAACCCTGATGTATTCCGGCACTTTGATATCCGTGTTTACAAGAGGTGACCATTTGATTATAAGGTTATTTCCGAAGCAGGCGTCCACTTCAAGGACATTACCCTTAACGGCCCCTTCGGGAGCGGACAACGCGGTTTCGTATGCAGGCATTTCGCCGGGTTTCGCGTCCGACGCGTTATCCAGTTCAGTAATATCCTCAATTTTATTTTGAAAACATCTTCCGTCATTATCCTTCCAGCTCAAAACATACAGCTTATTAAAAGCATCGTATTCACAAACTATTTCACTCACATATACATCCATATGCAGATTTATCAAGCCGATCTCTTTAAAATAATAAAGATCGTCGGAGAGCCATAACAATACTTTGCCCTTGCTTTCGCTGTCATCACTGCCGTCGGCATTTATTCTGACAGCCGCTATCCCATACTTGCCATCGGCTGTATAAAACAAATATGGTTTTTTCAATCCTTTTTCATTAATAGTATTGTCTTTTGAAATTGTTGCCGATGCGAATACAATACCGTAATTTTGATTCAAAGCTTTATATGCATACCCATCACTGCTGTATGCCATATGTACGCTATAGGCAAGATGTGACGAATACATATTCCTAATCGGCGTTCTTGTATACACTAAGATTTTTCCTTTTGACAATTGCCTGTCATTTTTCTCATTCTTATTTTTCATAATACCTATCCGCCTTATCAAGCATTGTACTAAAAAACAATGGGGAATATTCAGCTATTTCGATTTTTCTCTTTTCCATATGAATAAACCACCCTGATAATATTTTCAGATTTGGGCAGTATTTCAACGGACAGCAAAAAAATTTTTTCCTTTAGCCATAAAATATACCAACTTAATTATTGATCTATTTAATGCTATTTTAACATATAACAGAGTATTAGACATAATTTTTATAACAAAACATATACGCAGCATGTAAAAACATGCTGCGTATATGTTTGTTTTTTAGAATTGAATTCTAACCAAACCCAAAAGAGCTTAATGATATATCAGATTAACCGATAACGCTTAAATCAGGTTTATACCGTATATCCCTGTTATTTAAGGATAGCACCTGCCGTTAAAGCGTTTTCTATCTGCTCATTTCCGATTATATATACAAGTATTGTGGGCAGGCTCGTTATAATCATTGCAGCGCCAATCTGGCCCCAATGCGAAACGCCTATGCTCACAAAGAAATTTAAAAGACCGACCGTCAACGGGCGTATCTTGTCCTCGGCTCCCAAAATAAAAGCCAGAAAAAATTCGTTATATGTGTTCATAAATATTAAAACACACTGTGTTGCAATTGCCGGTTTTATAATAGGCATTATAATCCTGAAATATGTCTGGTAAATACTGCATCCATCAATACAAGCCGCCTCTTCAAGTTCCCTGGGCAGGCTTCTGAAAAAAGCATATAGCATAAGAACACAGGAAGACAACGCAAAGGCCGAATATGGCAAAATAAGACCCATGTGCGTGCCTTTAAGTCCCAAATCCCGGGTCATAATCAGCAGCGGAATAATAACCACCTGGGATGGTATAATAAGCCCCATCGAAATATAACTTAACGCCAGGTTTTTACGTTTCCAATCCATTCTGCTGAAGCAGTAAGCGAGCATACTTCCGAAAAAAACCGTTATAATTATCGTTCCTACGGAATATATAACACTGTTGGCTAAATATCTTGGAAAATTAAACTTTTCGAGCGCATCCCCATAGTTGTTAAAAACCCATTGCTCTGGCAGGCCAAAAGGATTATTATATACTTCGCTTTTTGTTTTGAATGATATATTCAGCATCCAATACATAGGGAACAGAAACGATATTCCCATCAGTATCATTAATGTATTCACGAGTATCCTGCACTTGCCTTTTATCATATTCCATACACCATCCCGTTAAAACTCAATTTTTTCCCGTGCAACAAATTTGTTGATTAGAAAAGTCAGCACAAGGCATTCAATTACGAACAGAATAGCAATCGCGCAACCCTGGCCGAAATCTGACGCTGAAAACGCTCTGTAGTACAAATGATAAATTACGGTTCTTGATATATCACCAGGTCCGCCGGCCGTCATTATCCTTACATGGGCGAACTGTGCCATACAACCAAGGATGGAGAGAACAAGCAGATACTTCGTAACATCCTGCAGCAAAGGAATAGTTATCTTAATGCTTGATTTAATAAATCCTGCACCGTCAATCAATGCAGCTTCATAGTAGGTTTTTGGAATAGCTTTAATGCCCGTGTAAAAAAGCAGCGCGTTTAAACCTAAATACTGCCATAAAAACGCCACTGCGATTGCCGGAACTACGGTTCTGCTGTCCGCTAACCATGCCAAAGCGAGGCTGTCTAAACCCAGCGCTCTTAATATGCTGTTCAAAAGCCCCCACATCGGTTCATAAATCGCAATCCACATTTGTGCTATAACCGTTACCGAAAGCACAGCAGGAAGCACACTGCTGGCTTTAAAAAACCTTCTTATCGGTTCACTCAGCCTATCCATAACGAGCGCTAAAATGAGTGAAACCGGCAGAGCGACAAAGGTAGACAGGAGTACAATCACAAACGTGTTCAGGTTCGCTCTCCAAAAGGTATCATTTTTCAATACATCAATATAATTTTTTAAACCTACATATCCCATATTTCTGAAGCCATCGTTTTTTTGAAAACTGATAAGGACTTCGGGAAAAATCGGATAGATAACAAAAACCGTAAATAACAACAGTGCAGGAAAGGCAAATATAAATATAGCAAGTTTGTTGCCGTATAATTTGTTCATCCGCATCACCTTATTAATCAACATCCCTATATGAGCCTATACCCATATAGGGATGTTTTTGCGCTTCGTATTTCAGTAAACAGCCTTTATAGATTAATCAAAGTTTTCAGCCCATACCGGATTAATTACACTAATCCAGTCATCAGGTGAATACTGTCCTGTGAGCAGTTTGCTGTTTTCTGTCGCAAATTCCGCCGACATCTTAGCATTAAATGTAGCCGCCCACATAGACGGAACTTTTATCTCTGCTGCGTCAAACTGATCAAGGTTCTTTTGCATCAGAGGAGAAACGCCTTCGATCTCAATTCCTGTGTCATACATCGTTGGAGCTTTCTGTTCGATATTATAGTACAATGCATCCTGAACTGCACAGAACATAGCAAACTTTGCGGCTATCTCCGGATTTTTTGAATTCGCCGCTGCGAGATATCCGCTGAGAGGAGCCCCCCAGTATTGAATTACATTGTTCGGGTCAACCGATGCGCTCGCAGAAGGCCACGGAACAAAATCGAGATCCGGGCATGCGCTTTCAAGATTACCGAGTTCCCAGGTAAACATAGCAAGCATTGCTGACCTGTTAGATGTAAACATTTCCATTGCAGGACCATAATCGATATTCGTTACGCCGTCGGCAAATGCTCCGACTTGTACAAGTTTCTGTATTCTACCTAATGCATTTTTAACCACTGGGTTTGAAAAATCGGTCTTGTTATTTACAAGATCAATCGCAACCTGTGGATCTTCAGCCATAATCATTGTCTGAACCATATGCAGGTTCGGAGTCCAGCCGTCTTTTCCGACGATTGACATTGGAACTATTCCGCTGCTCTTAAGCGTTTCACAAACACTTACAAGCTCATCGAAAGTTTTCGGCGGTTCAACATTATTTTGTGCAAAAATGTCTTTATGGTACCATAACCGCGGTGTAAAATACTGATCCGCGCCAGGCTGCACACAATAAAGTTTTCCGTCTTTATCGGGCGAAACGAGATCTTTCATTTTGATTTTCCTGGCAAAATCTGAATCCTTTACATATGGATACAAATCAAGCGCATTCCCTGCCGCAATGACAACAGTTGACAAATTCTGCTCCGAAAACCATACATCAGGCATATCACCGGATGCATTGTAGGCTTTTAGCTTGTTTGCATAATCCTGTCCTCCGCCTCCTAAGTCATACTCAACTTCTACATTGGGAAATTCTTTTCCGACATTCACTTTTATGTAATCTTCGCGAATCCTGTTCCTGTTTTCATCGGAGCTTAAAGACAGGAATTTGATTTTTACCTTTTCAGCAGGTTTTTGATCCGCTGGCTTATCAGCGGTGCTTGACCCTGTGTCCGCCGGTTTTGATGTATCCGGTGTTGATGGTGCTGCCGTACATGCAAACAAAGAAATTAACATGACGATTGTTACAGCTAAGACAATCAGCTTGGATAAACGATTCATTTCTCTGCCTCCTTCAATTATTCATTTTACAAAATTTACCCTTTCGAAAGGTACGCTACTATTTTATATTGCTGTTTGTCCATATTAAAGTGAATATTATTTGTGCATAAGGAATAATCTTGGATGATATTCTATTAATATCAGCGCCTTATGCTCTCTATATATTTGCTCGGAGACAGGCCGTAATGCTTTTTAAAACATTTCCCGAAATAATTCGCATCCGCGTAACCTACCTTCGCGGCAACATCAAGAACCAGATTATTGCCGGCATCGAATAGTTCCTTTGCCTTTATCATCCTGTATTCGGTCAGGTATTCATTAATAGTAATTCCCGTATCCCGTTTGAAAATGAAGCATAGATGTGAATAATTAACATAAAGATTTCTTGCTATCTCATCAATATTCATATCACTGTTATCGCAGTGTTCATGAATATACTTCTTAACGCCTTCCACTATCACGGATGCCTTTGAGCTTCTGCTTCTTGAAGCGGCTTCGAGCGTATTTTTAAATATTCTTTCCATGTACTCTCTAATCTCTTGTATCGAACGCTTTGATTGTATT
>Ga0123334_1005805_pt1 | contig 11709 bp, 13 predicted proteins | sample BiotimSIPDNA_FD_89706 | JGI IMG/M metagenome (GOLD analysis project Ga0123334, IMG submission 89706) | Anaerobic biogas reactor microbial communites from Washington, USA - Biogas_R1 time_0 SIP DNA | ecosystem: Engineered > Bioreactor > Anaerobic > Unclassified | place: Washington, USA... | reverse complement strand
TAGATTTTATCAAATTAGCTTGGAACCAAAAGCTGTTGCAACTATTTGTTTTAAAAAAAGAAGGCCGTATTGACGGTGTGGTCGGTTTCTTTTGTAGAAACGGCGTTATGACGACTCCATTTTTTGGTTATGATCTATCAGTCCCTCAAAAAATAGGAATTTACCGGATGCTTTCAGCTAAACTTATCCTGGAAGCGGAGCAACGAGGTCTCCTTTTACACCAAAGCTCCGGCGCGGCAGAATTCAAGCGTTGTCGGGGAGCTGTTCCCTGTTTGGAGTATAATGCTGTATATACAAAACATATGCCGTTTCGAAATAAACTAGGGTGGAGATTAGTTGAGTACTTGGCGAATAAAATCGGAGCCTATCTAGTAATAAAGATGAAATTATAATACAACTGAGTCTGAAACCCTACTAATCCGTCGGATAAAGCCGGAGCCGATAGTACTCTTTAGCGGTCAATTCCCCAGTCACCGGAAGCTCTAAGTCAGCCTGGCACTCTTTTAAAGCCTTCTCGGTCCAATAATCAAAAACGCCATTGGGTTTTTTTGAATAGTAACCAAGTTGCTTGAGACGGATTTGAAGGTAGTAGACATCCGAACCAATCATGCCTTTTTTAAGTTCCCGCCGGTCCCGAAAAGGATTGCCTTCGATATAAACCGGGGCGCCGGGATTGACCCATTGATAAATAGTTTCGATATGGTGGTTGAACATTCGGATACAGCCATTACTAGCCCTGCTTCCAATCGACCAGGGCTTGTTGGTTCCGTGGATACCATAAACCCCGAAGGGGACGGATAAACCCAGCCATTTGGTGTCTCCCTTAGCCCAAAAACCTTTGCTCACAACCTTCCAGCAACCAGCCGGAGATGGGGTCTCCAACTTGCCGATGGCCACTGGAAAACTTCGAAAGGGTTTCCGATCAACTAAAACCGTTAAGGTTAAAGAGTTTAACTCGACTAAAATTTCTAATCGGCCGGAGGGGAGTTTTTCGGCAGTAGGCCTGTTTGCAACGGAACCCAAAGCCTGCCAGGTTTCCCGGCCGATTATTCCCGTTGGTTTTAGATGGCGCGACTTTTGAAAAGCGATTACCGTTGTTTCCATTACTCGGTCAAAACGGCCATTAGGGGTTGGCTTATAAAGGGAGAGCCCTTTCAAATATTCTTGTAATTCAAAGAGCAATTCCCGATCCTGAACCGATCCGTTCCGGGATAAAATCGGTTCCGACCGGCAATGGCAATAATCGGGATCAGGTTCCGAGTGTGCCGATATAAGGGCAGCCCAATTAAGACCAATAATTATTACCAATATAATTGGAAAAATAGACTTCCTCATCATTCACTTCCGTAAGTTGTTTTTAAAAACTTTACTAGAATAATAGTCACGGGTTCTCTTCTTAATAACCCTACTTCCAAAGGAAAAATCAAGCGCCAATTAAATATATGCGCTCATTATTAGGTTAAAACCAAAACCGGTGAAGCTAAGCTTGCAAATCTTTGTTTTATGAAGGAGTTTGGAAGATGTTGACGAAATCATTTTAAAGTTTGTGTTGACTCCTTACGAACGGCATTGCTCCGCTTCTTTAAACAGGAAGGGATTAAAACCATGGAAAAAGATGAACTGCTCAGGTTAATTGCCCCCTGCGGACTAATGTGCCATACTTGTGACGCCATGGAGGATGGTGTAGTCAATAAGGCGGCCAAGGAACTATTATTCGTATTAGGTTCTTACGATTCTTTTCTCAAGAGTTGCCCCGGTTCCAGGCCGATTTCCGGGAAATATCCCGACTTCAAAGAGGTATTGGAGTATCTGGCCAATGTTAAGTGTAAGGGTTGCCGGGAAGATCATTGTCTGGGTTCCGATTGCATCGTTCCGGAATGTGTCAAGGGGAAAGGAATCGATTTTTGTTACCAATGTGAGGATTTTCCATGTGATCAAACGGGATTTTCGGATGATCTGAGAGCTAAATGGATTCGTAAAAACAATAAGTTAAAGGAAATTGGAATGGCAGTGTATTTTGAGGAAGAGAAACAGATTCCTCATTATGGGAGTTGAGAGAAGAGAAGAGAAGAGTACCTTATTTGTTATGAAAAAAATTATATGGTATGATAGTTTTGCTTAAATAGCCAGTTAAGGCGGTGGTTTCAGGTGTTTGGCAATTCAGGAAAAATGGTTTTAATCGAAAATAAAGCAACCAGTCCCCGCTACTCATTGTCTTACCGGAGGACTGATTGGGGAAAGGGAGCAAAGAAGCTAAGTTATGATATTATTAGCCGTTTGGTGAAGGATAGTGATCTTCTGCTGGAGGTTAATAGCTCGGTTTTTCCTGAGCTAGCCCCTAGCGACAAAGAAAAAATCTTTCAAGATCTATTGGTCAAGTTGGACGGTTGGAATATCGAATATAAATACGGCAAACGTTTATATCCCAAGCAAACCAAGGTCTTTGGCTTCTCGATTTCCCAGTCGAAAATGGATACCGAACATCAGTTGTTGGTTTATGTCCCGAATCAGATCTGGCTAAAAGATGAGTTTTGGAAATTCCCCCCCGACTATGGTGTTACTTATCATGTATTAAGCCGGAATACCAATGGTCTAAAATTTTTGGAAGATATTCAATCCGGCCAACTAATGGATGAAGAAATTGAGGAACTTTATGAAGCTACAATCTTTGATTATTTCAGTTTTGGACAAATGGGAATTGACACTAGCCTTTCCAAAAAAGAATTGGAGGCATGTTTAAAAGACCTTCATAAAAAAGAGAAGTAAGAATTAATAGTTGATTCTCAATTATTATGGGGAGTAAATCAATCAAGCGGCCCAATTCATATGGACCGCTTTCTGATTATCAATAATACATAAGACAGCTTACTGATTATTTAAAATTAACCGATGCCAAAGTGCTATCAACCAGACTGCGATTGACCATTTTCGAAGCGATATGGGCGCCGGTTGGTTGATAGGTTCCTTGGTTGATATTTTCCTTGAGTTTAGCCACTTTTTCGTTACGGATCTCAGGTGCGTTAAAAAGAGACATTTTAACCAGCTTGACCTCTGGAGCGTGAGGGGAAAGCTTCGGAAGTTCGGCCTTGTTTCTAGGTATTTTGGAGGCCCGGACGTTTTCAATTTTTAATTGGCCTTGCATCTTTAAAACATTCCGAACCTGCTCTTCGGAAACGATCATTACCAACACCTTCTCATAACTATATTGACTATTATTGAAGTAAAGGATTCGGCGGCGCCAAGATTCCGAATTCCATTTAAAACTGAATATGCTCACTAATTATATTCAAATATTTGGAATTTGTAAATGATGCTTCAGCCCTATTTTCCAATTGGCCCTGGTAAACTCCGGTTGAACTATTTTCACTGCTGATAGCATTATTGACAATGGAATACTTTTTAATACATGCTAAATTTTATTTAGATCAAGTTATGTAAATAACTTAAGAGCTCCCTCAAACTGGGGCGCTTATTTGTATTTAGCGACAATATTATCGAGGTATTTCCAGATGATGGGGCAAGGGATAGTTCCGTCCGAATCGGTGATTGACAGGTTTAGGGTTTGGGTGTTTTGATTCCAGTTGGCTGCTAGTTTGACCCCAAAGTAACGGGTATCGACAGTCCAAGGATTTTTACCGGTTATAGTTGAGTTGGATTTTGTTAAAGCCTTAAGTGTTAGATCGATCTTTTCCCGGCTGATGTTCTGGTAAGAATGGGTACCGCATCCGCCCATCTGTTTCAACTCCTTTATCAGGGCAATTATTGCTTACATCGTAATAGTATATTTGCCCCGGAGGTTAAATGTCATTAGGCGAAAGAAATTATTTAGCCATAAAGTTACCATTGAAGCGCCGTGGCGAATCGAAAAATAGTTTCCACGGTTTTTTCCAAATCATTCCGGCTACGGCTTCTGGCAAGTTCAAAGGGGACCGCTACCCGGTTAATACTGAAAATTGCCTTGATGCCACATTCGTAAACAGGATTAATGTCATCTCCGATATCGCCAACAACGGCAATTACAGGGATTTGATGTTCTTTGGCCCTATTACCGATACCGATGGGGACTTTTCCCCGCAAACTCTGACCGTCGATTTTACCCTCCCCGGTAATAACTAGCGTCGCATCGGAAATGATTTGGTCAAAGCCGACACAATCCAAGACAATGTCAATTCCCGGTCTTAACTGAGCTCCTAAAAAGGCAATCAATCCGGCCCCTAAGCCTCCGGCTGCGCCCGAACCCGGTATCTCATGGACCATAACCCCCAAATCTTTTCGAATAATTTCAGCATAATGGGCTAAGTTGCGATCTAAATATTTGACCATGGCTTCATCAGCGCCTTTTTGGGGGGCAAAGATATAAGCAGCGCCGTTTGGACCGTATAAAGGATTATCAACATCGCAAGCCACGGATATTTCAAGTTGATCGAGACGAGGATCTTTATGGGAAAGGTCGATTTTGACGAGGCCTTCCAAACCCTGGCCGGTTAAGGGAATGGACTCATTTTGGTCGTTTAAAAACCTGATCCCAAGAGCGGCAGCCATGCCGATACCACCGTCGTTGGTGGCGCTGCCGCCGATACCGATGACCAATCTCCGGCAGCCCCGGTCCAATGCGTTCAAAATTAATTGGCCGGTCCCGTAGGTGCTGGTCAGGCAAGGGTTTTTTTCGTTTTCAACCAAAGGTAGGCCGGAGGATGCCGCCATTTCAATTATCGCGGTTTCCTGGTCCGGCAGGATGCCGTAAAAAGAATTAATTTCTCTGAATAAAGGGTCTTTGACTTTGACATTGATCCTTTTTCCTCCGGTAGCAGTTAAAAAGGAATCTACGGTTCCTTCTCCGCCGTCGGCTATCGGTACCTTAACCAGGGTCAGATCTTGACGGACCTTTCTTATTCCTGCTTCGATACTATCACAGACCTGGCTCGAACTCATCGTCCCTTTGAATGAATCGGGGGCAATTACAACTTTTTTCATTTACCGTCACCCTTGATATTATTCTTGTTATCAATTATAGCGGTATAATGAATTTATTCCTAGCTCGGAATTCTAGCCGTCCGATGGAAATCATGGTTTAAAATTATTCGTAAAATGATATAATTCATATTATTGACTTTACAGATCCCGGTTCATTGATTATTATTTTAAAATTTTCTAATTCAAAAAAGGAGCTGAACTCTAATGTTGGCTGATCTAATATTAGCAGGTTTTGGTATTGCCGAAGATTATAATTGCGCGGAAACGATTTTAGCAGGGGCCAATCAAGTCTATCATCTGGGTTTGGATAAGGACGCGCTGAAGTTGGCTGCCGGTTTTGGCGGTGGAATGGCGATCGAAGGCGATTGTGGAGCGTTGACCGGCGCAATTATGGTTTTAGGTAAATTATATGTTAAGGATCGGGCCCATGAGAGCGATACAATTAAGGAACTAACCAAAGAACTTTTTGAAAAATACCGCCAGGCAATGGGGGAGACGGATTGTGCTCCCTTAAAGACTAAATATCGAAATGATGAAGTTAAATGTCGGTTGGTGATTTTAAAAGCCGCGGAAATTTTGGATGAGATCGTAACCCGGGAAGATTTAAAAGCAGTAGGTATTAACGGAGCATAACATGAAAAAACGTCACCGCCGATTTGTTCTGAAAAGGCCATTCCGATTAATGCTAATTCTTTTGTTAATAACTTTCCTTAGTTTGGCCCCAACCCTTGTTTCGTTATTAGCGGTAGAAGAGACGGATTATTCGGTTCTGGATGTCTCCATCATCACCGAGATGCAACAACACCGGGTACCCGGTTTATCATTGGTGATCTTCAAGGACCAAAAAATATTCTACTCTAAATCATATGGGGTCAAAAATAGTCAGACTGGAGAACCGGTGGACTCAGCTACCATTTTTCAAGGCGCGTCCTTTAGTAAGACTTTAACTGCTTATGCTGCCTTGATTTTGGTTGAAAGAGGGGTGCTCTCCTTAGATGAGCCTCTTCAAAAGTATTTAAAAAAACCATATTTGCCAAAGCAAAGATATGATGATCGGATTACTCTCAGGATGATCCTCAATCACACCTCAGGTCTTTCCAATGATTCCGACGGAAAAGACAGGCAAATTTATTTCCGGCCCGGCGCTCTTTTTTCCTATTCCGGAGCCGGGTTCCGTTATTTGCAACAGGTGATTGAAGACCTAACGGAAATCTCCTTCACTGAATTTATGGATCAAGCAATAATAAAGCCTTTGGGAATGGGATCAAGCTCTTTTGTTTTCATGGATGAATTGGCCCATTTGATGGCAAACGGTCATGAGGCGGGCAAGGTATTCCCGATCACTAAAAAGAAAGCCAATGCCGCTTATAGTCTGCTAACCACTGCCGCGGATATGACCAAATTTAATCAGGAGCTTTGTCGTCCGACTCTTGTCAAACCGGAAACTGTCGCTCAAATGTTGACTCCTGAATCTAAATGGAAAGAAGATATCTTCTGGGGATTGGGTATGGGGATCTTAAAAACCCCAGGTGAAGATTTCTTTTGGCATTGGGGAAATAACTACTATTATTGCAGTTTAATGCTGACCGGCAAAGATTCCAAGTTTGGAACGGTAATCATGACTAATGGTAATACCGGCATGTGGCTGGCAGGGCGCTTAGCCGTAAAAATTATGAACGAGTTCTGCCTTGAGCCTGGAAATGAGCTGAACCAGGATAAGTTTGATTTTGTAATTTAAAACAGGTTAAAAGGCGGGACCCTATATCTGATTATTACCGATGCCGCCCGCCTCATGACACAAAAGGAGCCTACTATGGTAGTCAAAGATGCCACCTATGAACTGACAGCTTTTAAACCGGAACAATACCCCAAACATAATCTACCGGAGATTGCCTTGGTAGGCCGTTCCAATGTGGGGAAGTCATCTCTGATCAACGTCCTGGTTAACCGGAAAAATTTGGCCCGAGAATCGGCGACCCCGGGGAAGACCAGAGGGCTTAACTTTTATAATATCGATCATCAATTATACTTTGTTGATCTGCCGGGATATGGTTATGCCAAGGTCTCCAAAGCCGAACGGGAGTTTTGGGGGCGGATGATCGAGACATATTTGAATACCAGGAACCAACTGAACCTGATCATTATGTTGGTTGATATCCGGCATACTCCATCCTCTGACGACCAGATGATGTATCAATGGATTATCGGCCAAGATAAACCCAACTTAGTTGTGGCCACCAAGTTGGATAAGATACCACGGGGCCAGATCCAGAAAAAGTTACGGGATATCCGGGTAACCCTCGGATTAGGTGAGGGCGATTCGCTCCTCCCTTTTTCAGCCGAGACCAAACAAGGCCGGGATGAGATCTGGAACCAAATCCGCGAGAATTCACCGAAACCGCGAATGAACACTAATAAACGCGAATAAAACCATAATTTTGAAAAGAATTTCAACCAAGAACATTATTAACCACGAAGAAGACGAAGAAAGAGTTTAACAAACATTATAGATTGAATATTAAAACACTTCCCTTCCAACCGTCTTCGTGCCCTTCGTGGTGATAAATGTTATTATATTATTATTATTAATGCGCTAGATTGGAGAATCTTTGATGGGCAAAAGTTTAGTATTGGCTGAGAAGCCGTCGGTCGGCAGGGAGATTGCCAAGGCGCTCTCATGCAATCAAAAGGGTAATGGGTGCTTCATTGGGGCAAAATATGTTGTTACCTGGGCTTTAGGTCATTTAGTGACTTTGGCCGATCCTGAAAATTATGATGCCAAATATAAAACTTGGAGACTGGAAGATCTACCGATGCTCCCATCCAAGATGGAATTGGTGGTTATCCGGGAAACTTCAAAACAGTATAAAGTTGTTAAAGATTTAATGAAACTTCCGGAGATTGAGGAATTGATTATCGCTACCGACGCCGGACGGGAGGGCGAGTTAGTGGCGCGCTGGATCATTAAGAAAGCCGGTTGGCGCAAACCCATCAAAAGGCTTTGGATCTCTTCCCAAACCGACCGGGCCATTAGGGAAGGTTTCGCTAACTTAAAACCGGGCAAAGAATACGAACGCTTATATGCCGCTGCCCAATGCCGGGCTGAAGCCGATTGGTTGGTGGGGCTAAATGTCACCCGGGCCCTTACTTGTAAATATAACGCCCAACTCTCCGCCGGGAGGGTTCAGACTCCTACTTTAGCCTTGGTGGTGGCGAGAGAAGCAGAGATTAAAAAGTTTGTTCCCAAAGATTATTGGACGGTCAATCTGACGGTTAATGGATTTACCATGCAATGGCAAGATCCGGCCAACGGTCAAACCCGAATCTTCAATAAAGAACGGGCTGAAGAGATCATCGCTAAAGTTCAGGGAGGAACCGGTAAAATTAGCGAAGTCAAAAAAGAAGCCAAAAAAGAACTGCCGCCATTAGCCTATGACCTAACCGAATTACAACGGGATGCTAACCGTAGATACGGTTTTTCCGCCAAAATGACATCCTCAATCATGCAACAGCTTTATGAGAACCATAAACTGGTTACCTATCCCCGGACTGACTCCCGTTATCTTAGCGAAGATATAGTCCCGACTTTACCGGAACGGCTAAAAAGTATTGCGGTGGGACCATATTCCGAAATAGCGCGGGGGATTTTACGATCCAAAATCAATCCCGGCAAGCGGCTGGTGGATAACGCCAAAGTCACCGACCATCATGCTATTATTCCCACCGAGGAACCCGTCTATCTCTCGAAATTGAGTAGCGACGAACTAAAAGTATATGACTTAATCGTCAAACGGTTTCTGGCGGTATTGTCGGCGCCCTTTGAATATGAACAAACCGTGGTTAAAATGGATGTCAAAGGCGAGACCTTCTCCGCTAAAGGGAAAATCATTAAAAGCAAAGGCTGGCGGGGAGTCTATGATGGCCTAGGCAATATTGAAGAAGAAGGGGAGGATCACGATCAGGACCAATCCCTTCCCGAAGTAAAACCGGGTGATCCTTTTCAGGTTCTTGCCGTAAAACTCGCCGCCTCCAAAACAAAGCCCCCGGCAAGATATACCGAGGCTACCCTTCTTTCGGCGATGGAGCATCCGGGAAAAACCGTCGCTAGTGAAGAATTACGCGAAGTACTCGAAAATACCAGTGGGCTTGGAACACCGGCCACCCGGGCGGAGATCATTGAGAAATTATTTAATTCATTCTATCTTGAACGGAACGGCAAGGAGATCTTTCCGACTTCCAAAGGGATTCAGCTGATCGGATTAGTGCCGCCGGAATTAAAATCCGCCGAGTTGACCGGCAAATGGGAACAACAACTGGCCGAAATCGGTAAGGGTCGAACCAACAGCGGTGATTTTTTGGTTAATATTCGAAACTATGCCTCCGATTTGGTTAAAAAAGTTGTCGGCAGCAGTCAAACCTTCCGCCATGACAACCTGACCCGGACCAAATGTCCGAATTGCGGCAAATTTTTACTACAGGTCAAAGGCAAACGGGGCGAACTCTATGTCTGTCAGGACCGGGAATGCGGCTATCGCCAAGGCATCTCTCAAACATCCAACGCCCGCTGTCCCCAATGTCATAAGCGGATGGAGATCCGGGGTGAGGGCGAAGGGAAGCTGTTTTTTTGTGTTTGTGGCTATCGGGAGAAGTTGTCGGCTTTCACTAAGCGCAGAGAAGGGGAGAAAGATAAAGCTAACAAACGGGAAGTGCAACAATTCATCCGGGAGCAAAAAGGGAATGAACCGTTAAATACGGCACTCGCAGATGCGTTGGCGAAGTTGAAAAAAAGCTAGGCAAAGGGTAAGACTATGCAAGTTGATGTTGAGGGAAGTTAACTGGCTGGTTTTGGATGAACCCACCAACCATTTGGATGTAGACGCTAAGCTGGAGTTGAAAAAGGCCTTGCGGGAATTTAAAGGCTCAGTCATAATTGTCAGCCATGAACCGGAATTTTACGAAGATTGGGTTACTGATGTTTGGAATGTGGAGGAATGGACTACTAAGGTAGTTTAAGAAACGAGGTAATAGCCAAAAGTTAGCCCAAAAACGATTATACTAATTGTTTTCGGATATAATCGATTAAATCCGCTGGTGTTATTGGTCATTAAAAAGGAGAAAATTGATGCATCCTCAGAATGTCATACTCATCGGTATGCCGGGCGCCGGTAAAAGTACAATTGGGGTATTATTAGCCAAGACTTTAGGCAAAACCTTTGTCGATACCGATCTTTTAATTCAAGCCCAAGAAGGAAAGTTATTACAAGAATTAATTGATGAATACGGAATAGATCATTTTTTGGAAATCGAAGCAGCGGTTATAGCGGGATTAAAAATCGATAACGCGGTAATCGCTACCGGAGGAAGCGCGATCTATAGCGATCAAGCCGTTAATCATTTAAAACAAAATGGGATTGCCGTCTATCTCCAGCTTACTTATGAAGAGATCGGGCAGAGAATAAAGAACATGGCCAGTCGGGGAGTTGTTATTGGCGCGGGGCAATCATTACTTGATCTATACCGTGAACGGGTTCCGAAATATGAAAGTCACGCCGATTTGGTGATAGATTGTTCCGGGAAGTCCATTGAAGAAGCGGTTCAAATCATTGCCGAAAAAATAAGACGTTTCAATTTATAAAACCATCCCTATACAGCGGAGGAGACATAATGAATATTCAACAGGTTTTTGTCAATGAAAACAATAACAGGGAGGAACCGGATTTTTTCAAGTTTTGCCCCCATTGCGCCCACCCCATGGCGGAGAAAATGGATAATGAAATTGCCCGAAAGTATTGTCCGGCCTGCGGTTATATTCAATACCGCAACCCCTTGCCGGGAGTTTCGATTCTGATAATCCAAGCAGGAAAAGTGCTCCTCGGTAAGCGAGGCCCGGCTAGCTTTCGTCCTGGTACCTGGTGTTTACCGGGTGGGTTTATCGAATTTAACGAGGATTTTATTACAGCGGCCCGGCGGGAGGTTTTGGAGGAAACCGGCTTGGAGATCGAAGTTGAATCGATTATTAATGTGTGTTCCAATTTTTTGAGCAACCGGCTTCATAGTCTCGTTATTCTCTTTCGGGCTTCGGTTAAGGGTGGAACACTCCATGCCGGGGATGATCTGGAGGCTTTAGACTGGTTTCTCCCGGAAGGGAACTTGCCGGAAATGGCTTTTGAATCCGATACTTATCTGATTCGGCGTTATTCCGCTGAACCGATTTCCGGAATTCCGGCGGAAGGGATTTCCGGTTGTTGATGAATTGATTTTAGGAGTCGGCGTTCCGTAGGAACTGTTGACGACTATGTAGGAATCGTTGATTACCATGTAGGGTTCGTTGCCGACCGTGTAGGAACCGGCGACTACCACGTAGGGATTGTTGCCGACTGTATAGGAAGCGGTGACTACCACGTAGGAATAGGTAACCACCACGTAGGAACCATTGACGACCATGTAGGGATCGGCAACTACCATGTAGGAATCGTTGACTGCTCAGGAATTCATACATAGAAGGAGTACTTACAAATGAAGTTTAGACCCTGTATCGATTTACACCAGGGAAAAGTTAAGCAGATTGTGGGCGGGACTTTAACCGATAATTCCGCTAATTTGGTGGAGAACTTCGTCTCGGAACACGATGCCGGCTATTATGCCGAACTCTTTCAAAAGGACGGACTCACCGGTGGACACGTGATCATGCTCGGTCCCGGCAATCAGGAGGAAGCTTTAAAGGCCTTAGCCGCT
>Ga0123334_1005803_pt1 | contig 11711 bp, 11 predicted proteins | sample BiotimSIPDNA_FD_89706 | JGI IMG/M metagenome (GOLD analysis project Ga0123334, IMG submission 89706) | Anaerobic biogas reactor microbial communites from Washington, USA - Biogas_R1 time_0 SIP DNA | ecosystem: Engineered > Bioreactor > Anaerobic > Unclassified | place: Washington, USA... | reverse complement strand
CCCCATTGATGCAATAATTGCTAAAAATACAAGAGCGATTTGCCAACCGGGGATTTTCCTTCCCATTTTGTTCCTCACTTTCCATTTACACCAGTTATAGTTATTTAATACCACATGCTTACCAAAGGTAAAACATATTTATACAAATGTTCCACCTTAGTAAACATTTATTGATAAATACTTAATTAAAAATGCTTTTGTGAGATAGTTTAATTAGAAAAAACTGGTACCGGAGACGGAATGCCCCCTCTATGCCCTGATAGTCAGGACACTCCGCTTCCGGACCATTAAAGTCTTACTTCATTCCAGCTCTTTCTTTGAATCTTTCAACAGAGTTGATCTTAATTCCGAGGAGCTCCGCAATCCTGAACTTAGCTTCCATACCTATGTTAGCTTCTGCACAGGGTTCCACATGCCCCAAACCAAGACCTAATTCTTCTCTGACTTCTGACATGGTAACCACGTCGCAAAGTTCCTCGAGAGTGACATTCAGCTTTTCCGCAACATATTTTTTCGCTTCGTTGATTTTCATCTTGTGCGATAGCTGCATCCGTAGTACCAGATCTCCGGCTGTACGGACACCGCCCATGCTTGCGGCTATGCCGTGGGTTGCCTCTGCTCCGAGGGGATCACCTACGCCAATCTACAATCCGTCGATTTTGCAGATCTCCACCAGGGCTTTGTCAACCCTTGATACGATATCGGCGGGAAGATTTTCGCACATGGGGACACCACATACGCCCATACCGGTATTGGCATGAACCGGAATTTCGGCTACTGCTGTGCAGGCTTTGATAAAGGTACAAACTCTGGCTATGTTCCAGGGGAAGGTCATATTGCAATTTGTGTTCACAACAGGACCGAAAATGGAAGCTCCTGCCTTTTCAGCAAGCTTAACCTGCTTATGAGGATAAAGACCTGCCAGGCGAACATCGTCGTACTTCAGCTTTCCATGCATACCTAAGACAAATTCTCCGGCCATACCTATCTCAACGTTCAAATCCGGGAATCTTTCTTTGATTGCTTCTGTTGCTTTCAGAGATACCAGGAAATCCGCATCTCCTGCCGCGCCGCTGGTATCCAGGTTGATCCCGTCAGCACCTACGTCATACATCTGCTCTGCAACATAGACAATGTCTCTTACGGCATGCTCTACCGCTTCTTCCTGAGCTGCCAGGGATTCTTTGATCTTTCCTTCGGGAAGCAATACTGCCCAGTTGTCCACAGGACCATCAGGCTTTGTATAGAAACCAAGGTTAGGCATAGCACCGTAGAACAACGGCATAGTTGTGCGATTCAAAGCGTGCTTCAGAATCGTTGCTTCACGCTTTGCGACACCCTTAACTGTCTTGTAGTTGTAATCGCTGTAACCGATGTCTACAGAGTCACAGCCCAGGATCCTCTCATGGATCATGGCATTGACTGCCCTGTCCACTGGAATACCGCATTTTGTGTTGATCTTATCGGAACCGGAGTCACTGGTGGTGACGATCTGCATTCCCGGTTCAACACCTACAATGGTTCCCGGCATGGTGATAATGTTATACAGATGTTCAAATTCTTCATCTGTAAGTGGTTCAACTTTGCCTCTCAGAACCGCATCTTCCATACCGGCTTTCATGTCTTCCCGGATTTCAGCTTCGGTCATATGCACGATTGAACCGTCACCCATGCGGGTAAAGTACTTCTTCTCTTGCATTTTAACTTTCCTTTCTCTCTAACTCATTTGCTTCCGCTTCACCTTCCAGAACGATGTCGCGGATTTTTTTGCGTACATCATCAGGTAACGGGGTCGGTTTATAGTTCTCAAGGATCTCGATAGCCTGCTCCCTGGCAGCCTCAGCAATATCCTTGGCACCATTCTTCTCCCAATTGTCCCTCATCTTCCGATTGATCAGATTTGTTGTGGACAGTTCCTGACGCATGTACTTCAGTGTATGGCGTTCTGCCAGGTAATTACCGGCAGGTCCGACCTTTTTGATTACATCCAATGCAATGGTATCTTTGTTGACCGCGATACCCTGCAGGATCCTGCGGACCATCTTAACGATCTCCTGGTCGATCAGAAGCTGCTCATAGCTCATGGTCATTCCCATTTCCAGCATACCCATTCCGTAGATCACATTGCTCCCTGTCAATGCGGGCAGAATGGCTGTCATGGTCTTTTCATGGCCTAACTGAGCATCGATGACTTTGCTGTCCCCCTAAGTCCCGCCTACGTTGGTGGGGATTCCGTAATAATGTCCGATCTGCCCTACGGCGGATCCAAACATTGCATGTTCCGGAGCCCCTACGGGCGAGGTGGCAGACCGCATATCCATTATCGTAGTGGAGCTGCCGTACAGGATCGGATTGCCTTTATTGATGATCTGAGAGAGGACAATTCCTCCCAAAATCTCCGCATTTGTAGTAACCAGTGTTCCTGCTAATGTCGCAGGTGTCGTTCCTCCGCAGAGACCCATTGACAGGATATCGATGGGAAGTCCGTGTCTTGCTGACAGTGCAATAATGCTTGTCTCGTTCTCATTGATTTCCAGCGGGCTGTTGGGACAAGCTCCCATTGTGATGATAGGACGCTCTCTCAGTTTGTCATAACCCCCCTGGATTGCAGCTGCCATATCGATAAACCTCTGGGTGTTCTTTACACCTTCCAGGTCGTGGGCAAAGTTCTTGGTCAGATTATTGAACACCACTTCCGCCTCATGGAGTGATTTCACCCTTTGATCCACATCACCGGCTGCTACTGCTATGGAAAATACGTCAACTGCTTCCAGAGCATCGCAGAAACGGGCTACGTTACCCAAATCCTCTTTTGTTGAATCTCTGACTTCTCCGGTATAAGGATCGATCATCAATACACCGGTTCCAAAGTTTTTAAATGCTACATTCTTACCGCCTACCAGTGTATCGTTTTTTGGATCTCTCCCGCAAAGAGTGAACTCTTCCGGGCAGGATTCAATGCTGTCATTGACGAGGTTTCTCGGGAAACGGACTCTGTCATTTTCTCTGTCTACATCACAACCTGCCGCGCTGTAGATTTCCAGTGCTTCATCACCGTGAATCTGAAGGCCGAAGTCTTCCATGAGATCCAGTGTGGCTTCATGGAGGGCATCCAAATCTTCATTGCTTAATATACAGTAGCCTTGGATGTCTGTCTCGTGCTTAAATTTACCCATTTTCTCCTCCCTTGCTTAAACTGTAGTGATTTAATAAATCTTTAGTCGTTCAGCCAAGAAAGAATTACATTTACTGCATCGGTAGCATCTTCACAATAGGCGTCCGCTCCGATTTTTTCTGCCCAACGCTTTGTAACCGGGGCACCACCGACAAGAGTCTTGACCTTATCGCGGATACCGGCTTTAACCAGGAGTTCTTCTATTTTCTTCTGCTCTGTCATTGTAGTTGTAAGGAGTGCACTGCTACCTACGAAATCAGCTTTGTACTCGATTGCTTTCTCTACAAAAACTTCTGCGGGTACTTCACGGCCCAGGTCATGAACCTCAATACCGTTTGTTTTAACCAGAGAGGCTACGATGCCTTTTCCGATATCATGAACGTCGCCGGCAACGGTTCCGATGACCATAACACCTTTCTTGGGTGCATCTGAACCTTCCATCCTTGCCTCGATCTTCTCCGTAACGACTTTCATTACTTCTGTGGAGAATATCAGTTCGGGCAGGAAGATTTCGCCTCTTCCGAATTGGTCTCCCAACTCTCTCATTCCTGCGCTGTAACCCTCGCTCAGGAGTTCTACCACGTCGATACCTTCGGCATCTGCCTGTGCCAGAGCCTCAAGGGCCTTGTCCTCATCGCTTTCGATGATAGACTCAGCAGCAGCCTTCAAAATCAGTTCTTTACTCATCTTTTTTCCTCCTACTTTTTATTAATGCCAAGCATATATGTTATTTGGTTTTAACGTATTTTTTAATCTCTGCAATAAGCTCTTCCCTTGGGGGAATGATGGAGATATATTTCTGCTCGCCGTTGATGCACATTGTGGGCAGATTTGTCAGTCCCATCTTTCTTGTTCTTGCGATATCTTCCGGAATAAAGTACTTGTACACTCTATATTCCGCAACATCTTTTATATCGTCGTAGATATCCACAACGCTGTTCAACATATAGGTGCAAGCCGCACATTGATCCGGATCCAGTAAGAACAGTTCAATCAGGACCTTGTCAAGATTCGCGTAATCCGGTATTTCAACGTCAATATCATCCACTACTGCAGTGTAGTTCTCGATCATCTTTCTGGCATCATCGGGATTCTTGACCGCTTGAGCTACTGCTATGGTGTTTTCGATCGGTGTATCGTATGGCATATCACAGCCGGGGCTCAATATGAAGTTGTGGTGATCCACACTGTCGAGTATATCGATAACGCTCTTCATATTATCCTGCTGGTTTCCAAGCAGCATTGTTGTAGTCAGGGGGATATTTCCACCGATGGTGACATTGTAGTTATCGCTGACTTTCTTTGCTTCAACCAGATTGACATTCTCATCCACGGAAATACCATCTGGATTCATTTTGCACATGGCCTCGATCTGCTTGGATGCGTTGCCGCAGACAAAGAAATTGGAAAGAACGCCTTTGCTCCTGATGAAATCGAATACTGCTATGAAGCCTTCCGACAGCAGGTTTTCTATGTGCTTTGGAGAAACCTGGCTAACGAGAGGATCTACGATAGCAATGACATCCATGCCGGCTTCAATATAGAAATCCGCCATCTGAATGCTGACCTCAGAACAAAAACCAATCAGTTCTTTCACATACTGGGGGTCTTTGACCATATCCATAAAGATCCCTGTGCCTCTGAGATGGGAAGCAAGGGTGAATGGTCCGCAGATCAGTCCGTACAGAGCGGTTTGGTCTCCGATTTCCGCTTTGACTCTGCGCATTGTATCCAAAATCATGGGAATTCTTCCGGATTCCTTTGTTGGAATGGTGCATCTGCAGGGGATCGTCTTATCATCCGCTAATGGATGGGTCTTTACGGAAGGCGGATTGTTATCTGCCCAGAGTAATGAACAACCTAAGATCTCAGCTTCTACCTGCAGATCGAACATGATAGGCATACCATCAGGCATATACAGCTTGTTTACTTCAAGAAGAGACTCAACAAGCTTATCTGTATCTGTAAGAATTTCCTTTCCTGTATAGCCCTTTAATTTGCCCGCATGAACGCCGGCGAAAGGCACCCAGGGAACACGATCAGTTTTTTCATGGTTTAATGCTTTAATAACCAATTCTTTTCCCATACTAATCCTCCGTTTCTTATTGTAAAAAATCATTAAGAGATGTACTTATACCTATACTAATCTCCAATGTAAGCATAACTTATTAATCGTTAAAAATATAGGAGGATTTAAGCAATAATTGGTACTTATTTTGGGTCAATTTTCTATCACTTGCCCATTTCCCATTTGTTTGGTAAAATAATATTACAAATCCAATGCAATATATGTAATTAAATGAGGTATCGCACAATGAGCCAGAACAAATCTCAAACCTTAAAGCACGCCGGGCTGCAACTATCAGACTATCTGATGGAGTCCATCGAATCTTTCAGCATTCTGATGCAGATCCCTGTTACATTCGTGGACGCTGCGGGAAATATTCGACTGGAATGGGGAAATGATTCCAAAATATGCTCTTTCGCAGATCAATATGGAGTGCCTGCCTCCGATTGCGGAAGGAACCTGCTCTCCTCCATCGATTACGCTTCAAAGCTCGGTGAACCTTACATATTTGTATGCCGGGGCGGCTTAGTTAAAATTGCTGTGGCTCTTTACATAAGCGGTAAATTAATCGGCGGATTTCTCGCCGGTCCCATCGTAATGGGCGCTCTCCGTGAAAGCAATATAACAAAACTGATAAAAGAGGATTCTATCAGCACTTCGGATTTCCCAAAGCTGAACTTTGCACTGAACAAGATAAAGGTATATTCCCCTAAGGAAGTATCCTATATATCACTGATGCTCAACAATTGTATCCTTTCATCCGTAGACAATGCCAGCGACTATTTTCTGAAGAGTGAACGATATGAAAAGCAGTCCAGATTGAGCTCGGAAGTACGAAACTACAAAAAAATACATAAGGATATGAGCTATCCTCAGGAACTGGAGGATCAGGTCAGTCAACTTGTTCGCAGCGGCGATTCAAAAGGGACATCGGAAGCCGCTTCAGGACTGTTGGATGAGCTATACCTGTTGGAAGCCGGGGATCTGAATGCCGTGAAAATGAGAGTTTACAGCCTATTTAATCTGCTGCTTCGCGGTCTTCCTGACTGGGATCAATTCCCACTGGAGTATATTGAAACAGAATCCGGTGATTTGGAATTTTTAACAGATCAAATGGATTATGAGGGCATGAAACATCAGGCATGCTCTATTCTTGGCAACCTGGCAATGCGGTATGCGGATAGTTTCTATCATGGTTCATCAAAAATAGTGGAAGGGACAGTCAAGTACATAAACAAGAATTTCAAAGAAAAACTGACACTTCGGGATAGTGCTGACCACTTCCACGTGAACCAATCCTATCTATCCGCTCTTTTTAAACAGGAAATGGGAAAAAGTTTTACGGAATATCTTACCATGCTTAGACTTCAGGAAGCGAAAAAGCTCCTCAGGAAGACTAATTTAAATCTCACAAATATTGCATACCAATGCGGATTTGAAGATCAGAGTTACTTTTCCAAGGTTTTTCGCAAGATAGAGGGAATCACTCCCAGCCAGTACAGAAACCAGCGGCGTACATCCTCCTGACACTTGTTTATCTTTCCCATCGATTGCAGAAAGTGCAGCCGGAACTCCCTCCGATGCAGTTCTCGCAGGTGGCCGGAGGTAATACTTCGCCATTTTTTACAGACAAGAAGAGTCCGGTTATACTCTTTTGAGGTCTCATCATGCCCCCCGGATTCAGCGTCACATTCACTAGTGACGGATCGATTATTCGAAAGATATCAGCGGTCTGCAGAAGTTCCATCCCATAATACCCGGGGCCAAAAGAGTCGGATAATATACTGTTCTCATCCTTTTCCTTATCCATGGAAATAATGCAGTCCCGGATCTTCTCCCTTGCTGCATCCACGATACTGGTTCCCCAGATATCCCCATAAAGCTGATCGATCACCTGTTCGCTTTCTGTTTGTGCATCTCCGGCAGTAATTATATAAAAATAGGCTCCGTTCACGTTGTCAAGCTGTATTCTTTCAAAAGCATTACAGCTGATTTTCACACCTCGGAAATAAAAATCCCGTCCTTCCGCTTTCTCGGGGATAACATTATGGATCAGAGCTTTGATTTCTCCTTTCCCCCGGATTTCCTCATATATCGCCAGTGCGTGTATCCACATTCTCTTGTGTTTATTATTCTCTCTGTTAAGTCCTGCCGTAGCCAGAAAATAGCGTTCAGCTGCAGGATAAACATCTTCAAAAGGAATGGTTATCAATTTATTGTCCATCTAGTCATACCTCAGTGGTTCTTTTTATTATTCTCTTGCTTTTCTTTTTCTTCCGCCTCAAGAATCGTATATGCCACCTTACCTACCAGAGTCTTCGGCAGAGATTCACGATACTCAAATTCATATGGCATGGCATATTTTGCAATATTTTTCTCGCAGTGAAGGCGAATGCTTTCTTTTACCTCATCTGTAGGCGAAACATCCGGCTTTAATACGACAAAAGCCTTTACTTTCTGAATTTTATAGGGATCGTCCACCCCGATTACCGTTGACATGAGAACGGCATCATGGGCATCGATGATATTCTCTAACTGGGAGGGATAAATGGAATAGCCGGAAGAAACGATCATCCTTTTCAAACGCTGCTTGAAGTATACAAAACCGTCTTCATCAATATAACCCAGATCCCCCGTATGGAGCCATGTAAGTCCGTCAGGGTGGACTTGCAGCGTATGCGCCGTTTCCTTCGGATTTCCTACATAACCCAGCATAACAGTAGGTCCGTTGATACAGATTTCACCCTCTGTTCCGTAAGGGACTTCCTCTTGCGTATTTGTCTTCACAATTTTATAGTATGTGTCCGGGAATGGCAGACCGATACTTCCTTCACGGGCATAGTTTTTCGGAGTAAGACAGCTTGCAGTAACGGATTCTGTCATGCCATACCCCTCACGGATCTGTATATCGGCCCCATGTTCTTTCAGGAACTTATCTACCTTTTTCTTCAGCTCAATGGAAAGAGAGTCGCCACCGCTGAAGACACCTTTCAGGCAGCTGAGGTTGATACCTTTCATCTTTTCACTTTTTAGTAAAGCTTCATACAAGGTAGGAACACCTGCAATAAAGTTAGGTTGGTTTTTCTTGAGCAGAGTTCCGAAAGTCTGGGCACTGAACGCTGGGATCAGAATGCATTTGCACCCATTGATCAGCATAGTATGGATCCCGATACCCAGTCCGAATCCGTGAAATACTGGCATGATGGAAAGCATGGATCCTCCGGGATACAGACAATCACCCATGGCAGTGGTCTGCATTGCAAGAGCGTTGAAATTAAGGTTCGACAGAAGAATGCCTTTCGTGGTGCCTGTCGTTCCTCCACTGTATAGTATAACTGCCGGGTCACTGCCCTTTCGCAAAGCAGTATATTCAAGGCTGTATTTGTCCCCGGCTCTTAAAAAATCTTTCCAGTAAACCACATCTGCATTTTTAGGTATTGCCTTGATTTTTCGACCTTTCGTAAGACTGTAACCTACAGTTTTTACTGTGTTTAATTTATCTTTAATACTCGTTATTATCAGATACTTTACATTCGTGTCTTTTCTGATGCTATCAAACTTACCATAGAATGCATCCAGGGTAATAGCTGCAACGCTGTTTGAATCCTGTAGATAGAATCGGATCTCTCCCTCCGAAGACAAGGGATGAATCATGTTGGAGATAGCGCCGATCATATTGATGGCATAGAAAATGATAACAGCCTGGGGAACATTGGGAAGGCAGACTGTTATGCGATCATCTTCTTTTATTCCCAGTGCCTTTAGCGCCTTTGCACACCTGTGGACTTCTTCTGTGAACTGAGAATAAGTTGCTTTTGTCCCCAGAAAATCATAGGCGATGTGATCCGGATATTTTTGCATCGCTTCTTCTACCATTTGGAACATGGAGCCATCCGGATAGATGAGATTCCGGGGAACAGAATCGTAAAAAGCAAGCCATGGAGCTTTAATCATCATAATTCACCTCTTCCTTAAACGGTGCCTCCAGTAGTACGGGATTACTGATAAGATACTTTAACAGCTTGATAGACTTTGCAAAGTAGAAGCCGTCTCCGATCCTTTCATCGATTGTGATGCCCATCTCCACGATATCTCTTATATGGGAGTTTCCTTCACTATCTAACAGGTTCTCTTTATGGATCTCCCCGACAGTCACCATCACGGAGTTTGTTCCGTATTCCGTAAGATGGTGGTAAGGCGCGCCGCATTTGATACTGCCCAGGTTAGCAATCAGGACAGTTGTATAATATGGGTCAACCTCCGATAAAAATTTCGGCATGCAATTGTAGTATTCAAGCAAGTTCAGAATGCTTGCGAATAAACGAAGCGCTGGTCTCGGGAGCTTGACAAGAAAATTCAGGATCGCATCCAGGTCATTGCCGCCTGTTTCTCTGACTTCATGCACGCATTCAGAAACTTTATGGCTGATCTGACTCAGTGTAGAATCTTCATTGGTTCGTAAAATCATCAGACTTTCTTCTCCCTTGTCTGAGAACTTCTTCTTCACGACAAAGGAAAAGCTCACATCATATCTTTCATAAAATCTCCTGCCGGAGATGAATCGATTCAGATATGGTCTGTGGATTATAGTCTTCGATAATGCTGCTAAGATAAGATGGAATAGAGTCAGCTTGTGTTCCGTCTCCGTTTGATTCTTTTCTGCTATGTACTTGAGAGCCTCGGTTACATCGAACTTTTCATTTATGTACACTTCCGAATCGCATCGCTTCGTTAATACATAGGGCATGAACTGGTGCATGGAGTCAAGGTTGCGAACCCGCTTCGCCTCGCGCCTGTCGCCTCTTTTACGTTTTTCCGTCACTATTCTCTCTCCAAAATCGCTAAATATAGTTGTAATTTTACCATAGTTTGACCTATTGTCAATTTATGCCGCGAGGTGAGATTCTATATCATCTTTCGTCGGTTATGCAAATGAGGTCTTTCCTCAAATTTAATTGAAGGACCGACCTCATATGCAAATGCTTAATATTCAAACAAGGGCGAAGGAGAATTCACCTTGAATGCACAGTTTTTCGTCAACATATCCCTTACCTTTTGCAAAGATAAAGGGAGGTTTACTCTTGGTAATTTCGCATAGAAATTTAACCTGATCCCCCGGCTTCACAGGATTTCGAAAACGAACCTTATCCAGACTGGTATAGTAAGGAGTCTTTCCCTGTGCATCCGTTGATAAAAGAACAGCACAGGTCTGCGCCATCATTTCACACAGGATCACACCGGGTACCACCGGATTTCCGGGAAAATGCCCTTGGAGGAAAAATTCATTCCCTCTCACATTGTATATCCCCACTCCTCTTCCTGATTCATCGATTCCCGCATCATCCAGTAATAGCATGGGCTTGCGGTGCGGCAGGATCTTTTCCAGATCTTCTGTTTTCATCATCGATCCCCTTTCCTTATTGCCAAAGCTGCATTATGTCCGCCAAATCCCAGGGATGTGGAAATAGCCAGATCTATATCAGCTTTGACCTTTTTGTTAGGAGTATAGTTGAGATCACAGTCCGGATCCGGCTCCTTATACCCTATAGTGGGGGGGATCTCTCCGGTCTGCAGTGCAACAACGCAGGCGATTGCTTCCACGGCTCCAGCCGCTCCCAACATATGGCCCGTCATGGATTTCGTGCTGCTGATATGCACTTTCCTCGCGTCTTCTTCTCCCAGAACTTTCTTGAGAGCCACTGTCTCCGCTTTATCGTTCAAAGGAGTGGATGTTCCATGAGCGTTATAATAAAGCTTCATTTCTTTGTTGTAGCCCGATTCTTCCAAAGCGAGGCGAATGGCATTAGCTGCTCCCTCTGCTTCCGAATGAGGTGCGGTGATATGATAAGCATCGCATGTATTCGCATAACCTGTCATTTCACCGAAGATCTTTGCTCCACGATTCTTTGCGTGTTCATATTCCTCAAGGATCACAATGGCAGCACCTTCCCCGATAACGAACCCGTCTCTTCTGGCGTCGAAGGGAATGGAACTATCCACGGGGTCGTTCCTTGTTGAGAGAGCCGTACTATTCGTAAACCCGGCTACAGCAAGACCATTGATAGCCGCCTCGGCTCCGCCTGCAATGATCGCATCCGCATAACCAAAGCGGATGGCACGATAGGCCTCTCCCAAAGCATGTGAAGATGTAGCACAGGCAGTAACTACAGGGAGACACGGTCCCATGGCTTTGTACCTTATAGCGATGTTTCCCGCCGCCATATTGGAGATCATCATAGGAATGAACAGAGGAGATACTTTTCTCGGTCCTCCGTTTAAGAATTTGTCTGTAGTAGTAACAAAAGTATCCATCCCGCCTATTCCGGAACCCACATACACACCAAGTCGTTCCGGCGCTAATGTTCCTGCGATGCCGCTTTGTACGACTGCTTGTTCTGCGGCAGCCATAGCATACTGGGTGAAAAGGTCCATGCGACGCGCTTCACTCTTATCGATATAATCTGTAAT
>Ga0123334_1005798_pt1 | contig 11728 bp, 8 predicted proteins | sample BiotimSIPDNA_FD_89706 | JGI IMG/M metagenome (GOLD analysis project Ga0123334, IMG submission 89706) | Anaerobic biogas reactor microbial communites from Washington, USA - Biogas_R1 time_0 SIP DNA | ecosystem: Engineered > Bioreactor > Anaerobic > Unclassified | place: Washington, USA | collected... | reverse complement strand
ATCTTCGAGAAGGGGCTGCCCGGCTTCTTCCGGGCCTTCCAGGACCGCTTCGCCGGCCCCAGCCATGACATCGGCATGCTGACCATCGCCAAGAGCATCTGGGAGAAGAACGGGTCTCCCGCTGGTGGCGGTCCCGACCCGCGGGCCTTCAAGCCGCGCTACGCCACCTTCATCGGCATCGGGGGCAGCGACTGGGCCTGCCGCATGTCGGCGGACTACGGGCTGTTCGCCATGGTGCAGATGTGGAAAGTGGTCGACGACTTGGTCTTCACCTGGGCCAAGTCGCTCACCATGGAGGACGACCGGGTGGCGCAGATCCGCCAGGCCGGCCGCAATATCGCCAAGGCGGCCATGGAGCCGGAGAGCTACAAGTACCTGGGCGACCCGGGCATCTGCGCCAACTGCCACTCGCGCCTCATGTACCTCACCGACGACGCCACAACCGTGGAGTGCAGCGTTTGCGGCATCAAGGGTGAGTTGGTTGTCGAAGACGGCAAGATCAGGTTCGCGTATCCGCCGGAGCAATTGGAGCACGCCCACAACACGATCCCGGGCAAGATCAAGCACGTCGAAGACATCGGCAAGAACGAGGGCGCCTTCGCCGCGGCCAAGCAGACCGACGAGTACAAGCAGCGCGCCGAAGCGTATAAGGCCTTCATCCAGCCCAGCAGGCCGGAGAAGTAGACCGGACGGCCCACTGCCGCCAGCCTCAGGAGGAATCAAGCAATAATGGCCTTCTTCCCAGCGTTTCAGCCCATGCGGAGCTTCATCCTGCAGAACTTCCGGTCGGACAACGACCGGCCCAAGATCTGGCGCTGGCTCTACAAGCAGCACGTGCCCGAGAGTATCTCTCAGTTCATGCCGTACTGCACCAAGTACTGCACGTACCACGCGCTGCCGTTGCCCGAGGGGGCGCTCGACTTCGGTACCTACAACGGCATGATGACCGAGCACTACTGGCTGTTCAACATCTTTCAGAACAAGGGTAGCGCTCACTCCAGCGGTCTGGCCTTTGGCGAGGAGTACCCCGAAGACTTTATGGAGCTGACCTGCCAGCCGCCCAGCGACGTGCTGCGGCAGTCGGGTTGGCAGGGGAGCCGCGACGGCTACCACCCGGTGGTCTTCTCGTTTGCCCCCGTCTTCTGGGAGGACGACTTCAAAGGCTCCGGCCGTTTGACGGACGCCGGTCCGAACGTCCGCTGGCTGTTTCTGCTCAAGTATCCCGACGGGGTGTCCATCGACGAGGGCGACGCTTGGTTCAACGAGGTCTTCGCCCCCGAGGTGTGCGCATACCCAGAAGTGAACCGTTTCATCTCCAGCCGACAGCTGGACGACCCCCGCATCAATCCATTCCAGCGCATCACTGAGATCTGGTTCGACGACAGCGAGGGCTGGCGCAAGGTCTTTGTGGAAAAAGCCGACCGGTTCAGCAAGCCGCCTTGGGCCGCGTGGGACAAGCTGCCCTACTTCGAGCCCTTCAAGGACTTCATAGGCGTCTTCATCCTTGACCGGCCCGAGTCCGACCACCTGCAGCAATGGCGGGGCTACATCACCACTCGCTGATCATCCGAGGAGAACACATGGGCGAATCAACCGCATTCACGCCGCGCACAGAGGCGCTGGCCAAGAACATCGAGCAGATCGGCTATCACGACCTGGACGGTAAGCCCGGGTTCCAGATGGCCATGCAAGAGGTCGACGGGCGCTACTACCTCTACTGCGCGACCTTCAAGCATCCGGGCTGGCACATCCTGGACGTGACAGATCCCACCAAGCCCGACCATCTGAAGTTCATCCCCGGACCCGATCTCCCCGGGCAGGGCACGCCCAAGATCCAGGTTGCCGACGGTCTCATGATCACGGCTCTCGGCGGCACGTTGCCCCGGTTGCACGGCACCGAGTGGGGCGATCCCTTCGAGCAGGGAGTCATCATCTGGGACGTCAAAGATCCGGCCAATCCCAAGAAGCTCTCGCAATGGGACAGTGGCGGCATGGGCGGCGTGCACCGCTTCTTCTACAGCGGCGGCCGCTACGTGCACCTCTCCGCAACCTGCCATGGCTTCCGCAACTACCTCTACCGCATCCTGGACATCGCCGACCCCACCAATCCGGTGGAGGTGGGACGTTGGTGGTGGCCCGACCAGTATCTGGCAGGCTACCTCGAAGAGAAGCACGGCCCCGACTTCGATCCTGAGATGGACATGTTGAACAGCGGGGTCATGCACGGCCCGGCCTATCCCAAGGGGGATCTCGCCTACGTGAGCTACATGGGCCAGGGGATGGTGGTTCTCGATATCTCTGATATCACCTTGCCCAAGCTCATCGGGCAGCTCAAGCACCACCCGCCGCTCGCCGGAAAGCTGGCGGGGGCGCGCTGCCACACGGTGCTGCCGCTCTCTCAACGCGACTACGCCGTGATGACCAGCGAGGGCGAGCGCTACCCGGTCTTCAACGAGGAGATCACGAAACGCTCGGGCGCTCAACCCATGAACTTCATCGGCATGGTGGACATCGCCGACCCCACAGATCCGACGTTGATATCGATCTTCCCCTACCCGGAGATCCCAGAGGGCTGGCCTTATAAGAACTTCAATGAGATACCCGGTGTGGGGGTCGGCCCGTTCGGTCCGCACAACATCCACGAGCCGCATTATCACCCGGCTTTAGAAGACCGCAACGACCGTGTCTACTGCTGTTACTTCCATGCGGGCCTCAGGGTCTACGACATCAGTGACCCGTTCGTGCCGCGGGAGATCGCCTACTTCCTCCCGCCTGATCCGCCCAAGTGGCTCTTCACCGACCGGGCCGGCAACAACATCTTCCCCGGACCGCGCATCGCGACCACCGAGGACATCGTGGTCGACAACCGCGGCAATATCTTCATCGATACCTTCCACGACGGCATCTACGTCTTGCGTTGCACGGTGTAGGTCAAAGCCATGGTCGACTGTGCCAAGGAATACAGGGGCTCGTGAACACGGGTCTGTCAGGTGAGTAAGGAGGAGCGGGTGAACACCATCATCGTCAACAAGGAGCTCTGTAACGGCTGCAAGAAGTGCTTCCAGGCCTGTTTCATCGACGTCATCAAATGGGACGCCGCCGCCAAGAAGCCCATCATCGCTTATCCGGAAGAGTGCGTGCAGTGCATGTTCTGCGAGCTCAACTGCGACCAGGGCGCCATCAAGGTGCATCCCAAGTACGAGTCGTACCTGTTCCCGCGCGAGAGCCTGGTCTGACAAGGAAGGAGTGATCATGAGCGAACGTATGAACACCGACGTCCTTGTCGTAGGAGGGAGCATCGCCGGACTCGCGGCAGCCATCACCGCCAAGGAGCAGGATCCAACCCTCGATGTCACCGTCGTCGAGAAGTACACCAGCGGATACTCGGGCAAGGCCAACCGGGGCGCGGGCATCATGCTCGTCCTGGGCGACCACACCCCCGAGGAGTTCGCCCAGTTCTATCTGAAGCACATCGGCCTCTACCTCAACAACCAGACCACGCTCCTCAAGTACGCGAGCATGCTGAACAGCGGCGCTGAGGCCATCGAGAAGTGGTCGGGCAAGGTGGACAAAGACGAGAACGGCAAGTTCCGCACACTCAAGTGGGCTTCGAAGATGGTCGGCAAGGACGAGACCGGCAGGCCCATCTGGGACCAGAACGTCCCCTACCCGTGGACGCTCGTGGCCATCGACCTCGACTACGTGCGCGAGGTACGGAAATACGCGCGCAAGGCGGGCGTGAAGTTCGTCGACCGCGTGGGGATGGTGGACCTCCTCACCGACGGTGGCAAGGTAGCCGGCATGGTGGGCTACGACATCGACAGCGGCGAGCAGCGCGTGTTCGGCGCCAAGTCGGTGGTGCTGGCCTGCGGCAACCAGTGCTGGCGCGTCATGCCCATGTGGTCGGCTGCGCGCGGCGAGGGTGTGGCCGCCGCCTTCCGAGCGGGCGCGAAGTTCGCCAACTGCGAATACGGCTCGTTCTACAACTGGACCAACCTCGACCACTTCGAGTCGAACATGGGCGTGGAGTACGCCCTCTACAACGACAAGGGCGAGAACGTCGGCCTGCCGCTCATCAAAGAGGTGCATCCCGACATCAGTGCCGACGTACTGGCCGAATGGTACAAGCAGACCATCGCCGGCAACGGCCCCCTGCATTACCGCATGAATGAGAACCCGTTGATGCCCGTGTTGTCATCGGTCCTGGGTTCGCAGGCCGTCCACAACCGGCCCTACGCCGACCGCTTCTGGGGCTACATGTTCTTCAACGCGTTCTCGCAGGAGACCAACGACCACGTGGTGCCCGGCCTTGTCGGCGAGTTCGGCGGACTGTGGGTGGATGAGAACATGGCCACCACCATCCCCGGCCTCTTCTCTGCCGGTGACCTCTGCGTGCAGGGTTCGCGGGCCTGGGGCGCCACGGCGCAGCCGGGGCGCCACCGCGGCTCCGGCATCGGATTTGCGACCTTCTCCGGGCGAGTAGCCGGCCCGTCCGCCGCGGCGTACGCAGCCGGCGCTCAGGCCCTATCGCTCTCCGACGAGCAGATCGCAGCCGTCGACAAGCGGGTCACCGCTTCCCTCAAGAGCAGCGGGTCCATGAAGCCCCTGGAGATGGTGGCCGAGATCCAGAAGGTCATGCAGCCTCTGGGCAACAGCCTCTACCGCCACGAAGACCGCATGAAGAAGGCCCTCGCCCGCGTCGAGGAGTTGAAAGCGCTCCTGCCGCAGCTCAAGGCCGACGACCCTCACCAGATGTTCGGGGTCAACGAGTGTGAAGCCACCCTGCTGTGCGCCGAGATGTTCTTCAAGGCCTCTCTCGAGCGCAAGGAGTCTCTAGGTTGGTTCCTGCGTGAGGACTACCCCGAGCAAAGCCCCGACGGGCTGCAATGGATCACCGTGCAGAACAAGGACGGAGAGGTGTCGGTGGGTAAGGAGCGAGTGCCGCTGGAGACTTACCCATTCAGGCCATGATCCGCGAAGCCGACTCCATGGAGGATATGACCATGTCGCACGATACAGGGACGAAGCAAGAACTCCGCCCATTGCGCCTCGATCAAGAGGCGCTCCCCTATGCCAAGTACTACTACCGGCCGGTGGCGCCGCCCAACCCGAAGCTCATGGGGATACTGAGCCAGGGCCCCATGGACCCGGCCAAGGCGCTCCTCCCCGAGAACATCAGCGACCTTCTCGACCCCGGCTACCATGAGGTCGAGACCGGCTACTGCATCCTCGACAACGGCGCCGGCTACGTGGCTGTCAACAACGTCTTCCCCGGCTGCACGGTGGAGATGATGCAGTGGTGGTTCGCCTGGCATGCCGCCGGGCCCGGGCTGCGCTACTCGATCTGGTTCCCGCCGGGCCACGTGAGCATCGCAGTCAGCGACCAGCATTATGCCAAGCTGCACGATCCCAACATCCCCCTCGCGGAGAAGTCGCAGAACATCGACCATTTCGTGCGTGAGGATGTGGGCGGCGGCGCCGAGGACATCATCATCAGTTTCCTCGATCCGCAGCAGATGGGCTTCGACATGAGCCGTTTCCACGAGCCCAACGTGCTCGCCGTGTTCGGCGGCTACGGGGTCTCGGAGTCGGTCGAGCACCGGGGCATGAAGTCCCCGGCCATCATGTGCCACTTCTGCCGGGCCATGGAGGGTGGTGTGGAATTCCGCACCCGCTTCTGGATGGGATACCGCATCAACAAAGGTAAGGCCATGTGCACGCTGCCTCCGGGGGTCCGTATACCGGTCGAGGCCCCCATGGGACTCGCTTTCCACAACGTCATGGAGTACTCGAACCTGGCCTCGTTCTTGCCCGAGATCTATGCGGAGTTCGGGCCGGAGATCCATTGAGCGTGAACACGCTTCAGAGGAGACACGCGTGAGCAACGATGAACAGTGCGCCGAGTTCTATCGGTCTTGCGTCGAAGCGGACCGGGTGGACCGCAAGAAGGCAAAAGAGCTCCTAGGCGATACCATGTGTTTCTGGTATTCCAGATGAGTCCCGGCCGGAGAACGTTTACGCGCTCCGCGAAGCCGTGGAGGAGTAGGGCGGTTGATTCATGCGGCCAATGACCATATCCGAGCTGGAGCGCGAGAGCGGCGTCGGTCGCAATACCATCTACTACTACATCAGCGACGGTTTGTTGCCGCCCGCGCAGAAGGCCAGCGCCACGCGGGCGGTGTACAACCGTACTCACGTCGAACTTCTTCGGGAGATCCACAGGCTCAAAGGTGAGGGCATGACCCTTAGGCAGATCCGTGAGGCGCTTGCCGACCGCATAGAGGCGGCGGCAGAGAATGGGGTCGACCTGGTGGCAAAGCAGAACGAAGCCGCCCGAGAGGCCATCCTACAGGCGGCGGCTCGGCGTTTTGCGCACCACGGCTACGACAACACGCGCATCAACGATATCTGCAAAGAGGTCGGGGTCAACGCCCAGTTGCTCTACAGCCATTTCCCCAGCAAGAAGCATCTTTTCATCGCCTGCTTCGAAGTGTATTTCAAGTGGATGAACGTGCAGGTGGCCGGTCCCATCGAGGAAGCAGACGACTCCGCCACCCGTCTGGCGTGGCGGGTTTGGGCCGGACTCGGATTGCAGTCGCTCAGCCGGGATCTTCAGGCTATGGCTCGGGTCGAGGCTCTGCATCCGGAGAGCGATCTGAGGCCCCTGGTGCGCAAGGTGTACGAGATGATACTCGGGGGGTCGGATGAAGAGCTGGCCAAGGATCGCAAGCCGGGCGCCAATGCCGGGCTCTTCGACGACGAGCTGGTCTCCTACGGCTTTCTAGGTGTGTTGGAGAACATTCTCATGCGCACCACGTGGGATGACAAATACACCAGCCACGACATCATGCGGAATCTGCTTTCGATGTTCCTGGCCGTCCGTGCGGCCTACGAGGGCAGGATAGACCTGACGAAGGAATGGGAGTCGATCTCCGGTCTCGTGGACCAGCTGGCGGCGAAGATACCGGGTCCGGACGACATGCCTGGGGCCACCTAGAACGCGTCGTCGAATCCCTCTGTCGTGACGGCTTCGTCGAAGCTGTCCAACGCTTGGATGAAAGCGTCGACACAACGTGGGTCGAACTGCCCACCTCTTCCTGCTTCGAGTTCAGCCACGGCTTCCTGAACGGACAGGGCCTTGCGGTAAGGCCGGTCGGTGATCATTGCCGAATAGGCGTCGGTCACAGCAAGGATGCGTCCCAGGAGAGGGATATCCTCACCGCTCAGCTGATGTGGATAGCCCTTACCGTCGTAGCGCTCGTGATGAGCAACCACGGCGGCCCGCACCTCGGAGAGGTCGGGTATGGCGGCGACGATCGCGTCGCCCAACAAGGTGTGCTGCTTGATGGCCTCGTATTCCTCTTCGGTGAGGCGCCCCGGTTTGCGTAGGATGCGATCGGGCACCCCGATCTTGCCGATGTCGTGGAGGAGCCCGGCGACGCGGAGGACCTTCTGGCTCTCGTCCGAGAGCCCGAGGACCTTCCCCAGCGAGAGCGCCCACTCAGTCACCTCTTCGGAGTGGTGGCGAGTGTAGCGGTCCTTGTTGTCCACGATCGTCACCAGCGAGCCCAGCATACCGTAGACGGTGATGTCCTCGGGTGAGAGGTCGGTCATCTGAGTGCCGGTGACCGTGTTGCCACCTCTGCTCTTGGAGAGGTAGAGATTGGCGTCGGCGAGAGCGATCAGGGTGTTGACGTCTTGGCCGTCTTCGGGGTAGCAGGCGACACCGAGGCTCATCTGTAATGGTATGAGGCTCCCGTCCGGCGTTTCGAGGGGGCTGTCGGCCAACACCGATTGCAGTTTCTCGGCTGCACCGGCGATCTCCGGCGGCCCACACTCGGGGAGGACGATCATGAACTCGTCGCCGCCGTGCCGGCCGATGAAGTCCACCTCTCGCATCTCCCGCACCAGCAGCTCGCCGAAACGCCGGAGTGTCTCGTCTCCCACCGGATGGCCGTGTGTGTCGTTCAAGAGCTTGAAGTTGTCAAGGTCGATGACTATGAGACCGAACCGGCCCCCATAGCGCTGCGCTCTCGCCAGCTCCTGTGCCAATCGCTCGTTGATCATGCGATGGTTGAGCAAGCCCGTGAGAGCGTCGGTCTCGCTGAGCCGCTTCACCTCGTTGAAACTCTCAGCGAGGCTTTCGTCGCGGGCCTTGAGCTCCTCGCCCATAGTGTTGAAGGCGCGCGCCAACTCGCCGATCTCGTCGTCGCGGGTGACGTTGATGCGGGTGCCGAAGTCTCCCTTCTTCAGCCGTCCGGTGGCCCTGGTCATCTGGCGGATAGGGTCCGCGACCCTGCGGGCGACTATGAACCCCGCCAGTAGCAAAGTGGCCGCACCCGCGGCGAAGATGAGCCAGGTGCGGGTCCAGTAGCCGGCCGCCTCGGCTGCCAGCGTGTCCACGGGCATGACCACCGCCACGCTGAGTGGACTCTGCTCGTCGTTGACCGTCACCGGTGCGCTCGCCATGACATAGCGATCACCACCCACCAGGGGTCGTGTGTTCTCCCTCACAGCGAGTGCTTGTGCCCAGTTCTCGCTCTTGTGTGAGGCGGTGCTGCAGGCAGCGATGCCGCCGTTCGTATAGGCGAACAGAATGCGTTCGGCCAGGCCCGTCGAGGACAGCATCTCCCGATCGATCTTCGTGCCGAACATGATCAGACTGTAGGCTCCTGAATCACCGAAGGGGGCGGCGCCCACGAGGTAGGCGCTCTTGCCATCGATGGTGGTGACGATACCCCCGGTGCTTGCACCTTGGAGCCCGCGAGCGATGAGGGCTCCATCGTCGAGATCCCTGCCCATGACGAGATCACGGTTGAGATTGAGCACCGCTTTGCCGTCTTGGTCGATGATCTTCACAAGATCGGCCTTCACTAGGCTCTCGCCGCCGAATCCGAGCATGCTCATGATGCTACCCAGGTCGAGTTGCGACATCATGTCGACAAGGCTTGCATTCTCACCGGTGAGCATCCGGCCTTCTTCAACGGCGAGCGTCAGTTGGGAGACGATGTAGGTCTGCTCACGCTCGAGGTACGAAGCCGTGAGCAACGCCTCCTGCCTCACCTCTTGGTCGGCTTGCTCGTATACCTGCGATTCCAGCGAGCGGCCCAGAACATACGTCGCCGCGAACGAAACGCCCAGAGAGACGACAAGGAAGGGTATGAGGATACGCCACCGCAGCGATATCCTCGACAGTCTTTCGGACAGGTTCATTCCCGGCGTGCCCTCACTGCCCCGTGTTTGCTTAAGATACAAGAACGCTGTCGGCTTGTTGAGCGCAGAGCTTTAGTGCCTTGCAGCGCCGGGTAGGCTCCTCGAGGCCCAGCTCCCCGCTGGGAGCCGGTTCGCCGACGTCCAAGCAAGAGGGCCTCTCGCGTACGCCCAGAATCAGGACGGGATCAGCGTTCTAGCGCCGCTTTGCCACCTTGAAAGGCTTCTCTGAGATATCTAGGTGGATGCGCATCCCTTCAGCGGCTCTCACCGCGTCCTTCTCGCGCACTGCATCCAGGATGCGTCCGTGGAGCCCTTCCACGTCGTGGATGCGATGGCGAGTGAGGTCCCAATCGGTGGGGACGAAGAGCTCGCCGCGGACGGAGATCATAGCCTCTTCCAAGAAGCGGTTGTGAGCGGCCTTAGCCAGAGCGTCGTGGAAACCGAAGTGCCAATGCACGAGCGTGGGCCGGGATACCGTTCCGGGCACCTCCACCGCTGCGAGCAACTTGAGATCTTTGGCCGTGCGTCTCTCCGCGGCCAGCGCGGCGATCTGCACCTCCACTACACGCCGGAACTCCAGCATCTCCCTGATGCGGTCCTTGTTGGCCGTCCTCCAATCTTCCCAGAGGGAGCGGATGGTCGCCGCGTCGTTGATCCACGCTCCCCCTTTGGAGCCGATCTTGATGACGAGAAAACCGTATTGCTCCAAAGACCTCAAGGCCGCCCGCAGTGTGATCCTGGCTATTCCAAAGTGCGCTGCCAGTTCACGTTCCGACGGGAGCTTGTCTCCCGGGGCGAGTTGTCCGGAGAAGATGAGCGAGCGTAGGTAGCGTTCGGCTATCTCGCTGGCGCTGGGCTGATCGATGTGAAGGACAGGGCCGTCGTAGAGCGAAGGCGTCGCAGATGTCCCCCCAGATTGCATGCGATGCAGCATAGCATGGACCAATCGGTCGATGACGAAGGCCCCGGCCGGCGTGCGCCGGCCGGGGCCTTCGATGCTCCTCAGCGTTTCGCGGGCCTGACGCCCGGACGTGACTGTTACAGGGAATTGCCCAGTTTCCAGCCTGCCTTGGTGGCGTCGGGCATGACGGCCGGGCTGTCGCAGTCGCCGATGGTGTAGATCTCGGCAACCTTACCCTTGGCCCTGTCGGCGATCTCAGTGTTGGGGGAGAAGGGCAGCACTGGGATGATGGTCTTGGCCTTGAGCAGACGGGTCTGGCCTTCCTTGGTCTTGATGGTGAGTCCTTCTTTGGTGATCTTCACCAGTTTGACGCCGGTCAAGCGCTCGATGTTCTTCTTGTCGAACCAGTAGAAGAGACGGGTCTTGCGCTCGGGCACCAGCCACTCGCCCATCTCGTCGCCCTCGGTGACGATGGTCACGTCGCGACCGCGCTTGATGAGGTACTCGCTCAACTGGCAGCCCTGGATCTCTCCGCCGATGACGACCACCTTCTTGCCCACGGGCATCCAGATCTTGGTGAGCTTGCGCAGCATCTGCGGGCCGACCAGAGCGATCATCATCTTCAGCATCTTGTAGAGGTCGGCCGTCTTGGTGACGTTCCTGAGCTCGTAGCCCTCAACATCGGGCTTGGTGGGAACGCCACCGGTGGCTACGACCAACACGTCGGGCTTCTCTTCGGCCAACGACGCGTCGTCAAAGCGCTTGCGCATCTTGACGTTGACACCGTTCTTCTTGACCTGAGTGCGGAAGAACTTGAGGAACTTGGGCAACTCCTCGATGTCGAAGCCCTTGACCATAGCAGCGAGCGCCACGGCGCCGCCCAGATACCCGCCGTCTTCGTACAGGGTCACATCATGTCCGCGAGCGGCCGCCACCCGGGCGGTCTGCATACCGGCCGGTCCGCCGCCGACCACGACGACCTTCTTCTTCTTCTCTGCCGGTGGCTCCATCTCGTACGACTCGCTACCGAAGCAGGCGTTGATGCGGCAGTACCGGACCTCATTGTAGTTGGTGTTGCAGGTACCGCAGTGCGTGCAGGGCTGGATATCCTCTTCGCGCCCCTCGCGGACCTTGTTGGCCCAGTTGGAGTCGGCGAAGAAGCGACGGTTGATGCCGATGAGGTCGGCCTTGCCGGTGCGGATGATCTCGTCACCCGAGTCGGCGTCGATGAGACCCACGGTCATCACCGGGATCTTGACCACCGATTTGATGATCGGGGCCAGCGGCACCTGAGCCAGCGCTCCGTGATGGCTCCAGTCGAGCTCTTTGGGGAACTCGCTGAGGGGGATGTGGGGCTCGGGGTAGAACATGTTCTCCTGGTTGTACGAACCCTGGTGCATGCCGGCCCAGTGGGAGCGTACGTGCAACGAATCGACCCCGATCGACTCGTAGATCTTGGCGATTTCTTTGGCTTCTTCGATGCTGAGCGCCTCGTCGCCGGGCAGTCCGACCTCGATGGCGTTCATGAGTATCTGCACCGGGAAGTCCTGGCCGCAACGCCGCTTGATCTCCTTGATGACGTTCACGATGAAGCGGGTACGGTTCTCCATGCTT
>Ga0123334_1005796_pt1 | contig 11733 bp, 18 predicted proteins | sample BiotimSIPDNA_FD_89706 | JGI IMG/M metagenome (GOLD analysis project Ga0123334, IMG submission 89706) | Anaerobic biogas reactor microbial communites from Washington, USA - Biogas_R1 time_0 SIP DNA | ecosystem: Engineered > Bioreactor > Anaerobic > Unclassified | place: Washington, USA... | reverse complement strand
GGTATACGGCTGTCGTCACTCGATTGACAATATCCGTCCAGCTCGTCTCCCCCGGATGGTAGTATCTCTGGGTCAGTAGGTTCTGAATCGGGTCCGTCACATTCATCATCGACACACTCCGTGTTGTATTTGACGTTGACAAAGGCCTCGGCCAGGAGTGTGCAGACATGCTCCTCATGGTCCGTGCGGCTTCGTTTGTTTGCGGTTACCAGCTCGTTCAAGAGGACGTGCATCATCTCGTGGACGTAGCACTCCTCCAGATCATCCCTCTCCAGGCAACGGACCAGGGGAACGTTCACCCGGATTTTCACGTCCATGTAGCGCCAGTCGACGCTGATCAGGAACAGGATTTCCCGGTCGGGGTCGTCAGGCAGTAGGAACGTGTTGCGAATCATCTGCTCGTTCGTGTAGTAGTAGTGCTGGATTTTCCAGGCGTGGAGGCCGAGAGCGGGAATCCACTCATTGGCCAGCCCCTGGATCAGTTCCACCACATCATCGGGAGAGCTGTCAGGCCCGTTTTCCTCCGTGACGGGAAGGGCGAAGTTCGTTATGTGCGACTTTTTGTCGGATCGTTTCGTCAACATTCACCCCCAGGTATACTAGGTAGTCGAAAATACGGATGACAGCGTCGGCCAGCTCGACGGCCAGCCCCTCAGGTTTCCCATTCTCCCGATAGAACAACTTGTCCGTGCCATGCTGTCGGTACTCCTCCAGGGCCTCGGAGACCTCGGAGTGGATCAGGGCGGCGACCTCGGGAAAGTCCCGGGGGCGTTCCCACCACCCATGCTCCACCGCGATGCGGTGGATGCGGTGGGCGAGTTCATTTATGGTGTTCAGTTCAGTAAGGTCCACGTAGATTCCATTTCCTCCGTCCAGGTGAGTTCAGCGTACAGGATGTATTCGGGTAGACCCGCAATCGGTACGGCATACCCCTCGGTGTAGTAACGTTCGTACAATCCCTGATTCCAGATAACGTGCCGCTTGAGCTGGAGTTGTGGGAGGTACTCCCGAAGCCAGAAGACCGTCTCTGGCACGTCCAACACGTAGGCCAGTCGGGCCAGTGGGAACATGTACAGGTAGTAATCGGCCCGGGACTTGTCAAAGCCACCCGGGCTGTTGTGGGGACCAACCACCTCAAAGAACAGGTTGATGGGTTGATGGGTGTCCGTCTTGACGTCGACGTAGCCCAGGCCCAAGACCCACAGATCGATACCCCGTTTCTGAAAAAATGGATCCTCGGAGTACTGCTCGATGGACTCGAAATGCGGAGCGAGGAGTTGGACAGCCAACTCCTCACCCGCTTGACCCTCTGCCTTGTTGGTGGCGTAATCAAAGGGTTGTTTCGATAACATGCTGTAACCTCGGTAGTAAGATGTCTCGCGCATCACTGACGTCTTTGCCCCACTCCGGGGGCCAACGCAGAACCTGTAAGTTGATGCCTAGCGTATCCTTCTTCCTCTCCAGCGCATCCGCGGCCCGTTGGCCCGCGACGTCCTGATCGAACGCAATGAGAACCAGCTCAAACTGCTGCAGGTACTCGGCGTAGCGAGGGGCACTGTTGACACCGCTGGGGAGGGAAAGGGATGGTACCCCCTCCTGAAGTAAGACAAGTGCGTCAAACTCCCCCTCGGTCAGCACCAGGAGGGGGCCTCCCCTCCCGTTTTGGTCCAGGTAGTCCTGGGGGTACAGCCCAGGAAACCCCCTTCTGGGTAGCCCCCTGTACTTGGGTTCCTGATCCATACGGTAGTCGTCCAGAATGCGCCGCTTGATGTTGTAGACTTGGTGGTCCTTGATGTAGGGAATGGTAATGGCGCGACCATCCCAGCCCAGGTAGACTGCCCGGGCGATGATTTCCTGGATGCCGCGGGCGGCAAGCCAGTCGCGGGCCTCCTGACCGCGGTCACTCCACAAGGCCGCTACCGGTGCGGACACGTTCTCCCAGGGCAGGGGTTCCAGGGGCTTGTCCTCCTCTGGAACCCGGGTGCCCCGGAATTGGTTCATCAGCCTAGCGGCCGCGTAGAACGATATTTTCAAGTACGCCTGGAGGAAATCCAGGCCATCGGCCGTTTGGCCGCAGCCAAAGCAATGCACGTGGTCCTCGTAGACATACAGGGAGGGGGTCCTCTCCTTGCGCCAGGGGCAGCGGTGGTAGCCGCTGCCCACGATGGCCCGAAGGTCCACGTCGTTCTTTAGTTCGTCGAGGTCGACGATGCCGACGCCTCGAAGTCGGTGCTTTCGTCCCACGGATACAACACCTCCCCGAGGGTTCCCAAATCGTTCACCGGATGCCATCTGGCGCGAAGCCAAACGTTGAATACCCAACGGTTGCCGGTTTCGGCGTCTCGGATCATCTCGGCGCAAAACTCCAGGCCATCGGCTAGGACGGTGTAGCGTCCGGTGACGTCTCGTCTGATGTTGTCGGGTTCCTGCCCGAAGCGGGCAGCGAACGCACTCCGCAACGAATTCGCCATGAATTCGCGGTGGGTCTGTTTGGCGCGGAGTGCTTGCTCCTGCAACGTCAATCTAGCCATAAAAGTAGTCCTCCTGGCGCATCTTGCTCAGGTCTGGTTGGCGACTGCTGCCCTCCGGGAGGGCATCGCACGCCCACTTGACCGGACAGTTGCGACAATACTGTAAGGTGCAATGCTGGGTAGAGGGAACGATTCGATTCTCAAAACCCATGTTCAGCACGGTAAACGCCAGATCGATGTGGTCGCGGAACTTTTCCTCGTCCGCCAGAAGCGGGTGGAGCATCACGTTCGCAGTGCGGTTGTTGGGCATCTTGGCCTCTTGGCGCTGCTGGAGGCCATACCAAGACACATAGTTGATGCGGGCAGAGTCCACCTCGTACCCGTTCCAGCGGAGCAGCCACGTGTAGACGGCCAGCTGTACCACGTGGTCCTCCTTGATGAGGTCCGGTACCTTGTAGCAGGTTTTCCAGTCCTCCAGCCGTTTGTAGTCAGGCCAGTACAGGTCCTCCTGACCGGTCAACTCCCAGCCGTCCAGGTCGACTTTGAGTCGTACCTCCTTTAACACGTTCACACCCTGGGGAGGGATGATAGTCTCGAATCCGCTGTGGATCAGCGTGCCCCGGTACATGGCCATCTGGTCCTGGGGTTTGATGTAGTAGGACACGTGGCGTTCCAGGACCGTGCGACGCCACGTAACACTGGCAATCTGACTGGCGGATGGGGCCTTGACATCCCGGTCCTGCAGGATGTCCTGGAGGACGAGGAAGGGCACGCCATCGACGTGCCCCTCCCTGAGTGCTTGCTCCAGGACGTCCGCGGTGGGCTGCAGGGCCCCGGAATCGCGGACGACGCCTATGATCATGACCGGTGCACCTTGAACGCCCACAGCGTCAGGTACCCGATCAAGTCCTTGAAGGAATCCTCCATCGACTCGTTGTTCACGTCCCACTGGGTCAGCAGGTTGATGATGCGGCCCAGCTTGACGGCCACCTGGGTCAGCATGATCTGGTCTTTGGTGCTGATTTCATGTTCCTGGGCGAGTGCCACAACCTCCGCGGCGAACTCCAAATTCCACAGCGGCGTGTCCACGCCCGCATAGTCCGCGCCCTTGCTGGGCAGGATTTCTACGACATCGAGAAGCAGGTCCTCGGAGAACTGTTCCAGGGACTTGGGCGGCGAGTACTCGGACGACAATGGGTAAACGGTATACAGGCAGTCAGCGTACATGTCCGCGGAAGGGTCCGGCAGGTTCCCCTCCTCTTCCTCCTCCTCAGCGGGCAGCACGTGCAACTTGTCGTCCCAAGGCAGGGAATCGTCGGGACCCACCGCGTGGCCGTGTTCGCAAAACACCCGATGGGCTTCCGCAAGCTCCCGGGCCTGCGCCAGGGAGTCCGCCTGCCGGGTGACGTACAGGTGCCAATCCACCGGCACCCAGGTGCGTTGGTCGGCCAGCTCGATCCTGTCCTGGCGGGCCCAGTAGCAAAGCTGCTCCCCGTCGTTCGGGTCGCGCTGGAACGTGTACAGGTCGGTGCCCGGGACGACGGTGAGCATGTAGGGCAGCAAAGGGTCCTCTAGGTCGTACTCCCGCACGACCGCGAGGTACTTGGGACCTTCCGTCTGGGCGCGAAAGTTGACCAGGGTACCAATAGGAAGCAAATCGGAAGGGTCGACGATAGTCATGTTATTCTCCTTCGTCGGGAAAGTTCAGGACGGCAAACTCGCCGTGAAACTCGCGGGCCGCTGCGTCACGGACGCGTGCGGCCTCCTCAGCAGTGTCGTAGTATCCCAAGTGCCGTTCCGTACCATGCACCTCGATGCGGGCGCGGTAACGACCAGTAGACTTGGTGTGGTCCACGCCGATGTACTTGCCCTCGCGCCGCTTGACGGAGGGGCGACTGTTCCAGGTGTTCTCGGCCTTGCTGGTTTCCCGAAGGTTCTCCCTGCGGTTATCCAGCGTGTCATGGTTGATATGGTCCACCAGGATATCTGGGTCCGTTGTGCCTAACACAAACCGGTGCAGGTAAACGAGCTTACGTTTGCCCTGCTCGTCCAGGACCCGACAGGCCGCATAGTAGCGGTCTCGGTCGTCCTTCATGGCCACCCACATTCCGGTCTCAATGATCTGGGTGGCGAGGTCCGTATCAACCAGGGTCTCCATATCCTGGCTTAGATCGATATGTACGTAAGGTTCTCCATCCTTGATGGCTCGGGTGATGCGTTTTCGCATCACCCGGAGCCACCGGTTCCGGTCACGATTCCGCGCCAACCTCCTGCTCCTCTTGTAGTAGGGCAAGAGCGTACTGCTCCTCTGCCTCCTCGCGGTCCCAAATGGCTTCGAGGCGTTGGGTGAGGTCCTCGAGGGCCCGCACCGTGGCGAGGGTGCAGCCGCCCTCGGCGTTCCACTCGTCGGGCCAACATACCTTACTGAAGCCGTAGCCCTTGAACTGCATGCCCCGGATGTTGGTAGTCACCTCCGCGAAGCAATATGGTCGGCGTGCAACCGTCTTGGACATCACGCTGTGATTGGCAACATGGATTTGGATGGTGTCCCGGCTAGGAAAGGTAGAGGTCAACATTAGCGTCGACCGGTGAGTTCCTGAATGTAGGCATCCGCGTCAGCAAAGACCCACTGATCTAGGTCCTCTGGGATGTCCATACCCCGCTCGTCACACAGGTCCGCGATGAACCGCTGCTGGCCGGGCGTGATGCCGCGATTCGGGTCGTTTCTGTTACGACCGTTATTGCCCCGGCTGTATCCGCCACCCCCGCCGCGGTTGTACCCACCGCTGCGAGAGGAGGAATAGTTGTTACGATTGTATCCACCCGAGTTACCGCGGGAACGGCCGCGGCTCTGACGACGGGAACCACCGCTTTCGGCCATCATCTTGTCGATCAGCTTGCTGGCGTCGGTCTTGGACAGCTCATCAACGTTGCGGGGCAGGTCCGTGCCCTGCTCGTCGGCCAGCTCTTCCAGCTTGCGGAGTTGTGCGGGTGTGATTTGGTTCTCCATAGCCTCCACGTCCTTGAGTCGATCTGCGAACGTCTCCTGGATATCGGCGAACATCTGCTGGCAGTCGCCGATAATATCGGGCACCTCAACGAGGTTGTTGATATGAAAGCGAATCTCGAATGCCCCGAGGTCCCATAGGAACTTGGGCGAATGCACGATCAGGTTATGGCCCGGGGTCTCCTGGGGCTGCTCCTCGGCGGGCTGATCGGCAGTGTTCTCGGTGGTCATGTCGAAAGGATTCTTTGCCATGTGCGTTCTGTACTCCTTGTAGTTGTGTCTCGATCTGCTGGTGACGATACCGATGTTACGGTATCGGTACCGTACTGGTACCAGGGTTCCACGTGACCGGACGAGAGGTCGAGTTGGATATCGACCTGCCCCTGACGGCCGTTCCGGTTCTTTAGGACGTTCAGCACGGCATGGACCCTAGGGTCCGAGTTGAAGTCATGTTCGGCCTCATCGGGATGCCAGGAGAACGCCAGCACGCAGTCCGCGTCGTACTGTGCGGCGACCCCGCCGCGCATATGGCGGGCCTCGATGCGTGCATCCTTCTGTCCTTCCCGGTTGATGTCCATGATGGACAGGACGTGCGTGTCGTACGTGCGGGCCAGCCAGCGGAGCTGACGGGACCGCTCCTCCTGGGCTGTGGCCATGTTCGTGTCGGCCGTTGGGTCCAGTTGGATCAGGCGAAAGTAGTCCACGACGATCAGGCAGATGTCGTGGTGTTCGGTTAGCTCATTTAGCACCTCCGCGAACTCGTCAATGGTTCGGGCGTCAAACTCGATACAGAGATAGTCGCCGAGGGTCTCGACGGCGTCGGAGTACGTCTTCACCAGGGCGGCACGGTCGATATCCGTGCCGCTACGAAGTTGGGATGCATCCAGGACCTCTCCAGCGCTTTCCGCACCGTTGGCCGTCATCAGCCGGATGGTTACCGGGTATTCGGCCATCTCCAGACTCCAGAAGACGACCAACGGTGCCTTCTCCAATTTGTCCTGAACCATCTGTCGCGTTAGGTCATTGTCTGCCCCCTGTAGGATGTGTCCGGACAGGGGCCGCTGCCCGGGATGTGCCCGCAACCATCGTCCGGCCCGGACGAGGAAGGAGAGGGCCAGCCAGGATTTTCCTTTCCCGCTGTCCCCCACGAGATAGCTCAGTTCTTGCCGGTTCCAGCCCCCGCCGAGGATATCGTCGAGGTCGGAGAGGCCGGTGGGGAGACCCACCGGCCCATTAGCATCTATGCGATTGGTGATGACCTGCCAGATGTCTGGCGCTATGGTTCGAAAAAGCGGCATTTAGGGGTCCCGTCGATATACGTACTCCCCACCGTTGGGCGTGAGCAGGCGATGTTCCCGCCATCGCATGCCCTGGGCCTCGGCGATACGTTGTGTAAGCCAATCCCTGCTGTGGTCGTTTACGGATCGGAACCGCACTGGCTGTGAGTCCATTGGTTGGTTGCCACCCGCAACGGTCAGAATGGTGCGCCTGGGGCGCAGCCACGTGGCCCGCCCAGTCCGAAGGGCATCCTGGGTGATGTAGAACCTACCCGGTATGTCCGGCATGAACAGGGTGGGCACCGCTGGTGAGAGCGAGAATTCCAGGATCGAAAGATGCCGGAGCTGCTCGTTCCGCAATGGCCTCAGACTGTGCATCGTGCAGGTGCGCCAGCCGTCAATGTCGACCTCGAATAGCAGGGTGGCAAGACGGTGCATCCGCTCGAGGGCTGCATCCACCTGCCGGTCATCCATAGTTGTCCTCCTCAGAAATGCTCTTTGCCTCTACTATATAAAAGGGGTAACGGGGTCGTTTTTTGACAGCTTTTCCCGAAATCGGGAGAGACTTCGGCGAATTCGCATGTAGCGGCGTTTGGCCTCGGGGGTGTCACACTCGGACCACTCTGTCTCCAGAGCTTCCCAGAGGGTGACGTCGGGACACTTGTCCGCCCAGTCTTGTTGAAGGGCTTCGATAGCCCCTCGGGCTAAGACGGTGGTTTCCGTGTCCTGGAGGAGGTCGGCGTGGTTGATGACGTCCATGACGTCAAAATCGGAAGTATCATTAGCCATCGTGATGGGGACTTCCGTATAGCGAGGGTATTCAGCAACCTGTTTGTAGGACTGCGTAATCAGCACGTTCAGGTCAAAATACTCGTAGTGCATTACGGCAAGGGCGCGTTTGTGGATGTCTATTGGGTCTAAGGGTGTGGTGGCCGCGAGTGCGTCCGATATCGCGTGATAACGGAACCACGCGGGGTCCAGATCGTCCAGGGGGTCGAACAGGTCGGGGGGCGCGACACGGAAAGACGTTTTGGTGGGACCATGTGGGGCTGCTTCCGTGTCCGTGTAGAAAGAGTTCCCGCAGTGCGGGCAGCGGGGGGACGGCTTACCTGAGTCCTTAAAAACAGAACCACATACCGCACAATGTAGTGTCCACATGTACGTTGTTAGCTCCTATGATGGGACTTAAGTAGATGGCGTAAAAAAGAAAAGGGCACCCACTGCAGGTGCCCTTGACGCGACGGCGGAGTTAGCGCTGTTTGGTGCGCGTTATCCAGACGTCAGCATTTTCCCCATCTCCCGGGCGAATGGCAGTGCGGTGGACGACGCCCCGACGGCGGAGCGGTCCGGAGATGGTCGTTCGCAAGGTGTGTGGCTGCATGTCGAGAGGGGTCTGAATCCGAACCCACGTGCCGGGTCTAGCGCTTACGACCGCATGCAGCACCGGCTCATACTGGGATACAGGTCCAGGACGCTGGTCCTGGGGTCCCCCCTCTTCAACGACCTCGAACGACAAGGCATTCTGTTGTTGAGACATGTGAAAACCCCCTTCGGTGAAAACACCCACCGAAGCGTGCTATACCATATCACTAAGAACATGTCAACTACTTAAGAACAAGCGGCCGCAGCGCTGTCAATCCGTAAGAGTGCCTGGGCAAACACGGGCATCTTTTCCCCTAGAAGGTCCAAAGATGCCTGAGCGTATTCTCGATGTTCCGCCTGTGCCGAAGGGGCACAGCGCTTGCGGTACCAGTTGGTCCAGGACCACAGGTCGACGGTCCACATGAACTCGGTGTATAGGGCTGTGCCTAGTACGCCGCGGGCGACCTCCGGTCGTACTCCGCTGTTCAGCAGGGACCCATACGTGGCGAACTGGGACTGCATCTGCAGGTCCCATTGGTAGGCCAAGGGGCTATCGGAGGGGAAGGGGTTGTAGTAAGTATCCTCATCTCCTATCGTGGTATAACGAAGGCTACGTTCGTTGAATGTGCCAATGCGGTGACGCATCCACTGTCGGGCAACAAAAATAGGACAGCGCACCTGCCAGGACATGTGAACGGGTTCGAAGACGGTGTTGTGGCCGTCTCGTAGCAGACGCTCCAATAACCTCCGATCAGACTCGGGTTGGCCCTGAGTCTGCGTTGTGATACGGGCCGCTTTGACGATGCGGCTCTCATCACCCATGAGGTCAAGTAACTCGATGTACCCGGCATCTAAGACCGGGCGTGTACGCTCCAGCATTACACCTCCAGATTAAGGATGCGAGTAGTTTGGTGACGAGATATTTCGTTGTTAAGGTGCCGAAGTACATCGCTACTGTAGCAGATACGCTTTCCAATGTCAATACCTTCTAGCATCTTTGTTCGGACGAATTTCGCGCTGGAGAGAGGCAGAATCTTAGAGCCGAAAAGCACATTCCAAGCGCACGAAAGCACATTACCGGGGCGTGGAGCGTTTTTTCGGTGCCCCCTCCAGCAGGAGTACCTGAGTGGCCAGAGGCATATTGTCCCCGTCCGCCAATCCCGGGGGTTCCAAGGGGGGCGGAGCCCCCCTTGCCGCAAGGCGGCGTAGCCGCCGCGGCGTGGGACGTACTAGTAGTCGTGGGGTTCGATGGCGTGCCCAGCGGGGGTTTTAGGGGGGCAAGGCCCCCCTGCCGTGAGGCGGGGCTCGATGCCCTGCCGAGCGGCCTGATACGAAAAAAACGGACGGCGGGAACGTGGGGGAGACGGCGTCCCCTCTTCCCATAATGGCGGCAGCGCCGCCCCCGGCGCTTTTGGCCGGGGGCGGCACGCCCGGTCCGAACCAGGGCATGAACACGGTCAAGGCCCCGCAGGGTCTTCCCGAGGGCAGGGCGCGGGCCGACCGTGGCCCGCGACCCGGTGAGTCGCAGCCGCTCGAAGAGCGGCTGCTTGAACGCCTTGACCGGGATGTCGTGTCTGCTGATATGGGGGGCTGGATCAGAGCGGGGGTGGGCCCCTGGCGTGGATGTTGCCAGGGGCCCTGGGGAACTACTTGCCGGGGCAGTCCCTCAGCATCGCGTTGCCGAGGGCACTGGTGTTGAGGGGATACGCGTCATCGCGGACGAGAGCCTTGTAGCCGCAGTGGGCGCAAACGAAGGTGCGGGAGTGTTCCCCGTTGCGGGGGTCATCCCAATCTGCAAGCATGCGATGGCCTTTGCGCTTGCAGTGGAGGAGGGCACTCTTGATGAGCAGGCTCAAGCGGGATTGTGTTTCGACGGTCATGGGCAATCCACCGCGACTGCATCGCCCATGATGTTGGTCTGGTTCGAAGCGGGGCGACCGAGGATGATGAGGGTTGCGCCACAGAACTCGCAGGTGTAGACGGCGCGGGTAGGACTGTTGTAGAACGGGTCGGAGTAGTCTCGGCGCATGCTGTGACCTCGGGCCTCGGCGGTCTCAAGTCCCTGGTCCTCGTAATCGGCCATGATTTCGTCCACGTTTCCTCCTACTGGTGCAACAGGATTTTGACAGAGTGTCCCTTGGGACAGCGGAGACAGTCGGCACAGCTGATCTTTTTGTTCAGGCTGTGCAGGCAGTTGGCCTCCTCCTTTCGGGTGACAATAGCGGAGAACCCTGTGAATCCCTGGTCCCTGACATGGGTCTCTATTTCGAGTTCACTGGCAGGGTCGACGTAAGGCAGAACGTTCTGCAGGCTCTTGAGCCAGCCAAGGTTCCCAGGCCTACGCTCGGGGACCCAGTCCCTTTTCGTGTAGGCATAAAAGAGGACAGAGGGAAACTGGCGGGCCAGATCGGCGGCGATTTCCACGTGGTCCTGGGAGACAAAATCGCCAGATACGTGCCACCGGAACAGCCGGTTCTTGCTGGGATGCAGGTCGTGCCAGTACGCCAGGGCGTCGTGCAGTGCCTCGGCGTAGGCATCCGGGTCGGATGCCAACAGCTCTCCCTGGACCCTGGTATTCTCTCTCCAGCGGTTCCTGGTCTGCGGGTACTGGTGCATGCGCCTCAAGGCGTAGCAGTAGTCACAGACTGAGGGGCAGGTGACATGAGGGTCGGTAGAGGGGGAACAGAGCATGTTCCCGATCTTGCCGTTCCCTTTGGCCAGCTGGAGGATTCCGGAGGGGGTGACAACGTTGATCTGGTGCGCCTTGCGGACGATTTCCAAGTGATACCTCCTGTAAAAGAGAAAAGGCCCAGCACAACGCTGGGCCTAGCGGAAACGAGAGTGAACGGGTACTAGGCGGGGAGCCGTTCGGGGTTCTTGATCTGAGGCATGATGTCATCGGTGACGTCAACAGCCTGTTCGAAGTACTTGCGACTGGCCCTGACGTAGGGGCCGAGGTAGTAGTGGGTCTCGCCGTTGGTACGGGGGTCGGTGATAACAGCGTAGAAGAGGAGGGGGCGAGACGATGCTACGCAGAAGGTGTCGTAGCGACATCCCCCGGTGAAGTTGAGGGGAGAAGGCAGGCGAAAGATGCGGCCTTTGCTCAACGGACCGCGGGCCTTCTTGCGGCGGATGTTCGCCCAGCATTCGTTGCGCCACGTCTCGGCATAGTTGATGTTGACACCCTGAGCCTTGAAGACGTCCAGGGGCGACAGGAGCTTGAGGATGCGTTCGGGGCAGTGGTACTCGTAACTGCCCATGAACTCATCGATGTCCTTGTAGCCAAAGTTGAACTTCTCTTTGGGGGTGTTCTTGATCAGGCAGATGATGGCGAATGTGGCGTCGTAAGCCTGCGACCAGTAAGCGATGTAGACGGTGTTGAAACCGTGTCGGGCGATGTCAACGATGTGACCCGCGTCACTGTCGAACCGACTGGAGAAGAACTCTCGGTCTGTGGTGCCCTTGGGCCTGTGCGTGAACATCCAACCCATGATGAACCTCCTGTGTATGCAGAGGGGCGGACCCGAATGGCCCGCCCCAAGGAACCGCTGGAGAGAGTGCTAGAGGGGAACGATGTCGTAAAGCTTGTACACGTCGATCCAGCGTGCGTCGCAGT
>Ga0123334_1005795_pt1 | contig 11734 bp, 10 predicted proteins | sample BiotimSIPDNA_FD_89706 | JGI IMG/M metagenome (GOLD analysis project Ga0123334, IMG submission 89706) | Anaerobic biogas reactor microbial communites from Washington, USA - Biogas_R1 time_0 SIP DNA | ecosystem: Engineered > Bioreactor > Anaerobic > Unclassified | place: Washington, USA... | reverse complement strand
TCAGCTTCAGTTCAACCTGTGCTTCAAACATGTCACCCGGCTCACCGGTACGCGCAAAGCGAGGTGCCTGGCGAACGCTGTTGGCAAAATGGACATTGCCCTTGCCGCCTTTACCGCCGTGAGCGATTATGACCGGCTTGTCCGGTATAACCAAATCAGCCAGAATCCGGCCGGTCTCAGCATCTTTAACCAGAGTGCCTACAGGAATCTCGATGATCAGATCCTTGCCGCTCCGGCCGTATTGCTTGCGGGCACCGCCCTTTTCCCCATCTTCAGCTGCAAATTTCCGACGATATCTGAACGCCTGCAGCGTACGGATGCCGGTCCGTGGTATCATAACGACGTCACCGCCACGGCCGCCGTCACCACCATCCGGACCACCGTTCGTAATGTATTTTTCCGTATGAAATGATACAGCTCCGTCTCCGCCGTCACCGGCCTTAACTGTGATACGCGCCTGATCAATAAACACGTGTTACCTCCAAAAAAAACCGGCCGATTTTATCGGCCGGATCAGCTCAATTGCAACCGAACAGATGAAGCTGGCCGGCTGATATGAATGAAATCTGTCTGGTTTGTCAAACAACAGGATAAACACTGACGCGTTTCTTGTCACGTGCGAAACGCTCATACTTCACCTGTCCGTCGACCCTGGCGTACAATGTATCATCTGAACCCCGACCCACATTGGTGCCTGGATGAATTTTTGTTCCGCGCTGACGAACCAGAATATTTCCGGCTATGACTGCCTGGCCATCACCCTTTCTGGCTCCGAGTCTCTTGGATTCTGACTCACGGCCGTTTCGGGTACTGCCCATACCTTTTTTATGTGCTAACAACTGCAAATTAACAAAAATCATAAATTTTTCCTCCCGCATTTCGTTTCTGTTCGAATTCGAATATAACGTTTTCCGTAACTTGCCTGAATCTGTCTACAACCGATCACCAGTGAGTTCATAAGAACCATCACTATCTGCCTTTGCTGTTCTGACAGGCCTGTCTGAGCAGGCAGCGTCATTTCTATGCACCCGTCTTCCAGCACATGGTCCGGATCGAACCCGGCCAGTTCCTGCAGACTACCGATCGCTGTTGTAGCCAGAGCTGTAACAGCAGCACAGATGATGTCTGAACCGGCATCAGCGTAACCGGCGTGGCCGGTAGCTGAAAAGGAGTAAATATAGCCGTCAGGGTCTTCACAAATCGTTATATGAATCATTTCAAAATACTATCTGCAGCACACGCGCTGATCAGAAAATCCAGCTGGTTATGCGCCGATTTTTGTGATGCGAACCCGTGTATAAGGTTGACGATGTCCTTTTTTCCTGCGATAACCTTTTTTCGCCTTATACTTGAAGACGATGATCTTCTTCTGCTTTCCCTGCTTGACAACCTCACCCGAAACGGCAAGACCATCGATCGTCGGTGTGCCCACCTGAAGCGACCCGTCATCCGACAAAGCAAGCACTTCCGAAAATGTTACGGAATCACCGGCCTCTCCGTCGATTTTTTCGATAAAAATCTCATCACCGACTGAAACGCGATATTGTTTTCCGCCTGTTACGATAACAGCATACATGTTTATGTGTTCCTCCTGTAATCAGTCTCGTTCATCTCGGGCAGTACATATCTTTGTACATTTAGAAGCCCGGATAATACGGCCACCGAAGTATATTATCATCGGTGCCTTGCTTTGTCAATGAAACAAAAACATTATCCGGCACTTTTATCGATTGACTAACTGTTTATCAGCAATGAAATCAGCAGCGGCATCAGGCATAAAGAAGCAGCCAGGCCTGACAGGATACGGCTCTGACTGATTTGCTGTATGAATGCGGCAAACCAATCAACCCAGATCATCCAGACGAATGCCAGCAACGCCAGCCAGCCACTTTGACTGTGCCCGACAGAAAAGAACAGAATCGGAACCAGCAGAAAAACAATGCGTCTTCTCAGCCAATTCATAAAAACATCGATCAGCCGGTCGGACTGACCGGTTAACCCTGTGAACCCCAAGCCGATTCCCAGCACAATCAAGAAAACAAGCAGGACACGGTTCGTTTTCAACGCAGTTGACAGGGATAAAAATGACAGGTTCAGTGTCAGGATTCCGCCAGTCAGCAAAGCGATTCCCAAACCGATTGCCAGACGAAGTACAGTCGGTTTCTTAACGGGTGATCCGGTAACTCTGCTGTTTGCTGAATTTTGCCAGCCAAAATGGAACCACCCATGGATACCCGGTGAAAACAGCAGTAAACCGGCAGGCCATGATATCGGCACACTGAAAAGCCTGTTGATGATTAATGTTATCAACAGGGCAACCAGAAACGCCGTCAACCAGATCAGGCCTTCTTCCCAGATGCTGATCGCCTGGTTAGCCGGTTCTTCCGTTCGTATGCGTTTCATAAGCAAAGCCGCTGCCGGAACCAGAAGCAGGAGAAGAACGGACAGGACCAGACGGTACAGACGAGATAACAAATTTGCCTGGGCGCGGACAATCAATTCGTGCGAAACTGTTGCGTCTTCATAACTGTGAATCCAGGCAAACATCTCTCCAATGACAACCGATGAAATCCTGTTCAGTGGACCAGGCCACGGGCTGACTCTGCTGATAACAAGGCGTGTCAGACCATCCGCTGACTGATAAACAAGTTGATCTGATTCACTGATCGACTGTTCCACAGGGAAAAAGACCGCTTCCTCTCCCGTAAGATGTTCAAACAACTCATCAGCGTATTGCTGTTTGTGATCGGCGATCATCAGCAACGGATGCTGCAGATCCATAAGATTTCCCTGATCGAGAATACGCTCTGTGGATGAATCATCATTGATGAAAAGAATCAGCCCGGCAAAATCCAACAGGGTCAGCGGTCCAATATCGCTGATCACCGAACCGCTGGAAACGATCCAGATGTCCTCCATCGAACAGTCTGCTATCGCAGAGAGTCTGCGGCATGCAGACAGGATCTTGTCTATCGCTTCTCCAGGCAACTCGCTTTCCTTTAGCGGCACATTTAAACTGGAAAATCCACCTGTTTGAGCGAGCACCTGCTGATGGAGCTCATAAGAGGCAACGTCATCAGGGGCAGATACGAACAGAATCCCGCCGCGGTCCGCCTCCCCGGTATACTGATCCGAAAACGACTGCCGGATGACAGGTTCTGCCAGCAGCCAGGCGGAAAGCAGCAACACACTGACTACCAGGACAGAAAGGACAAAGCCACTTTTCGTCGGAGTGTAACGGCTGTTTTTATGAGGTGGTGTCATCGGTGAATCATCCATTTATCTGTTCAGCTCTCTGTCTGTGCGTAGAAGCAAGCTGTTTGGACAGCTTTTTTCCAGGCAGCACGGCTTGCCTCTCGTTCAGGCTGTGGCATACGGGGCTGGAATAACCGTCCAGATTGCCGGCCGTCGTTCATCTTTTCGGTATCCGGCCAAAGGCCACAGGCCAGACCGGCGAGGCTTGCAGCTCCCCAGGCGGTTGTTTCGGTCAATGTTGCCCGATCAACATACAGTCCGCTGATATCAGACTGAAATTGCATTGTCCAGTCACTGACACTGGCACCACCGTCAACACGCAGCACAGGAATTTGAGAAAACGCATCCTGTTTCATGCAATCAAGGATGTCACTGCTTTGATGCGCAATCGATTCCAGAACAGCCCGGGCGATCTGTGCGCGGCCGCTTCCGCGCGTCAGGCCAAGCATCATGCCTCGCGCGTTCATATTCCAATAAGGTGCACCCAGTCCGGTAAATGCCGGGACAAACTGGACACCACTGCTGTCTGGCACAGAAGATGCCAGCTGATCGCATGCTGCGTACGTATCGATCAGACCCACCTCTTCCTTAAGCCACTGAATGGCTGAACCTGCATTGAAAACACTGCCTTCCAAGGCATACGTCAATCCGTATCCCAGATCCCAGGCGACCGTTGTCAGCAAACCATTGTGCGAAACCACTTTTTTCTGACCGGTATACATTAGAATGAAGCATCCGGTTCCGTATGTGTTTTTAGTCATTCCCGGTTTAACGCAGGCCTGACCAAACAGAGACGCCTGCTGATCACCGGCTACGCCGCAAATGGGAATCTGTCCTGGTAGAATTGCAGGATCGACCAAGCCGATCCGGTGAGATGAGGGAACAATATCCGGTAAAATCTGTCTCGGAATCCCGAAGATTTTCAGCAGTGATTCGTCCCATTCTCCGCGATCAATATTCATCAGGAGTGTCCGTGAAGCATTGGTGACATCGGTTATATGATTTTGACGACCGGTCAAATGCCAGATCAGCCAACTGTCAATCGTACCGGCAAGCAGTTCACCACGCTCAGCCCGTCTACGAAGTTCCGGCATCTGTCGAAAGAGCCAGGTCAATTTAGTTGCCGAAAAATAAGCGTCAATCGGCAAGCCTGTCCGCTCCCTGACGAACGATTCAAGACCTTCATCCTTCAACGTTTGACATAAGTCTGCTGTCCGGCGGCACTGCCAGACAATAGCCGGATAAACCGGCTGGCCTGTCTGACGATCCCAGACCACAATTGTTTCACGCTGATTCGTGATACCCAGGCCCACGATATCCTGGACGGGAATATTCGCTTTGGCCACCGTTTCCTGAAGCGTACTGACCTGCACTGATAGAATTTCATTCGGATCGTGTTCAACCCAGCCCGGCTGCGGATAGTATTGGCGGAATGGTCGTTGTGTCGAACTAACAATCGAGCCGTCCGATCGAAAAAGAATACTGCGGCAGCTGGTTGTTCCCTGATCCAGTGCGAGTAAGTAGTGTGGCATAAGTGCAGTCCTCTCAAATTATACAGATCTCAGACTCCGTGTTATCAGCCTGATTATAGCACAGGCAGGAGCTTCTTCACGGGCGATAAAAAACCGGCCTGCGCATCCGATCGCACGGCCGGTCAGTTTTACAACCAAAATACACGCCATTTCGCGGTTATTTAAACAGCATCATCAATACGCGATTATCAGTTTTCAGCAACTACTTCCATCTGGTGCTGCTCTGCCTGTTCCAGTGCTTCGTAATACTTGCGCATTACTTCACCTGAAAGCTTTTCCCGGAATTCGGAATTGATCGGATGGACAATGTCCTTAAATTCACCATCCTGTGTTTTCCGGCTCGGCATCGCGATAAAGTACCCATTGTTTCCTTCAATAACCTTAATGTCATGGACAACAAATGAATCATCAAAGGTAACTGAGACGATGGCTTTCATTTTTCCTTCGCTTCCCATTTTTCGAATTGTGATGCTGGTGATCTCCATTCAGGTCCCTCCGCTTCTTGCAGTCATTGATTGATGGGTCGAACAGAAATAAATGTGTATCTTACACAAAGAGTATAGCACCATCTATCCTTTTTTTCATCTTTTTCACGAATGTGAATTCAGATAGTCTTATTGAGCGGACATTTCTGCTTTAATAAGCATCGTCGATTCATTCTTAAATTATGTTACAATGAGCGCAGAAGGATGGTATGAACGATGACCCAGTGGCAATCGATCAAGCCCGGTTCCAAGATCTTCTTTGTTGGAATCGGAGGTATAAGCATGAGCGGTTTAGCAGAAATCGCTCAATCAGACGGCTTTCTGGTCGCAGGATCTGACCGGAATCCCGGGCATAGAACCAGCCATTTAACAGATGCGGGAATAGATGTTTATCACGGTCATTCTCAACAATGGATTGATCGATTCCATCCAGATCTGGTTGTCCATACGGCTGCTGTTCACGCAGATAACCCTGAGTTGATCCGCGCGGGTGAACTGGGTATTCCTGTAATAGACAGAGCTCATTTCCTCGGTTGGCTGATTCGGTCCTATGAATCTGTTATAAATATCGCCGGTACACACGGTAAAACGACAACAACCGCGCTCTGTTCGCTGATTTTGATTGAAGAAGGTCTTGACCCGGCTGTCCATCTGGGTGCAGAGCTGCGTCAGTTTCACGGAACGGTCCGAACCAGCCGCAAAAGACAGATTATCGTGTCCGAAGCCTGTGAATATCAAAACAGCTTTCTACAGTTTAATTCAACAACCGCCGCTATCCTGAATATTGACTATGATCATGTTGATAGTTTCAGCGGACTGGAGGATGTCATCCATGCGTTTACCCGGTTTGCCGATAAAATTGATGATCAGGGTTTGCTGATTGTCCCTGATGCAGATCCAAATGTCAAACGCATGTTGTCAGAGTTCACCGAACACCGCAGCATAGCCGGTCGATCACTGCCCCGGTTAATCACATTCGGTATTGTCGATGACAACGAGAACAAGACAGCCCGACCCATACCGGATTACGCGGCTTGTCATCTGACATTTGTGCAGGGACTGCCTGTTTTTGATTTATGCCATAAGGGTCACTCACTGTCTATTCATCTGAAAATACCCGGTAGACACAATGTAATGGATGCACTGGCTGCCATCGCATGCGCCCATGAGAACGGTGCTTCACTGGAGACAGCCGCTTCAGTGCTCAATTCATTTCAGGGAGCAGAAGGACGGTTTACAGATGTCGGCCGGTATCGGGGCGCTCGGGTGATCGCTGACTACGCACATCATCCAGCTGCAGCAAGAGCCACGCTGTCGGCAGCCGAACTGATACCGCATAAAAATCTCTGGGTCGTTTTCCAGCCGCTGACGTTCAGCCGGACGCGCGTTCTGTTTGATGATTATGTTTCGGTTCTGAGACCCTATCAGGTTGTCTTCTCGGAAATATTCAGCGATCGGGAGATAAATCCCGGTGACATCAGTTCCCGGATGCTGGCAGATCAAATCAACAAGCTGGGTGGTCATGCTGCATTCACAGATGATCACGAGCAAATTCGAGCCTGGCTGGACGTCAGGGTCGAGCCGGAAGACGTGATCCTGGTACTGGGGCCGGAAAACATTCGGGACTATGCCGACCAGCTGACTGGCCGAACCAGTCATCTTAACGACTGATTCTAAGCACATTTCAAAATTAAGGACAGTCTGCCGTTCAGCGGACTGTCCTTTTATTTAGGCATACATACAGCAACTAGCTGCTGGTATTTCAACTGTCTCCTGCGGGTTCTGTAGTCAGCTGACCATTTTCAGGTATCTCAGGAAGCGCTTGTGCAGGTGCTTCCTCAGTCAGCACTTCGGACGATGCGGGGATCTCGATGCTTACGCTCTGATCAGCCGGTGCCTGCTCAGTATATTTTCGATAAATCGCCTCAAACTCGTCGCCTTCAATTTTCTCTTTTTCAAAAAGCATCTCAACGACCGCGTCCATCAGGTCCATTTTTTCTTTTAAAATACCAACCACCTTTTCATACGCGTCATCGATAATCTGCTTGATTTCTTCGTCGATTATCCCTGCCAATTTCTCACTGTAGTTCTTGACATGACCATAATCCTTGCCAAGAAATACCTCGTCATCTGTTCCAAACACGAGATTGCCGATTCTCTTGCTCATGCCATATTTGATGATCATATCGCGTGCGATACTGTTACAGCTTTGAAGGTCATTGGCAGCTCCTGTGCTGATCTCTCCGAAAACAAGCTCTTCCGCTGCCCTGCCGCCCAGTGAAATCATAATTTGTGAAATCAGCTGGCTTTGTGTCGCATAATACGTATCTTCATGAGGTTTATGAGCTGTGTAGCCACCTGCCGCTCCAGCCGGAATGATGGATATCCGCTCAACTTTATCCGTCTCGGAAACAGTCCGCAGGACAACCGCGTGTCCAGCTTCATGGTAAGCTGTCAGTTTGCGCTCTTTTTCACTGATTATTCTGCTCTTCTTTTCCGGGCCGATCATAATTTTGAACACCGCTTCCGATATGTCGGAATATACAATCGTCCGGGTGCCTTTTCTGGCTGCCAGCAACGCTGCTTCATTGAGCAGATTGGCAAGGTCAGCACCGGTAAACCCTGGTGTAATCTTGGCTATTTCCCTGAGATCAATTGATGTATCCAGCGGTTTACCGCGGGCATGAACCTTTAAGATCGCTTCACGACCTTTGATGTCAGGCCGCATCACTGTTATGCGCCGGTCAAATCGGCCGGGACGCAGCAGCGCTGGATCAAGAATGTCAGGCCGGTTGGTTGCAGCCATGATAATGACGCCTTCGTTGGGTCCAAAGCCATCCATCTCAACCAACAGCTGATTTAACGTCTGTTCGCGCTCATCATGTCCGCCGCCCATTCCGGCCCCACGATGGCGGCCAACGGCGTCAATCTCATCAATAAAGACGATGCAAGGCGCATTTTTCTTGGCATTTTCAAACAGATCCCGAACACGTGATGCACCGACACCGACAAACATCTCAACAAAGTCAGAACCGCTGATTGAATAAAACGGGACACCCGCCTCACCGGACACTGCTTTTGCCAGTAGCGTTTTACCGGTTCCCGGTGCTCCGACCAGCAGAATGCCACGGGGAATTTTTGCCCCGAGATCAGCATATTTTTTTGGATTCTTCAGAAAATCGACGACTTCCTGCAGCTCTTCTTTCTCTTCATCTGCTCCGGCAACATCCGCAAAAGTTATTTTATTTTTGGTCGGGTCGCTCAGTTTTGCACGACTCCGGCCAAAACTCATTGCGTTTCGACCATCTCCGGACTGCCGTGAATAGGTGAACCAGATAAAGGCTCCCATACCAAGCACCATAACCAGAATCAGGATAATGTTCAGCCAGCCCGTAATATCTGTCGGTTCGATGTAATCAAACCGCTCAATTTTCCCATCAGCTTCTGCTTCCATCAGAATCTCAAGCAGTTTTTCCATCCAGAGCGGGGCGATCGATTTATTGACTGACCGCGATGGTGTACTATCCGTCTGTGCATAAACAATCTTGACATTATAGCCTGTAACAACTACTTCACTCACACGTCCACTGGATATTTCAGTTGTCAGTTCAGACAGCGTGATTTCTTCCGGTTGTGTCAGCCGGGACATGAAAAACGACAAAAATATGATTATCGCCAGCAAGATGATGTAAAACGACATCCCGTTCATGGCACGTTTTGGTTTCATTTCGATCCTCCTTGACCGTCGTCACCTAATATAGAAACATCGGGGAGGTTCCTGTATCTGCCGTCATAATCCAACCCGTACCCGACAATGAATGCATCTGGAATTTTTAATCCGATATATTCAACCTTGACATTAACTTTTCTACGCTGTGGTTTGTCAAACGCTGTGCAGATAGCAATACTGGCCGGTTTTCGCGTGCCCAGCAATTGGCGAAGATGATTCAGCGTCAAACCTGAATCAACAATATCCTCAACAATTATGATATCGCAGCCTGTGATATCGGTATCCAGGTCTTTTGTAATCCGGACAACTCCGGACGACCGTGTACCGCTTCCATAACTCGACACTGACATAAAATCAACGCGGCAAGGTATGGTAAGATATCTTGCCAGATCTGCCATAAACACATACGCGCCTTTGAGAACACCGATCAACGTGACTTCGCGGCCTTCATAATCATGCGAAATCTGATTGCCGAGTCTCTGGCACATTTGATCAATTTCTTCGCGACTGATCAACACTTCTTTTACATATTTGGTCATCCCTTATAAGGCCTCCTTAATTGGGCTTTACTTATTTTACCTGATATCTCTGGTATCCACCAGTCCCTCTGTTACGGATTTCGCTGAAGTGGAACGACATATAAACCCACAAACGTGTTTTCAGTCTGATTCTGATATGTTTTTACATCCTCTACACCTGATGTATACCCGGGAATCCAAACGATATCAGACCCGTCTGCCAGCAGTAAAAGCTGTTCGCGTTCTGTCGGAGACAGTTTTTTTTGCTGCATCCACTGATTCAAGCTAATCGATTTGCGTTGACCGGCCGGACGAATCCGATCGCCGGGTCGCCTTGTTCGAAAGACAGACCGAAGACAGCGATCAGCAGCCAGAATAACTTCAAACAGCTCTTGACGGATGTCCTGCTCGTCCGTAATCCAGCAAGCCCCGAACACCCTGTCACACTGTGGGATAGCAGTTTGACCAGGAATGTTCAACGGTATCTCAAACGGCTGCTCTTCGGTTGACCGGGTATTACCATCCGTTTTCTCAAAACCAAAAATCCGGCCGATACAGACGATGCGCCAACGTTCCGGCAGATCGAGCGACTGCCATTTTTTTGCCTGTGGAATCCAGCGAATGATGGCACGAATATGTTTCTGTTCCAAATTCTGTCCATGTCCTGTTTGTCGGCACCACAAAATCTGGATAACCCGGGCCTGCAGCGCGGTGTGAAGTGACAAGAAGACATCCCTGTCTATATGATTGTTTGTTAAACACTGGTTTGCGGCCTGTTCAGCCAGAGACTGGATCAGCTGCTGATCTGCTTTCAGATTGTCAGAGGCACGTGCAAGAATCGGAACCGGATCATAGCCCAGCAACGCTTGCCATGACGGCAGCATATGGTGACGGAGACGGTTGCGGATCGTAAAATCGTCATCATTAGTTGGATCGTGGCGCCACGTGATGGAACAGAATTCCAGCCATTGTTCCAGTTCTGATCGGCGGCAATGAAGCAGTGGACGTATGATTGAGCCATCTTTCGCCTTCATGCCGGCTAATCCGTCCAGACCGCTGCCGCGCCCAAGATGCATCAGGAGTGTCTCCGCCTGATCATCCAAATGATGCGCCAGGGCAACAAAAACCGGCTGGCTCGCTGTAGACCGCTGCTTGAGGCAAGTTTGAAAAATTTGTCTGCGTAGATCTCTCGCGACCAGTTCAATCCCCTTGCGGCTGTCGGCAGACTGTTTTCGCACATCGACAGCCTTGATGACCAAAGGAACATTCAGCTTTTTACACCAGGCAGCTACAAATTGCTGATCTTCGTCTGCTTCAGCACCACGTAATCCGTGATGAATATGGATGCAGGACAATTGGAAAGACAATGGTTGCTGAAGCTGATGCAGTATCAGGAGAAGAGCCAGTGAATCGGCTCCGCCTGAGACAGCCGCGATAACCTCGCTGCTTTCAGGGATTAATTGCTTGTCCTCGATGAACTGTCGAACCTTATCAGGCAGATCCGCCATGTTTGTCTGCCGACGGAATACCGATGTCATGTCGACATCGGCGGCGGTTCTGATGGTACCCGCCCGTCGTCCTTTTCAAAAAAGAGCGTATATTTAGGCCACCAGCCCAGGTGGAGACTTCCGGTTGCACCCTGCCGGTTCTTGGCGATGATGATCTCAGCGTCTTCTGTCTCAAGCTGTGGCTGATCGTATGCGTAATACTGTTCACGATATAGAAAAATGACAACATCGGCATCCTGTTCGATCGCACCGGAATCCCTCAGGTCAGACAACAAAGGTTTCTTGTCTGATCGCATTTCACAGGCACGACTCAACTGGGACAGTGCGATGACTGGAACTGATAACTCCCGGGCCATGATTTTTAAAGTCCGGCTGATCTCCGATATTTCCTGCTGACGACTTTCCGAGCGAGACTGACCGCCGTTCATAAGCTGGAGATAATCAACAACGACAACCCCAAGTTTATGCTCCAGTTTAAGCTGACGACATTTGGACATCATTTCCATTACGCTTGTTCCGGAACGGTCATCAATATACACGGGAGCAGCGTACAAAGGCGGTAAAGCATGGGCAATTTTCTCCCAGTCATCCGGTTTTAGATCACCTGTGTTCAGCGAACGCGCGTTCACCAGAGCCTGACTGCTGAGCAGACGGTTGCTGATCTCCTCTTTAGACATCTCCAGACTGAATATCGCAGCAGGAACAC
>Ga0123334_1005794_pt1 | contig 11736 bp, 9 predicted proteins | sample BiotimSIPDNA_FD_89706 | JGI IMG/M metagenome (GOLD analysis project Ga0123334, IMG submission 89706) | Anaerobic biogas reactor microbial communites from Washington, USA - Biogas_R1 time_0 SIP DNA | ecosystem: Engineered > Bioreactor > Anaerobic > Unclassified | place: Washington, USA | collected... | reverse complement strand
TGGACAGCCGCGCATGGTCTCAAGTAGCATGCTGTTTTCTATGGATGGATTAAGAATCGCTGAAAGATAAGGGCTGCCGGATGCACTGAATATCCTGCCTGCATCAGCCTGCCCGCCTTTCCTGAGCCATAGTTCAGGTTCAGTTAAGAGCTGTGCAAATACCTTTTCACCTTCGCCATATACACAGAAATCTATAAGGCTGTTATTTACAAGCAGGGGGTTATCTCCTGTCACCTCAGGGCCACCCAACACCACCTTTGGTGAATAGCTTTTTTTGATCTCCTTAACCAGGTAGAGTATACGTTTTATGTTCCAGGCATATGCGGTAAAACCAATGATATCAGGCCTCATAGCAAGGATACTATCTATTAGTGCTGCGTCACCCATATATGAAGCGCTTACCTGCGGAAAGATAACGGTCTCAGTATTGGGTATATGACCAGCCGCCTGCCTAAGGCATGCTGCGGCAAATGGGATATTACCTGTCCTGTGGCCGTAATTAAGCTGCGGTACAGGTAGCTGGATTAAAAGCGCCTTGATCATAAAACCCCTGTACTGGAATCACCGGCTGATAAGATATTTTCTGCTGCACCTGGGGCATGATACCTCAAGGTGATCAAGGTTGCCCCAGAGCTCCTTCTGCTGGTCTTCTGGGAGTGAGTTTATCATTTTTGTTATCATCTCGATGTTGCAGGGGCATTCATAAAAAATCAGCATCTCCTGAAGCAGGGTGATTTCATTATCTGCTGCAAGCGTGAAGCATCGTGATATCAATTCGCTGTCAGTAAGCCCCTCTATTTTATCAAACCTGCCACCAGGAAGTGGCCTTAAAAGGGCCCCTTTACCTTTATCATCAACAGCAATGCGGATCAGGGTCTGCTCTGATTCTGCAAAGTAATGCTCAACCGCCTCAACAGGGTCATGGGTATAAAGAGAAAAACGACTCTGTGTCACAGGCGAATTTTTAGCCTGTCTCTGGACAACCACCAGGTTCCTTTCTGGGTCGCTCTTTAGCAATGTCCCGCACATCATGCCGTTTGGCTCCACACCGCAGAATATCCCTGTGCTTAATCCCTTAAAGCTTACTGACCATCCCCAGTATTCCGGTTCAGGAAGAGATACTGCTGCAAGCCCTGCCGCTGCAAACATGCGAAAAAGCATGGCGTTATTGCCCTTTTCCGGGAGAGGTATTTCATACCTGCGGCAATAGGCCATGTAGCCTGCCCAAACTTGTGCTGCCTCACCGGTAACGACAATAAGATCAGCGCTTTCCCAATGGTACCTGTAATAATGTGCAAGGTGCATGTTAGCGTTCATATCTACTCGATCTTATTTGATATACTTTTTAAAGAACTCATTAAGGGCCTAGTCAGCGCCGCTGCATTCAATCAGGAATCGTTTAAAAAATTCCTCCATAAACCTGTGTCTTTCAAGGGCAATCCTGTGGCCCTCTTTAGTGAGAATGCGGTCTTTGATCTTCATGAGCTTGACCCGGTACTCACGGTAGCAGGTATCATTTTTTGAGTAGGATTCGCTCTCTTCAGGGGTTATGTCCGGGTTATGCAGTGTTGCTCCAACCTCGCCTGCAAAGAGAAATGCCCTGCCAATACCCACAGCGCCTATAGAGTCAAGTTTGTCTGCATCAAACAGCACCTTTGCCTCAATGGTTTCCGGGACATTTTTACCCCTGAACCTGTGTGTCCTTATAGCATGTATAATGTTTATTCTGTCTTCCTCAGGTATAATGAGCTTTTCAAGGATCTCCTTTGCGAGCTCTGCCCCCTTTTCCGCATGACACACCCTGCCCTTTGCCCTGTCCTGATATGGCCGACCTATATCATGCAGATAGGCCGCAATCCCCAGTATATCAAGGTCTGCCCCCTCAACATTACCGATCCTCATGCAGAGGTCATAAACCCTTTTGGTGTGATACCAGTCATGGCTTCCGCTTGAATCGGAGGTCATCCTTTCCGCTATCTCTCTTATATATTCAATATCCACTTCTATTACTTTCTTATATATCCTTATCCTGGCTACCCTCTTCCTCCACGGGATTTCCCATTTTCGGTGTATAGTTTTCTCCAATCTCCTCCCCTTGCAGGTTTTTTATTACAGGCAGAGGGTTATTCTTTTCATGTTCATCAAGGGCCTTTTCTATAGATTTTTTTGTCTTATCATCAAGGGGCGCCCAGCCCAGCCTTCCCCTGCATTTCGGGAACCTGGAACAGCTAAGCCAGGGGCCTTTTGCCCCTCTTCTTATGTTCATATTAGCCTCACATTTAGGGCATTTCAGATCAGTAACAAGAGGTGGAACCTTTGGCAGCGTCAGATGGCCTTTTTTATCCAGGTTAAGTATCCCGTCACACTCAGGGTATCTTTTACAACTTATAAAAGGCCCGAAACGTCCCTTTTTCATGAGCATCGGCTCTCCGCATTTGGGGCAGGCTATGTCAGTCTGCTCTGGTACAGAGGGCGCCCCGTTCCGGTCTATGGGCGCGGCATATTTGCAAGCTGGATAGCTTGCACAGCTTAAGAAACGCCCGTTTTTACCAAAGCGGTATACTGTTCCGCTCCCGCACTGGGGGCATTTATGGGGAGCAGGCTCTATCTCAGCCTTGGCATGTTCCATGTCACTGTATGCCTTCTCAAGGTCGGTCTTAAAGGGGCCATAAAAATCCCTGAGCATCTGCACCCAGTCAGCATGTTTGTCAGCTATATCATCCAGCTTCTGCTCCATATCCCTGGTATAGCCTACCTGTAGGATGTCCGGGAATGCATCAACCAGTTTATCTGTAACCACCTTTCCAAGGTCTGTTGCATAAAAACGATTCTTGATCTTTTCGGAATATTTTCTGTTCTGTATGACCTGTATTATCTGGGCATAGGTGCTTGGCCTGCCAATACCCTCTGCCTCAAGTTTTTTCACAAGTGATGCCTCAGTATACCTGGGCGGTGGAGATGTAAAATACTGCATGGGTTCAATATGAAAGGCAGCTAACTCCTGGTTGTTTTTTAACTTGGGCAGTATAGCCTCATCCGATGAATTGGGTACGCCAATAACCCTGTAATAGCCGTCAAAGATCAGCACCCTTCCTGTTGCTTTGAATATAAACTCATCCCCATTATCGACCCCTGAAATCAGGACAGAGGTATAATCCCACTCTGCCTCGTTCATCTGGGATGAAACGAACCTGTCCCATATGATCCGGTAAAGCTTGTACTGCTGATCAGTGAGCGATGCCCTTACCCTGTCAGGGGTGAGTACAACATCAGTCGGCCTGATAGCCTCATGCGCCTCCTGGGCCGATTTGTTTGACGAGGCAAAATAGTTTGGTTTTTGAGGAAGATATTTTTCCCCATAATTCTTTGCTATGAATTCTCTTGCCATTGAGATGGCATCAGGTGAGAGGTGTGTAGAATCGGTTCTCATGTAGGTGATAAGGCCGACAGAACCCATGCCGCTTATTTCAACGCCCTCATAAAGGGCCTGGGCAGTGCGCATGGTGGTCTGAGTTGTAAAACCCAGCTGGTTTACTGCTGCCTGTTGAAGGGTGCTGGTAATATATGGCGCATTGGCCCTGTTTTTTGTGCGTTTCGTCTGAATTGATTTGACACGCCATTCAGGGCCTTTTCCAGCATAACCCTTAAGCACCACAAAAAGACCACTCCTGCTGTTTTTATCCTGCTCCTCTTCCTCTATCTTTTTATCAAGTATGAAGCCTGCCCTTTTTGCTGTATCAAGCGCCTCCTGGTAGTTTTGCGGTCTGAATTTACTGCCGTTTATCTCTGTCAGTTCCGCTGTAAAACCAGCATGGTCAAAGAGCCATTTATTCTTTTCTTCAACAGTCCTGCCGGTTAATCTACCCTTTGCCTTGGGCGAAGATTTTTCAAACCATGCCCTCAGTTCATCCCCCAGCTTTTCCCACGAGTTGAGATCTAAGGTAAAATAGCCTGTAATCTTCCAGTATTCCTCCGGGATGAATGACTCTATATCCCTTTCTCTCTCAACAAGCAGCCTTACTGCCACAGACTGCACCCTGCCTGCGCTTAACCCCCCTGCCACCTTTTTCCAGAGGAGCGGTGAGACCTGGTACCCCACAATCCTGTCAAGTATCCTCCTTGCCTGCTGTGCATTGACCTTATCCATGTCAATGAGCTGAGGTTGACTGAATGCCTTTTCTATCTCCTGTTTTGTGATGGCATTAAACACAACACGTTTGGCGCTTTTGATGTCAATATCAAGGGCCTCTGCGAGGTGCCATGCAATGGCCTCCCCTTCACGGTCAAGGTCTGTTGCGAGCCATATGCCTGGTGCCCCTTTTGCGGCAGCCTTAAGATCCTTTACTGTCGTCCCCTTACCCTTGATTATCTGATAGGTCGGGGCAAAGTCATTCTCAAGATCAACGCCAGGCACAGGATTTTTAACGCCCTTCGGATTTTTACCGGGGAGGTCCCTTACGTGCCCAACCGATGCCATTACAAGATAGTCCTTGCCCAGGTATTTGTTTATGGTGCGTGCCTTGGCTGGAGACTCAACAATAACAAGCTGTTTTCCTGTCTGGGTTTTCCGGTTTATTGTCTTAGTACTCTTTTCTTTTTTATCTTCTATCATTCTTTATATGATTCCAGTTTATCAATATGGTTTTATAAATTACAAACAAGTTACTTTATAAACATCTTTCCAGGCAACTGTTTTATGATCCCCTTGAGTTCCAGTTTAGTAAGGGTGCCTGAAAGCTCGCCTGAGACGATATTGCCCAGCTTCTGTATCTCATCAATGTGCATCGGGTAATCACCGATTATCTCAAAGATAGTTTTTTCCATATCATTCATCTCAGGCAGAACCCTTTTTATCATGGTGTCACCCTTGGAAATACCGGGATAATTCAGGCCAAGCCCTTCCATGATATCATCCGCATTTTCAGCAAGCATGGCGCCATGCTTTATCAAAAAATGGCATCCCCTGCTTTTATAAGATTCTATGCTCCCCGGAACTGCAAATACATCCTTGCCCTGATCAAGGGCAATGGAGGCAGTTATAAGTGAACCGCTGTTTTTTGTGGCCTCCACAACCAGCACCCCCCTGGCAAGACCGCTTATGATCCTGTTTCTCTGCGGGAAATTGGGTGGCGAAGGGGATGTCCCCATTGGAAATTCAGACACAATCGTCCCGGTCTCACATATTTTATCATAGAGCTTTCTATTGGCTACAGGGTATACTATATCAATACCGCTTCCAAGGACTGCAACTGTAAAGCCCTTTCCAGCAATACAACCCCAGTGTGACCAGGCATCAATACCGAGGGCCATGCCGCTTACAATACCAAGGCCTCGCCTTGCAAGCCCCTGACCAAATTCCTCTGCCACCTTTAATCCATAATGGGTGGCATTTCTCGATCCGACAACCGCTATAAAGCTTTTGTTTTGAGGAATACATGCACCTTTCATATAAAGGATCATGGGAGGGTCATGTACCTCTTTAAGCGTTGCAGGATACTCAGGGTCATGAAATGTAACAATCCTTGCGCCGCATGCCCCGGCCTTTTTCAACTCAGCTTCAGGGTCAATTTCAAAACGCTGATTTACTATATCCTGAACAGTCTCTTTCCTGAGGCCATTCACATCGGATAACTCCGATCTGGATACCCTTAAAATTGCCTCAGGATCACCAAACTTTGATAAAAGGTTTTTAAAGGTTACATTTCCTATACCTTTTATCCCGGACAGGGCAATCCAGTAGCATTTTTTATTCGACCATAAGGACATCTGTGCCAACCCGGTTAGTATTAAATACGGCGGGAATATACAACAGAGCTGTATTTAGTAGTCAAGCTTTTTCTTTAAGAGACCTGTTTATTGGGCAGGGCAATTTGCCTTTGCTGAGATATAATCAGGTATCTCTGTCCATAATACGCTTTTCATGTATGCGCCTATCTCAATCGGCTCAGGTGCAGAAAGAACAACTGCTGTTGCACTATCAGGATACGTATCAATTACCATTGCGATGCCAAAATGACGATCAGGAAGGATGACCATCTCTTCCCAGACCTTAAGTATCTTTTCGGGCCGTGGGTCTTTCACAATATTGGTTGTCACTATTTCAAAGACATTGCCCTTTCTTATACCTGCATTGCTGCCCTTATCCATATAAATTATATTGTATTGATGTATAAGGGTCAGGTTTTGTTCTGCAGCAACGATATTTGCAAGGATATTTCCACTGTTTGATTCAGGAAGTATGCAACCGGGAATATTCCTTAAAGGTAATATGATATCATCTATATTAATAGGTGTGTTGGCCTCCGTTATCTTTGCCTGATAAACATTCTCCTTATCTTTCAAGACCCCTTCCTTCATTGTAAAACCGGTCTTTTTCTCAATAACAAGTTTACCTGAGACATTAAAAACATAACCTGACTTATCCTTTGTTACAGGGTGTATTACACGCTCGGATACCTTACCTATGCTGAACTCATCCCCTGTATTTATTTTTTTCGTATTCTCAAAAATTAAATATACAGTATCATCCTTGCTCAGGATAATATTCTTATCCTCACTGGCAAAGAGTGTACCCCATGTGTCTATTTTTTCAGACGAATAAAAACCCATTTTATCGATATTTATAATCCCACGAATATCAATACCCATGACAGGTGAAGGTTTTTCTGTCTTTGGAACCTCCGGCACTGTTTTTTCCGGTTGGGCTAAAAGCTCAGACATCTCATAGAGGGTGATTACATCACCTGGGATAAGAAGGTGGGGGTTTGTAATAAAGCTGTTCATTTCCCACAATTTTGGCCACACGCTGGTGTCACCATAGTAACGCTCGCATAAATCCCATAATGTATCGCCTTTAATGACGGTATGAGTCATTTTTTCAGCGGCTATGGAAAGAGGGGAATAGAGTATTGCTGTGACAAAAAAGAACAATGATAATTTGAATAACTGGATTTTTATCTTTTTCATAGGTGAATATCCTGTAATTATTTGGATTTTTGATAAATTACATCTTTCAGTGATTATTGTCAAACGATTTTTATCCTGAATTAGTTCAAGTTAATTTGTTTTAAGTAATATTTTACTATACGATTCATATCCCCGCTTTATTACTTTGCTAAAAGTGTGTATACTGACAGGGAAAATGCAAAATTGATGCCTGAAAGGAGGATTTAAACATGATATTTATAAACAGACGGGAGTTTATTTACACCTCAATGATCGGGATTGCTGGTATTTCCCTGAATGTGCCTGCCTTTGGAATAAAAAAAGTAGGCAAGGAGAAAGTATCGCTTGTTAAAACCGGTGATCGTAATAAAGGTGTGGAGAAGTCAATTGGGTTAGTCGAATTTCCATCCATGAAGGGCAAAAAGGTATTTATTAAACCAAATTTTAATACATCTGACCCTGCACCCGGTTCCACCCACAATGATGTTTTGTCTTCACTTGTTAAGGAGATAAAGAAAAGAGAGGCCTTAAAGGTAACAGTTGGCGACAGGTGCGGCCCTGGCGACACACAGAAGGTTATGGAGGCAAAGGGGATATTTGCCCTTGCCAGGGACGAGGGTTTTGAAGTCATTAATTTTGAAAAGATGAATGAAAAGGAGTGGGTTATTATTAATCCTCCGGGTTCTCACTGGGAGGGTGGTTTTTTAATGGCCCGTCCCATTGTTGAATCTGAATATACAGTCACAACAGGCTGTATAAAAACTCATGGTTATGGCGGCCATTTTACCATGTCCATGAAACTCTCTGTAGGCGCTGTCCACAAAAAACATATGTTTCCGCAACTGCATAACTCACCTGATATGCGCAAGATGATAGCTGAAATAAATCTCGCATACAGGCCGGAGCTTATTGTTCTTGATGGTGTTGAGGTATTTACAGACGGCGGCCCAATGGAGGGGCAAAGAAAAAAGGCAGATGTAATAATTGCAGGAACAGACAGGGTTGCAATTGATGCTGTTGGCCTTGCAATCTTAAAGGAGCAGGGTTCCAACCCGCAGATTATGGGGAAAAAGATATTTGAACAGGATCAGATGAAGCAGGCAGTGGAAATTGGGTTAGGGGTTTCAGGCCCTGAAGAGATAGAGATCGTGACAGATGATCCAGCCAGCAAGGCATATGCGAACAGGATAACTGACATATTAATGAAAGGTTAATAAAATAGGGTAGACACGCTGGTCTACCCCTACAATCTTTTTAAAATAGGATATCTGGTTCCTGCGGTCTCTGTGGGGACCAATTGTTAAGGCTCTCTGCGCTGAATCCGGTCAACTATAAATTAACTGACGTAGTTACTAAAACAATGAATTCTCAAATAAATCGTGGGGAGCATGAAATATTTGCGGACATAAACCCCTGAAAAAGTTCCAGAGATTTAGATATCTTTACCTAAAAATTATCCTGTTTACATGCTTGGGTAAATCTCTTCATGATGCTTGATGCATGAGCGGTTTCTTTTACTGTCATCATTATTTCATCAATATTGCGGCCTGATGCCTTTACATCATCTGCCTGGTTTAGAATGTATGCCTTCATGATATCCGTGTTGTATTCCGGGTGGAACTGCACACCCCATGCAGAGGTTCCTATTCTTATGGCATGGTAAGGTTCAAAATCATTTGAAGCAAGTATGGTTGCTCCTTGTGGAATCATGATGGCTGATTGTGCATGAGTTACATGAACAGGGATTGATGATGGCATATCTTTAAAAAGGGGGTCTTTGTCGGCTTCAGAGGAAAGAGTTATTTCAACTGTGCCTATCTCCTCACCCTTTGGATGAAAACTGACCTTTCTACCACCAATAGCCTTGATAACATAAATACTTTTCATCTATTTTAAAAATCCTTTTAAATCTCTTTTTCCCTTTCATTTTTTTCTGCAACACAATAGATACCGCCCTCTTCAGCACCCGGTTTAAAGCACCTGTTGCAGGATATGCATCTGGCCTTTGTGGTGTCACCACTTTTCCACCTTGCTGCAAGGTCAGGTTCCCTGATTAGCGGTCTTGACATGGTAACATAATCGATCGCATCCTCTTTTACAGCCTTTTCACAGATCTCATATGACCTGAAACCTCCAACAACCATGACAGGGCAGTTGACAATTTTTTTAACCTCTCTGGCATATGGCATATTCCATGCCTCTTTTTCAGGCCTGTTTACCCTCATCCTTAATGGGCCATATTTTATACCCGAGGCGCTGTTGCCCGATGATACCTCTATGGCGTCAATACCAGCATCAGAGAGCCTTTTTGCCACATATAAACCATCATCGATCTGGAGACCTCCATCCATATTATCCGCGCAATTCATCTTGATCATTACCGGAAAATCATCGCCCACATTTGCCCTTACCTTCTGGTAAACCTCAATAACAAATCTGCTCCGGTTTTCTATCTCTCCGCCGTATTCATCTTTTCTCAGGTTTGCATGGGGTGACATGAACTGGTTTAAAAGATACCCGTGTGCAGCATGGAGCTGTACAGCATCAAAACCATACTCCCTTGCACGGTATGCGCCTTCACCAAAGGCATTAATCAATTCCTTTATTTCTGTGAAAGATAGGGCTCTCGGTTTTGCCTGGTAATGGGCCACCATAACGGCTGATGGCGCAACCAGTTCACCTCCTGCATTATCAGGTATGGCCTGCCCACCTGCATGCACAAGCTGGATGGCAATGGTTCCTCCTGCATCATGAACGGTTTTAACAACCCTCTTATACTCCTCTTTAAATGCATCGCTGTTTATTCCAAGTGCACCTGCAAGTTGTTTTCCTTCAGGTCTGACAAATGTATAACCAGATATCAGGAGCCCGATGCCACCATCTGTAAGCCCCCTATAGAGGCTTATAAGTTTTTCAGTTGGCCTGCCATCTGGGTCACACATACCTTCCCATGTGGCAGACCTCACAAGACGGTTCTTTATCTTTAAACCTTTAATACCGGTTTCCTCAAATATTGTTGTCATAAATTACTCTAACGTTTCATCCTGAGATAGGCATCAATAAAAGTGTCAATATCACCATCCATGACCTTTTCAAGGTTACCAACCTCTTCGTTTGTCCTGTGATCTTTAACCATTCTGTAAGGGTTAAACACATATGACCTTATCTGGCTTCCCCAGGCAATATCCTTCTGGTTCTGGTGCATCTCCTGTTTCTTTTGATCCTGCTTGCCTTTTTCAAGGTCATACAGCCTTGCTTTCAGTACCATCATTGCCATCTCTTTGTTCCTGTGCTGGGATTTTTCATTCTGGCACTGCACAACAGTATTTGTTGGAATATGTGTTATCCTGATTGCTGAACTTGTCTTGTTAACATGCTGCCCGCCAGGCCCGCTTGCCCTGAATGCATCGATCCTGAGGTCCTTTTCATCTATCTTGATATCTATGTCTGTGTCAACCTCAGGGATAACTGAAACAGATGCAAATGTGGTGTGCCTTCTGCCTGTTGCATCAAAGGGTGATATCCTGACCATGCGGTGAACCCCGTGTTCAGCCTTCATGAATCCGTATGCATAGGGGCCTGATGCAGAGAATGTGACACTCTTTACCCCTGCCTCATCGCCAGGCATGTAGTCAATTACCTCGGTCTTATACCCTTTTGATTCACACCATCTCAAATACATCCTGTAGAGCATTTCAACCCAGTCCTGTGACTCCGTTCCCCCTGCGCCTGCATTAATTGATACTATGCTGTTTCTTCTATCATCAGGATCACTCATAAGACACTGAAGATCAAGACTTTTCACCCTTTTCTCCAGACCGGTTATATCCCTTTTAAATTCCTCAATCGACTCCTTATCATCTTCTTCAGAGGCGAGCTCAATAAGCATGGATATATCCTCTGTTTCCTTTTTTAAACCTTCCCAGTTGTCTATGGTATCCTTAAGATTTGACCGTTCCTGAGATATGCGTGAGACCTCCTCCTGGGGCTTGTCCCAGAAACCCTGTTTTGACATGATTGCATCGAGCCGTTCAAGCTCCAATATTTTAGAATCCAGGTCAAAGATGACTCCGAAGCATGACAAGGATTTCATTGAGTGTATCTAGTTTTTCTTTAAGATCATTTTCCATAATTTTTTTCTCCTTCACATATAGTATAAATGCAAAAAGAAGATAACACCAAAAGAAATGATAGTAAAGTGAATGATAAGTGACAACAGGGTTAGGAATATCTTGTTGAATTCCAGTGTCCCCTCCCCTCCGAGGCGTTCAGGCGGTTTTCCCGCGCACGGCGATCCAGTCGGCAGTCCATCTGTTACAGGATTGGCTGACCTCTGAAAGGACCGAGTTTAATGAGAATAACACCTTCTCTGAAAAAAAGGCATTCAGCGGGCGCTGATGATCTAGGCCTATACCTGGCCCCCTGCTTTAATTACCTCATCATCCCAGGCAATAAAAGCACAATATCCGGGAATATGGTGAGGATTACCAGCCCCAGGACTACGGCAATTAGAAATGGTATGATACCCTTGAAGATTGTATGCAGTTCAATATCACGGGCTATCCCCTTTATCACAAACACGTTAAGACCAACAGGCGGTGTTATGGCCCCTGCCTCAAGCAGTATGACAATCATCACCCCGAACCATATGGGGTTAAAGCCTGCCTTTATAATCACAGGGTAAAAAATATTGATGGTTATGATCAGAAAAGAGAGGGAGTCCATTATGCACCCACCTACAAGGTAGATAACCATAACACACAGTAAAACAACATAGGGTGAGGCATTAAG
>Ga0123334_1005792_pt1 | contig 11739 bp, 11 predicted proteins | sample BiotimSIPDNA_FD_89706 | JGI IMG/M metagenome (GOLD analysis project Ga0123334, IMG submission 89706) | Anaerobic biogas reactor microbial communites from Washington, USA - Biogas_R1 time_0 SIP DNA | ecosystem: Engineered > Bioreactor > Anaerobic > Unclassified | place: Washington, USA... | reverse complement strand
GCAAGTGAAAATGAAATGGTTACGGAGCATTTTGGACATTGCGTTAACTTCAACATTTTTGAGGCTGAAGACAACAGAGTCGTTAAGACTGAATCTATACCAAACCCTGGGCATAGACCCGGCTTCCTTCCGAACTTTCTCAATGACATGGGGGTAAATGTGATTATCTCAGGTGGTATGGGCAGTGGTGCCATTGATATATTCAATGAAAAAAATATAGAGGTTATTGTTGGTGCAAGCGGTAATGCCAAAGCAGCCGCAGAAGCATATCTGAATGGTACCCTAAAATCTACCGGCTCGGTTTGCCATGAGCACCAACATCACGACGAATGCGACGGCTCTCATCATAATCATTAATTATGGATAGAGGAAAACGGCATGAATGAAGAAATGGCAATCGAAATGAGAAACAAAGCAGGTAATTATTTTAAAGAAGGGTATAATTGCGCCGAAGCAATATTTTTAACCTATCGTGAGTTGCTTGCTCCGGAGATAGATCCTGCTATGGTGAGCCTGTTTACGGGATTTGGAAGCGGGGTGGGAGAATCCGGATGTATGTGCGGCGCCCTGACTGGTTCCATCGCAGCTCTGAATATGCTAAAGGGAAGAACGTCAAACCAGATGTCGCGGGATGAAGCCTATCAGCTGGCCAGGGAGTTCACAGATAAATTCACGAAAAAATATGGCGTGACATGCTGTCGCGTTCTGAATCCGCATCCTTTTGAGACCAGAGAACATTTGACAAATTGCCTCAAGATCACGGGAAACACTAGTAAGATGCTGATGGAATTCCTGGAAGAGAAAGGTATGATATTTTAAAGGACTCTGTGCAAGATGCCTTTCTAATATAAATGAAATTAAATGAAGGAGGGAATGATATGGCGAAATATGAATGTTCTGTCTGTGGTTATATCTATGATGAAGCAGATGGCATTCCAGAAACAGGTATTGCACCGGGTACAACATGGATGGATTTGCCGATGGACTGGATTTGCCCCCTCTGCGGAGCTGAAAAAAATGAGTTTAGTAAGCAGGGTGAGCCTACCACTTCTGAAGTGAAGAAACCAATAACTACAATTAAGCCGTCAACAGATATGAAGGAGATGTCTCCGCTGGAGATTAGTGCACTTTGCACCAATCTGGCCCGCGGATGTGAAAAGCAGTACAAACCGAAGGAGTCAGCTCTTTTTAATGATTTGGCAAAGTATTTTAAGGATGCATCAGCACCAGCTAAAGATCCGGATTTTGATCAGTTGATTGCTTTAATTGAAAAAGACCTTGAGGAAGGTTTCCCGAACGCAAACGCTGTGGCAGCGGATGATAAAGACCGAGGCGCGCTTCGAGCGCTGGTCTGGAGTGAGAAGGTTACACGTATTTTAAAGTCGCTATTGACTAGGTATCAGAAAGAGGGCGATGCTATGATCGCAAATACAGGGGTTTATGTTTGTACGATCTGTGGCTTTGTCTACATAGGAGATATTCCACCGGAAATTTGTCCCGTATGCAAGGTGCCAAATTGGAAATTTGAAAAGATCGAAGGGAGGTAGTGAGAATGTCTAAGAAATATGCAGTAAGAAATATACGTCTGTGCACCAAAGACTGCTTGTGCCTCTATGTCTGCCCTACCGGAGCAACTGATACAGAGAACAGCATCATTGATGTTGCCAAATGCATTGGTTGCGGAGACTGTGCAGATGCCTGCCCATCCGGCGCGATTTCTATGGTACCTTTTGAATATCCTCCCCAACAATCTAAAATGGAAGCAGTTGTGAGTGCACTAAATGTGCTTGTACATAGCAAGTCGGAACAGGAGAACATAGCTGCCGGGTTACCCGGTAAACTGGCTATCGCCATTGGAAAGTCCAACCATATTATGGCTGAGGATATTATCCGCGAAGCAGGATATATGCTTCCACAAAGCGAAAATGCCATGGCTTTTCTCCAATCAATTCTAGATAAAGAGCAACCGGAAGGCTTCCCAAAAGAAGCTGTAGAAAAATTATTAAAAGCTTTAAATGAAAATGAGGAGGACAAAATAATGGGTGAGAACAAAACATTGGACAACCTGATGGCGGCATTCTCTGGAGAAGCGGAAGCAAACAGAAAGTATACAGCATACGCCAAGAAAGCTGAAAAAGACGGGAAAATGAATGCGGCAAAACTCTTTAGAGCTGCGGCTGATGCGGAAACCCTTCATGCTCTAAAGCATTTTGAAGTGGCAGGAAAAATCGGATCAACGGCTGATAACCTGAAAGATGGGGTTGCAGGTGAAACATATGAATATAAGGAGATGTATCCCGATTTCGTAAAAGAAGCTGAAGCGGAAGGAAACAAAGCCGCACTCATGTCCTTTACCTTTGCGATGAAAGCAGAAGAGGTTCACGCTGGCCTTTATCAAGATGCATTAGAGAATCTTGACCAGACAGAAGAAGTATTCTACTATCTCTGCCCCGTCTGCGGAAATATCGAAAAAAATATTCCAGAAAAATGTAGTATTTGTGGGGTTCCGGGGAATATGTTTATTAAGTACTAAAATTAACGAATCTGTCGAAATTATATAAATTGAGGAGGTAACAATTATGCCTGACTTTGGACAACCTTTTTCTGGCCTTGCAAAAGATCGAAAGATAAGTAATCAGGAATTGATTAGAGCAATTCGTTTTATGATTTCTGCAGAATATGAAGCAATCCAGCTTTATATGCAACTAGCAGAATCTACTGATAACAAACTAGCAATCGAAGTTCTCAAGGACATTGCTGATGAAGAAAGAGTTCATGCTGGTGAGTTTTTAAGATTGCTCAAGGAACTTGATCCAGATGAAGAAATGTTCTACGCTGAAGGTGCAGATGAAGTTGAGGAGGAAATTGAGAAACTAAAGAAATAACTGACGTTTAGCCTGAGATCAAATTGCCCCCCCTCAAATCCTATGACATTGTAGAGGGGGGTCCTTTTATCATTTATTGTTAGTCTTTAGCCAAATCAAGTACCATTTATTGATATAAAGCATATCACCATAAATAGCTTCATAAAGAAATACCGGGAGACCATTGTTATTACCTGATAGGGTAGTTCTTAAAATAGACATAACTATTCCTTAAATCATAATTTTCGGCATAGATACCATCCCGAATCACCAAATCTTACGTTCTACATCTTTTCAACCACTTCAGTTTGTCTTTCTTTGATGTCTAATATAAATATGGCACTTATGTTAATTTTACTATATCTCTTGTTCGTGTAACGTTTCTATGCAAATATTCTTCTTGAGCTCCGCAGTTATTTCCAGAGCATCTGTCTCAATATGCTTTTAATCGGCTTATGCAATTCCTGACTATCTTATATTATATAAATTCATCTTAACTCGTAGCATTTTTTAAAAGCCGCATCGCTTTGTATCGAGTTTCGAGCCTTTTTTGGACACCGAATCGCTACAGGCATTGAAATTTCAACGTTCACAGAACATGAAGCCAAAATCGCCGATTTCAGCGACTTTTTTAGGCAAAGCCATATCGTAATACCTTTTGTTTCAGCTGAAATCCTTGCAAATAGTTGATTTTGAACATGTTGGACCAGGATCTGATTATAGATACCGGGGAATCAAAATCTTTTGCCCGGATTGGATCTTGTCAGCAGAGATATCGTTGATCTGGCAGATGGCATGGACGATTTTACGAACGTCCTGATCCTCAGGACCATAAGCTTTAGCAAGATCCCATAATGTATCACCGTTAACGATCATGATTTCTGTGTATACAGGCTTTGTCATACTTACAGCCTGATTTGTACCGATCACATTTCCCGTAACAGAAATCAAAATGATCAGCATTATGGTCAATGATAGACAAAAACGAAACTTGGATTTTATCCTGTATCTTTTTTTCATGGCTGCACCTCAGTTATACCCTATGCAAACAAATGTTCTTATCTGCAATATATCAGAATATATGTTCTTTGTAAAGCATAAAATAAACATTTGTTCTTATTTTTTTATTGTCAGGTGTGCCATCAAATATAATGTGGATATCATCGAGTCTTACTGATTGTATTTCATGAATTTATTATAATACTTGTCCACATAAGTTGTGAGATCGTGACGCTTGATCAACAGGAAAATGCACACTATCAGTGCACCTGTCCCTAAAGCGATGAGACCGAAATAACTGCCTTCATTGAGCATACTACCCATCATGATGGTTCCCATGAGGGCCGGTGTCCTCCCTATCAAAGACAGCAGCAGGAAGGGCTTGTATCCGAATTGTGAGATCCCTGCGGCATAGGTTACCAGATCCTTTGGCAGACCCGGAATGACAAATATGACGAATAGGATAGCAAAGGCTTTTTTACTGTTCAGCTGATTGACAAACTTTGTGATACGCTCTTCTCCAAAGAGAAGATGAACGGCGTCACGGCCTAATACTCTGGCTAGCCCGAAGGCGACAGAAGTTCCGATAGCCACGCCGGCGATTGCCAGAAGATAGCCTAACCAAAACCCATAGGCATAACCCCCGGCAAATTGGATGAACTGGCCGGGGATTATGGAAATGATGATCTGAATGATCTGCAGTCCGAGATATACGAATAAGCTCGCAGTCTGATAACGATCCAGAAAGGCGTTAACACCTTCCATGGTTCGAAACTGGTTAAAGAATTCAGGGTATTCAAAATACACATAGATCGGCAGCGCGATCACGATGCCGGCTAACAGTAACAGTTTCGCTATCGAAAGAAAGGTCCTCATAACAACCCTTTGTCCTCCATGGCCTGCATTGCTTTCAACACTCCGAATTTCGAGTGTTCGTATGTCAGGCCTCCCTGAAAATAGACGATATAAGGTTCCCGGATGGGTGCATCTGCTGATAGCTCGATGGAGGATCCCTGAATAAATGCGCCTGCAGCCATGATGACCTGGTCCTCATAACCCGGCATTTCCCAGGGAATCGGCTGTACATGAGAATCGATCGGCGCAGCTGCCTGAATTCCTTCGCAGAAGGCGATAACAGCCTCAGGACTGCCGAGTTTCACCGCCTCTATGATGTCACTTCTTTGATCCTCAGCTTTTGGGCAAACTTCATAACCCAGGTTTTCAAAGGCTTTTGCGCAGAGGATGGCCCCTTTTACCGCACCGTTTACAGTCTTAGGTGCTATAAACAGCCCCTGGAACATAGTCCGCGTCTGACCGAAGGTAAGTCCGCATTCTCCGCCGATTCCGGGTGAGGTCATACGATAAGAGATTTTTTCGATCAAGTCAGCCCGGCCGGCAATATAACCTCCCGTGAGAGCCAGGCCTCCTCCGGGGTTCTTGATCAGGGATCCTGCAACCACATCCGCTCCCACTTCAGTAGGCTCCTTTGTATCCAGCAGCTCACCGTAGCAGTTGTCCACGAGACAGATGATTTCAGGATCGATTGCCTTCACATGGCTTGCCCATTTTTCAATTTCATCGATAGTGATAGCCTTCCTCCAACCATAGCCGGTGGCTCTTTGGACAGCTACTGCCCGGGTCTTTGGTGAAATGGCATCGCTCAATGCTGAAAGGTCAATGGAGCCATCAGGCAGAAGCTCCACCTGCTTATAAGTGATACCAAAATCCTTTAGAGATCCCCTGCCATCACCTCGCAGCCCGATTACCTCCCAAAGAGTGTCGTAAGGACTGCCTGTGCAATAAATAAGTTCGTCTCCAGGCCTTAACACGCCACTTAACATTAAAGTTAACGCATGGGTTCCATTGACTATAGTAGGCCGGACCAGTGCCGCCTCAGTACGGAAAAGCATGGCATAGGCCATTTCCAGTGCTTCTCTGCCCGGATCGTTATAGCCATAACCGGTATTCCAGCCGAAATGCATGTCTGTGATCCTGCACTTCTGGAATACATCCAGTACCTTATATTGATTGTAAGCCATGATATCATCCAGTGCCTGGAATGATCCGGCTACTTGCTTTTCTGCCGCTAAAACATGATCCAGTACTCTTTGGCTGATGCCCATTGTTTCAACTAGAAATCGTTCTGTATTGTTCTTCACTTTGTCTCCTGTTCCTATTCTGCTTCTATTAGTATTTTCACAAGTGTTCTTTGTATGCTTAAAGGTATATATACCCAATTTTGACCATTAGCGCGCTATTCCTCTCTGATTTCTTTATCCGGATCCAGCATATCCTCTCCCCACTCAAAGTTTTTTATCAAATCTCTCCGGGCATTCCTTTGGTGGTCGGCATATAACTGGGTGGTAGTCACATTTTCATGATCTAATAGCTCCTGTACATCGTAAACGGAGTTTCCGCGGCCAATCAGCGAGGTAGCTGCTGTTGCTCTGAGCTTATGAGGGCTGTAACCGGCTGATCTTGCGGTTTCAAGTCCGATGGATGTATATTTCTTTACCATCTCACGGATCTGGCGCTCTGTCATTCTCCTCTTTTGTAAAGACAGGAATAGAGCATCCTTGTGCTCTGGCTCCACCGTATCGCTATCAGCTCTTTCGGACTCCAAATATTCCTCCACGGCCTTCTTGACCGTATGATTCAGGGGCATGATGGACTCTTTTCCCCTCTTCCTGTAAATCAGGAATTCTCCCCTGTTGAAATTGAATGAGGACAGGTTGAGCTGCTGGAGCTCGGATATGCGGAGTCCATATGTCAGGAAAAGCAGAAGAATGGCCTTATCACGAAGCTTGGTCTTTTTCCAGTATTCCTTTTCTTTATCTGTCAGCTTATCTCCTGTCACTACCGCATCCAGCATCTTCATGACCTCGTCGTCCTGAAGTGTTTTGATCTGTCTTTCTCCCGGCTTAGGAACCCGGATAGGATTAAAACTATCCGTAATATTGCGGCTCACATAGCCTTCCCGATACAGATGCTTAAACAACACGGACAGGGAAGATTTCTTTCTCGAAAGGGACCTTTGATCATTTTCGTAAATATGTACGCTTTTCTCCTTTTCCACCCTATAGCTTCTGCAGAAATCCAGGAACATGTTGATATCTACACCCTGGATCCTGTCAAAATCCCTTTCTTTTATTTCCCGCGTTGATTCGCAGGAAACCAAGTCCGTTTCGTTTATCAGATAATTGCAGAAAAAGCGTATATCCCTCAGGTAGGCTAGTCTTGTCATGGGCAAGACATTACCACGAAGATAAGCGAAAAAGCCGCTCATAAAACGGGGAAGCTCCCTTTCAAGCTCTTCACAGAGGCTCTTGATTTCCAACTCCTTTTTAAGAATATTATCGGGTTTGCGGCTCTGGTTGTGCAATATGATTTTCTTGTTCTCAGCCATGTCAGTACTCCTATTTCTTCAAAGCCATCACAGTACACTTTAACTTTCGACCAATTTTTCTCGTATATATGCGGTTATATCTTCTGCGCTCTTCTCGAAGTTCACCACATCCGTTAAATCAAACCATTTAATATCTTTATACCGCCTAAACCAGGTCATCTGGCGTTTTGCATAATTTCTTGAATTTTGCTTGATACGCTTTACAGCTTCTTCGAGACTGTATTCACTCTTCAAAAAGCCTATGAGCTCTTTATAACCGATGCCTTTCATGGAATTATCATCTTCTGTAAGCCCTTGCCCCAGAAGCATCCTCACTTCATCGACCAGGCCTGCTTCTATCATTGCATCTACTCTTTGTTCGATTCGATTATATAACACCTGCCGGTTCATATTCAAACCGATCATGATGCAATCATAATCCCCTTCCTTTTCAAACACGCCGTCAAATGCCGGTATCCCCTTACCTGCAGTTTCCGCCACCTCGATCGCTCGTATCATTTTTTTGATATTGTTGGGGTGAATGCGTTCTGCAGCTGTGGGATCAACCTTTTTTAGCCTCTCATGAAGTGCCTGTCCACCTATAGAATCTGCAAGAAGCTGAAGCTCATTTCTTAAGCTCTCGTCTTCTTTAGCAGTGGAAAAATCCATATCATAGATCAGAGAATTCACATAGAGACCTGTGCCACCGCAGATAATCGGTAGCTTTCCCCGCAAAAACATCTGATCGATTCTACGCTTCGCCTCCTTCTGGTACTCTGCTGCGGTCCATTCATCCTGCGGATCCACCTCTCCGATGAGATGATGGCGGACCATTGCCAGCTCTTCCTCTGTAGGCTTGGCACTGCCAATATTCATGTGTCTGTAGACCTGCATGGAGTCCGCAGACAGGATTTCCCCATCCAGCTTTTGGGCTACATGGATGGCATATTTTGTTTTTCCTACCGCTGTAGGTCCTATGATAACAACAATTTTCCCTTTTTTCATGACCTATGCTCTCTTGAACAACCGCTCTATGTCCTGAGCGGATAACATTAAAATTGTGGGTCTCCCGTGGGGGCAAGAGAGAGGATTCTTAGCTTCTGACAAATCCTTGAGCAAACGGCGGATTTCCTCCATAGTCAGAGCATCGTTTGCTTTTACCGCACTCTTACAGGCACTTGTGATGATCTTGCCCAGTTTCTTCTCATCCATAACAGGACCTGCAGTTTCAATGTCTCCCATAAAGCCGTCCAGAAAGCTCATTGCCTGGTTTAACTCCATAAAGGACGGAATCCCTTTTATGCGAAAGGCCTTCACTCCGAAGGGTTCTATAGAGAATCCCATCTTAAGAAGCTGGTCGATCCATAGATCAGTACTGTTTGCAATAGCGGGAGTTGTTTCCAGTATAGTGGGAGTCAAAAGCAGCTGAGTGTTCTTCTCCTCCTGCTGAAACTGCGAAAGAAGTTTTTCATAAAACACTCGTTCATGTGCGGCATGCTGATCGATAAGATAGAAATGCTCCTCATCTACAGCTAATATATAGGTGGCGAAAATAGAACCCAGGGGCTTCAATTCATCTAACCGCAAGGTATTTCCATGATCATCGGCGGGTGTGTCGTAAACTGTAGAGCGGTAATCGGCCTCCTCATCTTCTATTGTAAAAACCCGGTTATCCGAAACTTCCCTATCAGATACCTTCTGTTCATCTCTAATAGTTGACAATATTGATTTTATGTCAACCTGAGCATCACTAACATCTATTACAACAGGTTTTTCCTGCGCAGATTCCACTTTGGTTTTTTCTCTGAAAGGATCCTTTATTTGCAAGGAAGGCAGTCCAGCCCGGGTTTGTAGTCCTTGGTTCAAAGCATTTGTAACGAAACGGGATACTCTGTCGTTATCGTCAAAGCGTACCTCTCGCTTATTGGGATGGATATTTACATCCACCCGATCGGGCGGCACAGTAAGAAAGAGGTAGATCAATGGACATCTGCCCTGAGCGATGCGTTCCTGATAGGCGGCAGAAACAGCCGTCTCAAGTATTCTATTGCTCACACTTCTTCCGTTGACAAAATACACTTGGCCTCTGCGGTTTGGCCTTGTGGTATCCGGAGGAGAAATGAATGCCTGCACCCGGTAATCCCCATCCGTTTCATCGATCTCTATCAGTCTGTCGCCGATCTGTTTACTATAAATGGTGAGGATGTTGCTATGGACACCGCCCTTTCCTCGTGTGGAAAAGAGCACTGTCCCGTTGCTTATCATGCGAAACCTTATATCGGGATAAGCCAGCGCCATCTTTGACACAAAATCGATGATGAGAGAGCCCTCAGCACCGTCTGTTTTCATAAATTTCAGCCTGGCGGGGGTATTGTAAAAAAGATCGGTCACAATAATGGTCGTGCCATCCGAACACCCCACAGGACTTTCCTCTAAGGTTTTCCCTCCTTCAAGGACCATGCGGATCCCGGCCTTATCTGCAACTGTTTTCGTAATGATCTCCACTTTAGATACCGCTGCAATGCTGGTCAGCGCTTCACCACGAAAACCCAGGGTCCGGATCCTGTCTAAGTCCGCCGTACTCCGTATCTTGCTCGTGGCATGGCGCTGAAACGCTTTACCTACGTCCTTTGCCGGGATTCCGGCACCATTGTCCGTAACACGGATATACGTTTTTCCGCCGTTCTTTATCTCCACGACAATATTGTCGGATCCTGCATCAATGGAGTTCTCCACCAGTTCTTTCACTATGGAAAGGGGTCTGTCCACAACTTCACCCGCTGCAATCTTTTCGGAGACTTCTTCTGGCAATAGATTGATTTCATTGTTCTGCAGCACGTTTTAGTTCCTCCAAAATCTCAAATGCCCGGGAGGGCGTAAGTTCCATCAGATCCAATGCTTTCAGTCTCTCTAAAACAGGATTGGACACGAAGTCGAATAAGGAAAGCTGCTTTGCGGCAGAAGTCTGAGAAGACTCCTCCACTTGATCGTAACGGCTCACAGAGAGTTCTGAGGCATTGCCTTCCAGTTCAAAGAGCTTCTCCCGTGCAGCATCCAGCACCTGTGCCGGAACGCCGGCCAGTTTTGCCACGTGAATACCATAACTTCTGCTGGTGCTCCCCTCTGCGATTTTATGTAAAAATACGATGTTTCCGCCCTGCTCCTGCACATCTACATTGAGGTTCTTAACGCCTTTGATGTGATCTTCAAGGATCGTAAGCTCATGATAATGTGTTGCGAAAAGCGTTCTGACCTTCCAATGGGGATGGCAGAGATATTCTACGACGGCCCAGGCTATGGAAAGACCATCATAAGTGCTCGTCCCTCGTCCGATCTCGTCCAGGATCACCAGGCTCTTCTCCGTTGCCGTGTTTAATATGTATGCCAGCTCGCTCATTTCCACGAAAAAGGTACTTTGCCCCTGTGCCAGGTTATCCGATGCACCGATCCGGGTGTATATACGGTCCACAAGGCCTATTTTCGCCTGTTCTGCGGGGACAAAACAGCCCGCCTGAGCCATGAGTACTATAAGAGCTGTCTGGCGCATATAGGTGGATTTTCCCGACATATTGGGGCCGGTGATCAGGAGCATGCTCTGATTGTTCCGGTCCATGTAAAGATCGTTACTGACGAAAATACCATCCCGTGTGATCTGTTCAAGCACCGGATGTCTGCCCTTTTCGATCTGAATTGCATCCGAATGATCGACAAGAGGCTTAACATAGCCTAAGCGGCTGCTCACTTCGGCAAAAGAAAGCAGTACATCCAGGGAAGCGATGGCAGCTGAAGTCGTCTGAATAGGTTCGATAAAGTTCTGCAATTGTTCCCGAATCCCTTGAAACAGTTCATATTCCAGCTGGTTGATCTTGGCTTCCGCATTTAAGACCAGGCTTTCCACTTCTTTCAGCTCCGGCGTTATGAAACGTTCACAGTTCACCAGGGTCTGCTTCCGGATGTAGTCAGAAGGTACCATATCATAATTGGACTTCGTCACCTCGATATAGTAACCAAATACCTTGTTGAATCCCACCTTGAGGTTCTTAATGCCGGTTCTGTTCCGTTCCGTTTCCTCAAGACCGGCGATCCAGAGCTGACCATCGCGAATAGAATCTTTCAGCTGATCCAATTCCGCTGAATAGCCGGCCTTTATCAGCCCGCCCTCCCGTATGGTGAAAGGCGGTTCTTCTACGATGGATCTGTCAATGAGCGAACAAACTTCCTTCAAGTCATCCATCTCCCCTTCCAGACGCTCCAAAAGGACATTTCCGCAGCCTTTCAGGGCTGCTTTGATGTCAGGGATGGCTATGATGGAATTCTGCAGAGAAATCAGATCTCTGCCGTTTGCGGTTCCATATGCGACCCGGCCGGTTAGCCGTTCCAGATCATAGATCTGCTTTAAGTGTTCTCTGAGATCATTTCGAAGCAGGATGTCTTCAACCAGTTTTTCTACGGCATCCAGCCGCTCACTGATGGGTTTTACTTGATTCAGCG
>Ga0123334_1005789_pt1 | contig 11744 bp, 8 predicted proteins | sample BiotimSIPDNA_FD_89706 | JGI IMG/M metagenome (GOLD analysis project Ga0123334, IMG submission 89706) | Anaerobic biogas reactor microbial communites from Washington, USA - Biogas_R1 time_0 SIP DNA | ecosystem: Engineered > Bioreactor > Anaerobic > Unclassified | place: Washington, USA | collected... | reverse complement strand
ATACGGAGTACGGCACCGCCATACTACGTAATTTCCTGTTTTCGGTCTGCGGCTGCCGAGGTGACTGGAACATGGAAGACTTCATTGAAAGCACAGTGGCAAAATACAAAACGGAGCTTAAGGGAAAGCGGGTGCTTTTGGCGCTGTCCGGCGGAGTGGACTCGTCGGTTGTCGCCGCGCTGCTGTACAGGGCGGTCGGCAGCGCGCTCACCTGCGTTTTTGTGGATCACGGTCTGCTGCGGAAAAATGAGGGAGAGCTTGTAGAGCAGACCTTCAGGACACGCTTCGGCAGCAGCTTTATAAGAGTCAACGCGCAGGAGCGTTTTTTACGCCGCCTTGCCGGTGTGACCGAACCGGAAAAAAAGCGGGCCATAATCGGCGAGGAGTTTATTCGGGTCTTTGAGGACGAAGCGAAAAAGCTGGGCAAAATAGACGTTCTGGCTCAGGGCACCATATACCCGGACGTTGTGGAGAGCGGCAAAGGCAGCTCCGCTGTCATTAAAAGTCATCACAATGTAGGTGGACTGCCCGAGAGTATAGGCTTCGACGGCATCGTGGAACCTCTGGCAGACCTTTTTAAAGATGAAGTGCGCCAGGTGGGCGAGCGGCTCGGGCTCCCGTCGGAGCTGGTGCGGCGGCAGCCCTTCCCGGGACCCGGTCTCGCGGTAAGGATAATCGGCGAGGTGACCGAGGATAAGCTGGCGCTGCTGCGCGAAGCGGACGCTATCTTCCGCGAGGAGCTGGCAAGGCATGCCCCGGCGTCGGTGCCCGATCAGTACTTCGCCGTTTTAACGGATCTCATGAGCGTCGGCGTCAAGGGCGACGCGAGAGCCTATGGCCGGACGGTGGTGCTCAGGGCGGTCACAACAGATGATTTTATGACGGCGGATTGGATGCGGCTGCCCTTTGAGGCGCTGGAAGCAGCCAGCCTGCGGATAACAAACGAGTTGGCGGGAATCACCCGTGTTGTCTATGACATCACATCAAAGCCGCCCGGAACAATAGAATGGGAGTAAGGTCAGGAAAATGTTTGGAACCTCTGTCGGAAAGAAGGTCAGTCAATGTTTGATGCGCAAAGAGTAAAGAATGAATGCGTTGCGTGGATCCGTTCGTTTTTTGAAACAAACGGTGCGGGATGCAACGCGATTGTCGGTATATCCGGAGGAAAGGACAGCTCAACGGTCGCGGCGCTGTGTGCGCAAGCGCTGGGAAAGGATCGCGTCGTCGGCGTACTTATGCCCTGCGGCGAGCAGTTTGATATAGATATGTCCTACCTGCTTGTCCGGCACCTGCAGATACCGTACTATGTGGTAAACATCAAGTCCGCGGTGGATGCTGTTCTCGCCTCAATAAGCGAGCTGCCGGAAATAAGCGTGCAGACGAAAACAAATCTACCCGCAAGGATACGAATGTCCACGTTATACGCCGTTTCGCAGAGCCTGAACGGCCGGGTGGCCAACACCTGTAATCTCTCGGAGGATTATGTGGGCTATGCCACAAGGTATGGTGACAGCGCGGGCGATTTCAGCCCCCTGTGCAACATGACCGTTACGGAAGTCAAAGCGGTTGCCAGGACGCTCGGCCTTCCGGATGTGCTGATCGAGAAAACACCGATTGACGGACTTAGCGGAAAATCCGACGAGGAGAATCTCGGATTCACCTATGATGAGCTGGACAGGTATATCCGCACGGGCAAGATCGAAAACGCTCAAACGAAAAAAAGAATAGATACACTCCACGAAAGAAATCTCTTTAAGCTGGAGTTAATGCCCGGGTTTCGTTTTGAGGCTTGATATACCGTGTAATACTAAAATGCGATTAATCGACAGATAGAAGCCGTTGACTGCCGGTGATGCTTTTGGGGTTTTACGCGGAACGTGCTGTCTCCCTGTAAACGCTCTTAATGCGGGCGCCGTTTTTTCCGGAAAAAATTTTTTCCTGCGGACGCGGACGTGCACGCATTATGCACACCCACACACGCGGGCACAATGTGCGCACGATACACCCGCATGATGCACCCGCACATGACACCCGTGATGCGTAAGCGCGAGAGCACGGCTAAAAGACGGCAGGAACGGCGGAGGAGCGGCAATCCTCAGTCAGCTGCGCGGACAGCTCTTTACAAAGGAGCCAGGGGGACGCGGAGGCAACGGGGAAACGGATGGCGAGCAATGCTCGCCGCTACGGGGAAGAGGGGCGTTTTTGGGTACGCGCCGCGGGAAGCTCCGCTTCGGAGCTTCTTTTTTTCATTTTTATGCGATTATGCAATATCTTGATGAAGATGCAAACGTTTACAGAATAGATAATAGTACAAATGTTCTAATATGTCAAGCGCTAAACTAAAAATATTTCGGTTATGCCGCAGCTTAATCGGATTAAGCACAGCGGCTTCATGATGCCATACTTCCGGCAGAGTTCTATTTATTTAATGGATATCAGTATATGCATTACCTTAAGTTTGTATCTGAAAGGCTCCCTGTCACCAACGCGTCTGTCGGTAACGGGGAACCTTGTTTTATCGGTCCGCCGAAGAGAATAAAGAATCGAGTCCCGGTAGGTATATTTTTTTAGGATTTTCCCGAAGATCAGACATATCGCCAAACCGAGCAGTCCAAGTAAGAAAATGAGTATACCCGCACCGGAGCCTTTCCCCACGCCAAACGCGGCGGACAAAACGCTTTCCGGGCTAATGCGTCCCATTAACGGTTCACAGACCGCGTCGGCCATACAGCCGCCGAAGAAGTATCCGATCGGTATCGTAAAAAACTGCAGCGTGTTCCGGCAGGAATAGACCCTGCCCTGCATCTGTGTCGGTATCGAAGATCTCACGATAACATCAAGGCTGGTATTCATCAGCGGGACAGGAAAATATCCCAATATTTGCGCGATACACCATGTGATGGGTGTTCTTGTCAAAGGCATCAGAAAGTTATCTGCCGTTAAAGCTATTATCATGGTTATTACGATAAGCCGTATCCGGTCTTTTGGCGGCGGCAGTATTGTTGCCGTCAAACTGCCGGCAAGCATAGCGATACCCGCGCTTGAAGTGACGATTCCCAAAACCCGCTCTCCGCCGTTCTGCCTTGGCAGAATAAACGCCGGAAGCGCCGCGTCAAAAGCAGACGCGACCAAATTGACCCCGGCTAAAAAAAGGATCAGTCCCAGCACCATTCTGTTTTGGTTCAGATATTTAAGCCCGGCCTTCGCGGAGGCGAAGAGCGTTTCGTTTTCTTCCGACGCGGATGCTTTTACAGGCGGAATGCGCACAAACAGCAGCAATGCGATAAACGCGACAGCAAATGTGCTTAAATCCAGTACTATTACCGTGTCAATACCGCCGATCGCGTAAAGAGATGTAGCGAGCATAGGGTGAAGAATGGTTATAAGTGATCTGGAAAAGGTTCGCAGAGCACTTGTCTTCTGGTAATGCTTTTTAGGGGCGAGCAGCGTAACGGCGACATCGCCTGCCGGTTCCTGCACCGTATTCATCAGGCCGTTTAAGGCATTTAGCAAGTACAAATGCCATGCGCTTAAAAGTCCTGTTTTCAGAAGAACAAACACCGATACCGTGCAGCAGGCTGCGATAGTATCACAAACGAGTATTGTCTTTTTCTTATCCCACTTGTCGGACAGCATCCCGGCGAAAATGCTCATCAGGATGTAAGGAACATATGAGCAGATGTATAACAATGCCGTTTTCAGCGCTGACCCGGTAGACTGATACAGCCATAGTGTCAGCGCGAAGTTAGTCATTGCGCTGCCGAGGTAAGATAGCCCCTGTGTGCTCCACAGGATATAAAAGTATTTTAAATCATGTATTCTGTTTTTCATATTGACTTTGCTCCTTTGATTTTGCATTTTTCATATATCAAAATTGCAAAGTCTGAGGATGACGGCCTATGAACGGCTCATCGCTCCATGCAGTATCCTCAAACCTTGCATGGAGCTTTGATATTCGCAAGCATCATATGGTTCACCTTCCTTCATTTGTGAGAGGGATAACCCCGATATTCCCGTGCGTATTCTTTAAGCTCGGATTATTTCTTATATCCGCATAACGGCCGGCGGTCTATTTTCCGATTTGTTTAGCTATAAAGCCGAGGAAAGCATTCGCCTGTTTTTCCAGATACGGATAGCTTACCGTAAGCGCCAGCTTGCCGTCGCCGTCAAGCTGCTGCGCCGCGTTCGGTATGGTAAGCCGCGGCACATTCATAACGTTCATGTTCAGAAAACTGATAAGCGTGACAAGGTGATCCTGGGCTAAGCCTGTCCCGGCCATAGACGGAGTAATTCCGCTTATGGCGGCAGGCTTTCCCGAAAGAACCTGCGGCTCTTTATCGCTTACCGGACGGGACAGCCAGTCAATGAGATTCTTTAAGACGCCGGGGAAAAAGTGATTGTACTCAGGCGTGAAAAACCATATCCCGTCCGCGGATTTTACTTCCTCGCGGACACGTTTTACGGCTTCGGGCGCCGGAAACTCAATGTCCTGATTCATCATGGGAATGTCCCGATATTCGAGCAGGTTAAATACGGCGCGATCTCCGATAAGCTCTTTTGCCGCCAATGCCAGCTGACGGTTATATGATTCTTTCCGCAGAGAACCCACAATGGCCAATATCTTTATTTCATTCACTGTGATTACTCCTCTCGTCATTTCCTCAATAAGCTATCTTATCCCGCAAAAATGTACCTTTTTTCAAATCATCAAAAGCGTTGTTCAGTTCTTCCTTTGTGTTCATTACAATAGGGCCGCCCCAAACCACCGGTTCGTCCAGCCGTTTTGAGCTTATGAATAAAACCTGAGCTTTTTCATCTGTGGCTTTTATCTCAACCCGGTCACCGAAGGAAAGCTTAACCGCCGTCTTTTCTTTTACCGGCTCGCCTCCGATATAAGCGTCTCCCAAAAGTGTGAACACCATGACGGAGCGCTCGTTTTCCGTATTCATAATAACGGATTCTTTCGGGTTAAGGTGTATATCGTAATAGTCAAGAGGCAGATATTTGCTCATATAACCTTTTTTCCCTTCAAACTCGCCCGCCAACAGCCTCAGCATACCCCATTCAAAATATATCTCCTCAATGTCTGAGCTTTTAATACTGTGATAAGCCGGCGGAGCGAATTTGTCCTTCGCGGGAAGATTAAGCCAGAGCTGCACTCCGAGCAGACGCTCGGCAGCCGGTAATTTCTCTTCATGCATAATACCGGAGCCCGCTGTCATCCACTGTACCTCTCCGTCGCAGATGGTATCCTCATTGCCTAAGCTGTCCTTATGAGTCATAGACCCGCGATACACATAACTGATTGTCTCAATGCCTCTGTGAGGATGCATGGGGAATCCCGCCGTGTAATCATCCGGATTTGTGCTGTCAAAGGAATCGAGCATCAAAATCGGATCATATTCCTCGACGGTTTTATTTCCCAATACTCTTACCAGGCTTACTCCGGCTCCGTCCTTGGTCCTGTAACCTCTGACTTGCCGAGTGATTCTTCGTTCCATACAGATGCCTCCTTAATTATAAACGTTTTACCTCTGAAAAGTTTAATTATTCCCAAAGGTAAGAAGTCATTGTCAATGAGCCCAGCTCACCGGATTTATTATATACGCTGATTTTATCATTCTCGTCCGACGCTCCGAGCACATATATAAGCGGGTTAAAGTGATCCGGAGTCGGCACCGCCAGCCTTGCAATATTGCCGAGTTCATTATAGTTCAGAACATTTTTATCGTCCTTATTGAGAATGTTCTTAAAAATATATTCGTCGAATTCATACGCCCAATCATATCCCTTGCTTGCGGTATTCCAATCAACCAGTCTTAAGTTATGTACAACATTCCCTGTGCCGAATATAAGCACGCCCTGTTCTCGTAAGGTTTTTAGCTCTGTGCCGATTTTATAATGCTCTTCCGGTGACGCGTGAGCGTCTATACTTATTTGAAATACGGGAATATCTCTGCCCGGATACATGTGAACCAATACCGACCAGGTTCCGTGGTCGGTACCCCAGGAATTATCAAATTTCGTTTCTCTTGAAATAAGCTCCTTCGAGACTCCGGCAAAACCGGGTGAGCCTGCCGTATTATACGTTACCTCATATAATTCCTTCGGAAAACCATACATGTCGTATATAGTTCTCGGGTTGTCCCCGTTAAAAATATACGTGCCTTTTGTAAACCAGTGAGCCGAAACAGACAGTATAACCTCCGGTTTAGGTATCCTTTGGGCTATGCTTTTCCAAGTTCTCGTATATTGATTATCCTCAATGGCATTCATCGGCGATCCATGTCCAACAAATAAAACCGGCATCCTTGACATAAGCATCCCCCATTAACCGCTCACTTAATCCATAATTTGCTTCAGTGCGAAAAAGGTATAACACTCTATGATAATAATAACATAGAGTGCTTATTTTTGTAAGAATCCTCTTGACAAAAACAATAATATTGTGTACATTCCCAACTGTTGAATATTCAACTGTGGAGGAGATGGGAAATGGAATTTAATACGATAAGCTTGCTGTTAAAACACGCGAAGGGATACGGTCACGCTAAGATCCGGGAAGCGGGGGTATCCGATACCGAGCATAAAATCTGCACATTTCTATACTTTCACAGTGACACGTATCAGGATATGATCGCCAATTCCCTTATGCTTGACAAAACAACGGTAGCAAAAGCTATATTATCCCTGGAAGAACGCGGGCTGATAAAACGAGTACAAAACCCCGATAACAGACGGAAAAACATCCTTAATATTACGGATTCGGGCAAGGAAAAAATTTCGGATGTTGTGGGCATATATGACGAATGGTTCGAAAAAATAGCATCTTGTTTGTCCGACGAGGAAAAAGAGCTGTTTCATGATTGCTGTATGAGAATGCTCGAAAAAGCAAAGGAAATCAGCGGAGATTAACCGGAAACATATATCAACCGGAAACCTGTAATGATTGCCGACGGGAAGTCATAAGACCGAGCCTGTAATCGGGCGTGACAGACCGTCAGCTTTTCTATTCTACTTAAAGTGAGGAATAATATCGGATGACTCAAAACAAGCAAACAGAGCTTATGAGCAGTGCCCCGGTTACAAAGGCAATACTGAAAATGTCGATACCCGTTGTACTCGGTATGATGGTACAGGTGCTGTATAATCTCGTAGACACATTCTTTATCGGAATGATGAACGATGAGTATCAGCTCGCGGCAGCGAATATAATAACACCGATTTTTATGCTTATGATGGCGATCGCCACAATCGTCAGCACAGGCGCCGCATCCTATATCTCCCGCTGCCTCGGTAAAAAGGATAATCAATCGGCCAATAAAACCCTCTCAACGGGAACAGCCATCTGCACAGGGTTAGGAGTCCTCGTGATGGCTGTGGGACTCATATTTTTAAAGCCCTTTATAACGCTTCTCGGTGCTTCGGAGGCGGTATATCCGTACGCATACAGCTATTCCTTCGTTATGTTTATCGGAACGCTGCCCGTTATGCTAAACTATGCCGGCGGCCAGCTTCTTCGCAGTGAAGGCGCGGTCATGCCCTCGATCATCGGAATGATGATAGGAACGGTGACTAATGTAATTTTAGACCCGATATTCATTTTCGGTTTTGATATGGGCATCACAGGCGCCGCTGTAGCCACTGTATTGGGAAATGTCGCCGCGCTGGGATACTATGTGTACTATTACCTGTCCGGCAAGTCACTTGTGAAAGTAAAGGTGAAATACGTTTCCGGCGAAAAGCAAATATGGAGCCAAACTTTCGGTATCGGAATCCCTGCCGCTCTAAGCCAGTTTTTAATGAGCGGAGCGCTGATAGTCTGCAATAACCTCGCAAAGCCATACGGGGAAAACGCGGTAGCGGGCATGGGAGTCGCGGTAAAGCTTATGTATATCGGAACATTCATTTTTATGGGCTTTGCGGCAGGCTGTCAACCGCTTGTGGGCTATAATTACGGCGCGAATAATTTGCCGCGCGTGAAATCTATAATAAAAATCGGTATGCTCATGACAACAGGCATAGGAATCGTGCTTACCGGAATTTTCGGGATTTTCGCGTCGGGTCTCATCAGAATCTTTACGCCGCTTCCGGAGGTAATAGCCGAAGGAGCTGTCGTTTTGACAATCTATATGTGGTCATTTTGGGTTCTCGGCCCGCAAATGCTTGCTTCAACAACCATTCAGGCCTTCGGAAAGGCAAAGGCGTCTTTGCTGTTATCAATAGCCCGCCAGGGACTGTTCTACATTCCGCTTTTATTTTTGCTCGAAAGCCGCTTTTTGTTCAAAGGATTGCTTTGGGCGCAGCCTGTATCCGATGCGATAACCCTGTTGCTTGCGCTTGTGCTGCTTGTGTCTATTCTTAAGAAACATCAGAAGGCCGACATAGAAGAAAAAAGCCCCGTACCGACATCTCATCAGCACGAGAGCGTTTCATATGAAGCGCCTGACCGTCTTGTTTTGGACGAAGACTGATTTCCAACTTCGTTTTTCCGTTTGGGATTGTCTTAAAAGATTAAAAACGTCAGGTTGAAAGCGGCAATCTCGATGAGCTTAATAAGCACGAAAATAAACAAGGCACTTTGCGAGTTCAAAACGCAGGTGCCTTGTCTGTTTTATCGTGATTATGCTTGTGTGCGGTCCGGCGGGCTTTTATCTGTCAAAAAAGCCTACGAAGCGTACGTCCTTTGACAGGTCCGTGTTTTTAACCATATTCTCAAGCGCCTCGAGAAGCTCTTCCTTAAGAGATATGTCATAAACACCGAGCGACCTCTTTTCAAGATCGGCCTGATATATTAAAAGCGCCGTTTCATCGCGCGAGCTCATCCAGAGCCCGTATCTGCCGAGCTTTTTCCCTTCGGTGTTGTACGCCGTAACGCCCTTTATAAATTGCCCTTTGTTGCGCAGCAAATACCAATCCGCTTTTTCGCCTTCATATATGGGCACGTTCACATCCGCCTCATCCTCAACAACATCCGAAAAGAATGAGAGTATATCCTGCTGCTGTGCGCTTGTTTCTTTTATTGCCGTAACGACCGCGAAATATGACTGAACTTTTTGCTCCGCGCAGCTGAGCCTGTCGTGAGAAAGAAATCTGAGCCCGTCTTTATTTAGAGCATCGATCCATGCAAGAAGCAAAGGATCTATTTGGCAGCGCTCAATTGACACAAGTGTGCCGTCGTCTTTTATAAGCGAAGCGACGGCGGAAGAGTATTTTGATATTTTTGCCGACATGTAGTCCGCCTGCGTCACGAAGTTTTCGAACACAGGGTAATCATCCCGGTTATTGCCTGAATTCTCGCCCAGCGTTCTCATTGAAAATACCGTATTAAACTTCCGGGACGGCATCTCTTCCGCGGCCGAAGCAACAAAAGTTATGTTATTAAGCTTCAGTCTGTCCGCAAGCTGCCCGGCAACCGAGATGGCCTCTTTGCAGCGGTCAATTGCCGTAATTTGCGAGTCGGGGAGCGCTCTTGCGAGAAAACACGAAACAATTCCGCAGTCGCAGCCTATATCAAGGACTTCTTTTCCGAACAGGCTTTTATTCCCGGTAATCCAATTGCAGGCCTTGCGTATGATGTCCCCGTCGATCAGGCCGGTCAGGTTTATGCTCGCAGCGTAGTCCCGGTTTTTCATTTCATAAAACGACCGGTCCGTTAAGCTGTCGGCGCCTTTTTCGGCACGGCGGTCAATTTCTTTGAGAATCCTGTATGCCTGATCACGCCCTATCACCGCGGATAATTTTCTGATAACGGTTTCCTTGGTAGACGCGTACTTCAGGCCTAATTCCTGTAAGTAGGATAAGCCGGGTTCAACCGATTCGTTGCGCTTTGACATTAAATAATTCTCCTTTGTTCATTAGCTCTTTCAAAAAAGCATTGTGCACTCACGCCGTCCGACTGCGCACACAGTACATTCTAACACAAAATGAGCAATATTACAGTGTAATATTGCCTCCGGAGTATCATCTCGATAAATCTTTATTGTAAAAAAGCAAAAAAGCCCGGTCGTATTGTAAGACACGGCATCTTCATGCTATAATGAGCAAAAAATGAAAGGAACTATGCTAATGGGATCAAACTATCCGAATATTTTCGAACCGATCCGCATTCGCGGAGTGCAGTTTAAAAATCGTCTGGAGATGGCGCCGCCGTCACCGAATCTCGCCAGCCGCGACTGGAAGGTAACAAAGGAATTTGTTGACTTTTTCAGACCGTTCGCGCAAGGCGGTGTAGGGATCATACACGTCGGAAACTCCATAATCGACATCAATGAATCCATGGACGAGGAGCGCCAGCTGGATCTGGGCACCGACGCCTGCATCCTGCCTCTCACCCGGTTTGTGGAGATGTGCCACGGTTACGGCTGCCAGCCCTCCTTGGAGATTAACCACGGCGGCAAGGACTCGCTGCGGCAGAAAAACGGGAAGCGCGCTTACGCCCCGTCCTCATATGTCTCGGCTCGCGAGCGCTCATTTGCCGCGTCAAGGGGCGAGGAACCTCAGCCGACCATTGAAATGAGCATAGAAAAAATTAAGGAAACTGTTGAAAAATATGCTCGGGCGGCTTACCGCTGCAAGCGCGCGGGCTTTAAGATGTGCATGATCCACGGCGGTCACGGCAACCTTATTTCACAGTTCTCCAGCCCCCTGTACAACTTCCGCACTGACGAATACGGCGGATCGCTTGAAAACAGGACGCGGTTCACCGTCGAGGTGCTTGACCGTGTACGTGAGCTCTGCGGCGAGGATTTTGTCATCGAATTCCGTGTCTCCGCCGATGAGATTCATCCTGACGGCATGCATTACGAGGAAACGCTCAGGTATATCGATATGTTCAAGGACAAGATCGATATCCTTCACGTTTCGGCAGGCATACACGGCGAGTTTGAGTATATGAAATACTGGTATCAGAACTGGATGATGCCCAGAAACTATAACGTCCATTGGGCGGAGAAGATAAAAAAGGTTTTTCCGGAGCTCCTTATCTGCACTGTCGGCTCAATCATGAACATCAGGGAAGCCGACGATATCATAGCGAAAGGTAAAGCCGACTTTGTAGCGATGTGCCGGCCTTTGCTGGCCGATCCGGAGATGCCGCGCAAATATGCGCTTGGCAGGGAAGATGACCACCGCCCGTGCCTGCGCTGCCAGTACTGCGGCGGACGGCTTATCGTGCCCGCAGTTATAAACTGCGCGGTAAACCCCTACCTCGGCGAGGAGGTCGACTTCCCGGCAGCAAAGGTGCCGAAGGCCGAAACAAAAAAACGCGTTGCCGTTATAGGCGGAGGACCTGCCGGTATTCAGGCTATGCTGACACTCGTAGATCGCGGGCACTATGTGACCCTGTATGAAAAAACGGATGCCCTGGGCGGGAATGTAATACCCGCTGCCGCGCTGCCGTTTAAAATCGATATGAAAGATTATCTGAAATATCTGCGGTGTCAGGCAAAAAAATCGCCCGCTCGTATCCTTATGAACACAGAGGCGACCAAGGAAATCCTTGATAAGGAAAAGTATGACGCGATTATTATTGCCGTCGGAGCGCGGCCTATCATACCGAGGCTTCCGGGAATCGACAAGCCCCACGTACACTGGGCGGCCGACGCCGATATGGGCAAGGTAGAGGTCGGGAAGAAAGTCGTCATAGCCGGTGCCGGAGCTGTCGGTATTGAGTGCGCCATTATGCTCGGGCGGGAGGGGCACGACGTTGAGATCGTCGAGATGCTGCCGAACCTGTCCGGCTT
>Ga0123334_1005788_pt1 | contig 11747 bp, 9 predicted proteins | sample BiotimSIPDNA_FD_89706 | JGI IMG/M metagenome (GOLD analysis project Ga0123334, IMG submission 89706) | Anaerobic biogas reactor microbial communites from Washington, USA - Biogas_R1 time_0 SIP DNA | ecosystem: Engineered > Bioreactor > Anaerobic > Unclassified | place: Washington, USA | collected... | reverse complement strand
CAGATTGCGCAGGCCGATATCCATGTCAATGCATAAAACGCCATAACCCAGTGCGGCCAGGCAGGAGGAAACTGCGGCAGTGACGGAGGTTTTGCCGGTACCGCCCTTACCCGATGTGACAGCAATTACGGTGCCCATAGCGTCCCTCCCAGTACATACACCAATACAATATCACAGGAGACCCCAGTGTTCAATCATTTTTTGGGCAAAACAGAAAAGTTTCCCCACAATCTTACAGAGGCGCTTTTTGTATCTTTGCCCAGCGCCGCGGATATCCCTTCGGCGTGTGAGAGATCTTCTCCACCATCACGGCCCGATGGGTGACTCCGGTGTGCGGAATGACATAATCGTAAGGGGGCAGCACGGTTCCGCCTAACAGTTGCAGGCCGTGCGCGGCCTGGGACAGCTCCTCGCCGCAGGCGGTGGTTTTCATGGCAAGAAAGCGCCCGCCCGGGCGCACAAAAGGAAGGCAGAGCTCTCCCAGCAGCCGCAGCGGAGCCACCGCCCTTGACAGAGCCAGGTCAAAGGAATCCCGATAGCCTGCCGCCAAACCCTGCTCTTCGGCGCGGGCATGCAGGCACTCCACGCCAAAGAGCCCAAGCTCGGCGCAAACAGAGCGCAGCCAGACGATCCGCTTATCCAGACTGTCCAGCAGGGTGAGCTCGACCGACGGCTCCAGTATTTTAAGCGGCAGTCCGGGAAAGCCGGCGCCGGTTCCGACATCGATGACCCGCTTGCCCCGGAAGTCAGCCGCCGCCAACAGAGCCGCGGAATCCAAAAAGTGCAGCGTAGCCACATCCTCCGGCGCCGTAATGGCTGTGAGATTCATTACCTCATTCTGCCTCAGCAGCAGCGCGGCGTACCGCACCAGGAGTTCTGCCGCCCCTTCCGGCGGAACGATGCCCAGCTGTGCCAGTCCGGTATGAAGAAGTTCTCTCATGGCCCGGCAAGCGGCACAATGATGCCGTTTAGCGGAGAGAATGGAGTGCCGGGGAACGCGCCGCCGCCGGCAACGCCGGCCGCCGGCCCCGGGACATTGCCGGTTCGCGCAAATTGCCCGCATGCGGCGCGAAAGCTTTTTTTGCCTGCCATATGGAGTTTGCCCCTTTCCGTATTTGCCTGTCTTAAGCGGAAGGACCGGGCGGGAGTTTACCGAATGACCTCAAGACCGCCCAGATATTTGCGCAGCACCTCCGGAATTACCACCGAGCCGTCCTTTCGCTGATTCTGCTCCACCATGGCAGGGAATATGCGGCTGGTAGCAAGGCCGGAACCGTTCAGAGTATGACAGAATTCCGGCCTGCCCGTCTCGTCGCGGCGAAACCTGATGTTGCCCCGGCGTGCCTGATAGTCCCGCGCGTTGGAGACCGAGGAGACCTCTTTGTATCCGTTCATGGAGGGGATCTGAATTTCAATATCGCAGGTGCGGGCCATGGAGGCCGAGCAGTCTCCCGCCGCCAGCTTTACGGTGCGGAAATGGAAGCCCAGCCCCTTTACCAGAGCCTCAGCCTTTCCCACCAGCTCTTCAAAAGCGGCGTCCGAGTCCTCCGGACGCGTATACTGCACCATTTCCACCTTGTTGAACTGATGGCCGCGCACCATGCCCCGCTCGTCGGCGCGGTGGCTTCCCGCCTCGCGGCGAAAACAGGGTGTATAGGAGATATACTTTCGGGGCAGCTCGGACTCGGTCATGATCTCGTCACGGTGGAGGCTTACCAGGGCCGTTTCGGCGGTGGGCAGCATAAAATGCATCCGTTCGTCGGTGGGGTTCTCAATTTTGAACACCTCGTCGGCGAACTTGGGAAACTGCCCGGCCGTTTCGCCGCACTGATATTCGAGCATGTGAGGCAAGAGGACCAGCTCGTACCCGTCGGCAAGGTGGGTGTCGATGAAATAATTGAGCAGCGCCCATTCCAGACGCGCACCCATACCGCGGTAGATCCAGAAACCGGAGCCCGCAAGCTTGGCGCCCCGCGGATAATCGATCAGACCCAGCTCGGAGCACAGGTCAACGTGGTGCCGGGGCGCAAAGTCAAATTGCTGCGGCTGGCCGTAATAGCGCAGAGGCTCGTTATATTCCTTGCCGCCCGGCTTTAAATCTTCGTCGGGCAGGTTGGGCAGAGAGAGCATCAGGGTGCGGTATTCCGCCTCTATGCTGCGCAGCTGGTCATCGTTTGCGGCAATGGTGTTTTTCAAGGCCGCCATTTTTTCAAATACCGGAGCGACATCTTCTCCCGCCTTTTTCATTTGGGGAATTAATTTGGAGACCCTGTTCTGCTCGGCCTTGAGCTGTTCGTTTTGAAAAATCATATCGCGGCGGGCCTTGTCCAGCTCCAGAATGCGGTCCACCTCGGCATCGCAGGGGAGCTCCTTGGCACGGAGCCCCGCTTTCACTTTACCGGGGTTTTCCTTGATCAGTTTAATATCCAGCATGGTGCGTCACCTCAAAATGTTGTTTGTTTCACGTGAAACAGCTAAGTCAGCGCTTCCACAATCACGGTATATGCTTCCAGCGGGCTGGGCACATCGCTGCCGTCATATGTGTGCAGCGGGTAGTCGGGCAGATGCTCTGCCAGACCGGCATCCTCAAATTCGGCGATCATGGCGCGGGCAGCTTTGTAATACCTCTTTGCATAAAGACTTTGGATTTCACGCAGCCAGTCCAGAGCGTACACCTGCAGCACAAGCTTGTCCGCACTGTGCTCGGCGCCGTCGAGCTCGGCGGTCTTCCGCTCCAGCTCCTCTTCCAGCGCCTCTACCTGACCGCTCAGCGCATCATTTTCCGCCAGAAGGTTCTCAATGGACTGCATGGCCGATACCGATTCCTTCAGCCCGCTGATTACCTCCTCATTTTTACGCTGCTGCATCAGATACGATAACAGTAAAAGCATAAAAGCTGCGGCAAACAGAATGGTAATATAGCCCAGCACCGATACCTTAGAGCGCGGCTTTACACGATCGGCCTCGTGCTGCAGCCGGCGCATCTCCTGCCTATCGCGTTCCCCACTCACCCAATCAGCCCCCTTCCCCCGGAGACAGACTCCAGGGCGCTGAGCAAACGCTCCAGATCGTTCTGGCCATAGTATTCCAGTTCAATTTTACCCTTTTTCTTTCCATGTAAAATCGACACCTTGCGTCCGTAGTGGGCAGAGAGCTCCTTTTCCGCTTCTTTCAAATAGAGGGAGAGCTGCTCCCGGCCTGAAGCGCTTGCCGTCCCTTCCTCTTTTGGCGGCCTTAACATCCGCCTGACAAGAGCCTCGGTCTGCCGTACCGAAAGGCCCTCCTCCACCGCTTTCTGCGCCGCATGTTTCTGAAGGGCGCCATTGGGGAGGGGGAGCAGTGCGCGGGCATGTCCGGCGGAAAGACGGCCACCCTCCAAAAGCTGCCTGATTTCCCCGGGCAGAGACAACAAGCGCAATGTATTGGCAACGGCGGGACGGGATTTACCCACCCTTTGGGATACTTCCTCCTGTGTAAGTCCGTACTCCTGCATCAGAGTGCGGTAGCCGGCAGCCTCCTCCAGGGGGCTTAAATCCTCCCGCTGGAGGTTTTCAATCAGCCCCAATTCCATAACCTTGCGGTCGTCGGCTTCCACGATGACAGCGGGAACCTCCTCGAGCCCCGCCTGCTTTGCCGCCCGCCAGCGGCGCTCGCCGGCAATGATCTGATAGTAACCGGAAGCCAGTCTCCGGACGGTGAGAGGCTGAAGGATGCCGTGAGTGCGGATGGAATCGGCCAGATCAGCAAGCGCTTCCTGGTCAAAGCGCTTGCGGGGCTGTTTCAGGCCGGGCTCCACCTGTGAGATGGGCAGATTAACCGACCCGCCTGCCTGGGTTTGCAGCGCCGCGTCGCCCAGAAGGGCACCCAGGCCCCTGCCAAGCCCCTTGCCCAAACCTCGTTCAGATGCCATAGCTATTTCGTCCCCTCTCTGGTAACCGCATTTTTCTCTATAAATTCCTCGGCCAGAAGCCGGTAGGCTTCTGCGCCCCGGGAAAAAGGATCGTAAGCGCCCACCGGCTTCCCGTGGCTGGGCGCTTCGGACAAACGGACGTTGCGGGGAATCACACTGGCGTATACCTTGCCCGGGAAATGCCGCTTGACCTCCTGCGCCACCTGCAGGGACAGATTGGTCCGGCCGTCATACATGGTGAGGAGCACGCCCTCCAGCTCAATGGACGGGTTGAGGGAACGCTTGACAATGCGGACAGTGGACAAGAGATCGGAAAGCCCCTCCAGCGCGTAATATTCGCATTGGACAGGAACCAGAACTGTTTCGGCTGCACACAGCCCGTTCAGAGTGAGCAGCTCCAGCGAAGGCGGACAATCGACGAGAATAAAGTCGTACGCCCCGGAGAGCGTATCCAGCGCCTGCCGCAGAAGAAACTCCCGGCGCTCCAGAGCGATCATCTCCACAGTAGCGCCCGCCAGAGACTTGTTGGCGGGCATCACATCGCAGTAAGGGGTGGATAAAACGGCTTTCCGCGGGTCAACGCCGTTGATGAGCACCTCATAGACTGTCATGGAAACGGCGTTTTTATCCACCCCAAGGCCGGAGGTGGCGTTGCCCTGCGGGTCAAAGTCGCAAACCAGCACGCGCAATCCGGCGGCTTTCAGAGCGGCGGCCAGATTTACGCAGGTTGTTGTTTTGCCTACCCCTCCCTTTTGGTTGACAATGGCAATGGTCTTGGACATAGCGCACCTGCCTTTTGTTATTTTCTGCACTTGTGGGGCGCAGGCGCACAAACAAATGCTGCCGCGCGTTACTCGGCAAACAGTATTATACGCATTGTTCCGGTGCTTTTCAACTGTTTTACAAAAAAGCGAAAAAAGGCCGGGATGTTTCACGTGAAACATCCCGGAAAAAGGGGGGAGGAGGGGCTACTTTGGTATCCGTATCGTCAGAAGAATCGCGTCGCTGGTTTCCTGCTGGCCGAATTGGGCATCCACACCGGCGGACCGCATCAGGCTAAGCCCCCGGGTAACGGTATTTAAAAAAAGACGGACATCCTTTAGAATATAAGTGGTTTTTTTACAGGAGACGGGCTTGTCCGATAACGGAGAAGCAAGAGAGGCCACATAGTCTTCCGTACGGGCTACGGTGAGATGACAGCGGGCGATGTGCCTGGCGGCGCGCAGCTGGAGATGTTCGTCCTCCAGGCGAAGAAGCGCGCGGGCATGGCGCTCGGAAAGCCCGTTGCTGCGCAGCAGATCCAATACCTGCGGAGAAAGGCGCAGAAGCCTCAGCTTGTTGGCCACCGCCGACTGGGATTTCCCTATTTTTTTGGCGGCTTCCTCCTGAGAGAGATGGCAGGCGGAGATGAGCCTGGCCAGCGCCGCAGCCTCCTCCACAAAGTCTAAATCCTTTCGCTGAAGATTTTCCACCAGGGCCAGCAGGGAGGAGCCCTCGGGGTCCACATCCACAATGATACAGGGCACTTCGCTGAGACCTGCCAGCCGCGCCGCGCGGAGCCGGCGCTCGCCCGAGACAAGCTCGTAGCCGCATGAGGCTCTGCGAACCGAGAGAGGCTGAAGGACGCCGTGCTCTTTGATGCTGGAGGACAGTTCGCTGAGCGCATCCTCGTCAAAATGGCGGCGGGGCTGGTTGGGGTTGGGCCGGATCGCATCAGCCGGCAGAAAAAACAGCCGGTTACCCTCAAAAAGGCCTTTTCTGCGCAGATAAGCCACAAACAACCCTCCGTTTCAAGCGGACAACCCACAGGACAACCATATTTTACCATATTAATCTGCAAAAGAAGGAGAAGAGCGTCGAGGCGGGATATTTTTTCATTGTGCCGGATGATTATTTCCGGGGCAATCAGGCAAGCGCTGCCCACCCTGGCCGGTTTTAGCGTACGTGGGCTACCCGTCCGACCGCTGAATTCCGTGAACAATCAGCCGGGCGGCCAGCACCGCCATTTCCTCCGGGCTCTCCTCGCGGCCGCGCTTGACCCAGGACTGAAGCAGGCCGATAAAGCCCTCCACCAAAAAGCTCATATAATAGTCCCGATTCGGGGCACTGCTCAGTCCGTACAGTTCTCCCCATTCCTGCATGACCCGCTCATAGACCGCCAGCTTGAGGCGCTGGAGAAAAGCGTTGTCTCCAGCCGCTCCCAACAGCACAACACACATGTCGGCATGTTTGCTGATAAACCGGAAGACATCCCGCAGGACCGGCTCAATTCCTACCCGCAGCGCCGAGGTGGGATAGGCATCCATAACGGCCAGAAACTCTTCGAACATCTCGTTCTCAATCTGTGCCGCCATGTCATAAATATCCCGGTAGTGGCAGTAAAAGGTGCCCCGGTTCATGTCTGTAAGGTCGGTCAGCTCCTTGACCGTGATGTCCTTCACGCTTTTTTCACGCAGCAGCGAGGTAAAACCCTGCCTCAGCTGTGCTTTTGTTTTGCGCACCCGGCGGTCCCCGTTGACTTGCTGCATATTGTGTTCCTCCCTGGCGAAAAACTTTCCCATCTTGATGGTTATTGTACACATCCTGCGTCTGCTGTGGAATTTCGAACGTTCAAATCCCGATTGCCCATTGAAATCGGGCACAGCTTTACTATAATAGAAAGCAGGCGTGAAATCAACACCTGTTTATAAATGAACACAGAGGGGAATATTTTGTGGCATACATAACGCTGCAACATGTAGAAAAACGGTATCGGATGGGCGAGGTCGTCATCACCGCTGTGGAGGACGTCTCCTTCGAAATTGAAAAAGGAGAGTTTGCCGTGATCGTCGGCCCTTCGGGCGCGGGTAAAACCACCGTGCTCAATATTCTGGGGGGGATGGACACCTGCGACGGCGGAAGGATTGAAGTGGACGGCGAGCAGATCAGCGGCTATGATTCCAGACGTCTGACCGCTTACAGACGGCACGACATCGGGTTTGTGTTCCAGTTTTATAATCTGGTGCAGAATCTGACCGCCCGGGAAAATGTGGAGCTGGCCGCCCAAATCTGCCGCAATCCTCTGGATGCGGCGGAGGTGCTGCGCCAGGTAGGGCTGAGTGAGCGGCTGGACAACTTTCCGGCGCAGCTTTCGGGCGGGGAGCAGCAGCGGGTGGCCATCGCCCGGGCGCTGGCCAAGGATCCGAAGCTGCTGCTCTGTGACGAACCCACCGGCGCGCTGGATTATATCACGGGGAAATCCATTTTAAAACTGCTGCAGGATACCTGCCGCCACGAAGCCATGACGGTGGCGGTCATCACGCACAACACCGCCATCGCGCCCATGGCCGACCGCATCATCCACATCAAGAACGGCAGGGTGGAACGCATGGAGCGCAATCAAAAGCCGGTTCCGGTGGAGAGCATCGAGTGGTAAGCGGGCAGGAATAAAGCGCAGAAAGGTGACCTTGGCTTGAAACAGGCGCGGAACCATATCTGCACCGACGCGGTGCGGGAAATTAAAAAGACGCGCAGCCGCTTTCTTTCCATTCTGGTGCTGTCGGCGCTGGCGGTAGCTTTCCTGGCCGGCCTGCGCACCACCGCCCCCGACATGGAACGCTCGGCCGACGCTTATTTTGACGACCACAACCTGATGGACATACAGGTGCTGTCCACCCTCGGACTCACCGGGAAAGACGTGGAGCAGCTCAAGGCTCAGCCCGGCATTTCGGCGGCAGAGGGCGCATGGTCGGCGGACGCCACCGTTCGCCTTGCGGAGAGGGACTGTATCGTAAAGCTCCACTCCATTTCGGAGCAGGGCATCAATTTGCCGCGCCTTCAGTCGGGGCGTATGCCCCAGGAGGATGATGAATGTCTGGCCGAACCGCTGTTTTTGACTCAAACGGGACTGAAGCTGGGCGATACCATCACGCTGGACACGGGTACGGGCACCTATGAAGATGCGCTGCGCCGATCGGAATTCACCATAGTGGGAACCGCAGACAGCCCTCTGTACATGAATGTGGAGCGCGGCTCCTCCTCGATGGGGACCGGCAAGGTATCCGCCTTTTTGCTGCTTCCGCGCGCCAGCTTCGCCATGGAGTATTACACCGAAGCATATCTCACCGTAGAGGGCGCCGGGAAGCCGGTTTGCTATGACAAGGAGTATCAGGACCTGATCGAACAGAGAACAGACGCGCTGGAACCTCTGGGGAAGGAGCGGGCCGCCCTGCGGTATGACGAGGTAATCGGCGAGGCCGAAAAAGAGCTTGGCGATGCACAAAAGAAGTTTGACGACGCCGAGGCCGAGGTAAACGAGGAGCTTGCCGATGCCGAGCGGGAGCTGAAGGACGCCCGGCGGAAGCTGGACGACGGCTGGGCGGACTATCATGACGGCCTGGTTACTCTGGCAAAAGAGACGAAGGAGGCAAAGCAGAAGCTGGCCGACGCGCTGGCCGATCTGGAGCAGGGGGAGCTTGACTATGCCGACGGACTGCAGGAGCTGGCGGACGGCTGGACGGACTATTACGAGGGCCTGGAGGAGCTTGCCGAGGGGTGGAAGGAATATGAGGAGGCCCTGCCCGAACTGGCCGATGCCGAGAAGGAATACAACGACGGGCTCGCGGAGCTGCGGGACGGGGAAGCGGAGTATCAGGACGGCCTGAGCGAATACAACGACGGGCTGGCCGAGCTGGCCGACGCGGCGCGGGAGCTGACCGACGCCGAAAAGGAACTGGAGCAGGCGGCCGAAAGCTTGTTTGAAGGCAGCCAGCAGCTCTCTGCCGGGCAGGCGGCATATGATAACCAGGTCACCCAGCTGAATATGCTGCTCGCGCCCATCCTTGCTTCCGAGCCCCTTCCCTTTACATATTCCGGAACCACCAACGACGAACTGGTAGACCGCATGAACGACCTTGCGCTGCAGCCGGTGGACTGGGCTGTGATTGACGGCACACGCGACGGGCTGGCGCTCAAGGCGGCCGCGGGCGCGGCTATTCCGGATGAGCTGACTCTGCTGGGGACGCTGAATATACTTTTCCCCGATGACCCGGCCATTCCCGGCGACGATGAAGCGGCTTATACCACCCTTGCCGCCACGCTGCAGGCCTCCCGCGCCCAACTTGCCGACGCCCGGGCCTCCCTGAACTGGGGACAGACGGCGTATGAGACCGGCAGAGAGCAGTACTGCGCGGGCCTGCGCGAATTTGAGGAGGGGACGGCGGAGCTTCAGGACGCCTACGCGGAGCTGGCCGACGCCCGCATCGAGCTGGACGACGGCTGGGCCGAGCTGAGAAAAGGCCGGCGCGAGCTGGACGACGGCTGGGCCGAGCTGGACGACGCCCGCCGCAAGCTGGCGGACGGTCAGCAGGAGCTGGACGACGCCTGTATCGAGCTTCAGGACGGCGAGCGGGAGCTTGCAGACGCCCGGATCGAACTGGACGACGGCTGGCTGGAATATGAAGACGGCAAAGGGGAGCTTATCCGGGAGACCGCGAAGGCAGAGCGGGAACTGGCCGACGCGTATATCGAGCTTCGGGACGGCGAGCGGGAATACGCCGACGGGCTGGCCGAGTATGAAGACGGGAAAGCGGAGGCCGAGGAAGAGCTGTCCGATGCGAGAAAGAAGCTCAATGACGCACGGCGGGAGCTGAGCAAACTCAAAAATTGCAAATGGTATATTTTGGGACGAAATACCAATTTGGGCTACGCCTCCTTCCAGAGCGACGCAGAGCGCATGGGCAAGCTGGCCTCGGTATTTCCCCTCATCTTTTTTTTGGTGGCGGCGCTGGTGTGCCTTACCACCATGACCCGCATGGTGGAAGAGCAGCGGGTAGAGATCGGCTGCATGAAGGCGCTGGGCTACCGCAGGCGCGCAGTCTCCGTCAAGTATGTAGGCTACGGGCTTGCCTCCAGCCTGGCCGGCGGAATTCTGGGCCTGCTGGCAGGCTGTACCGTCATACCTTTTGTCATCTACACCGCGTGGGGCACGCTGTATACATTGGGAGAGCTTGTCATTCCCGTTTACCCGGGCACCTATGTCCTCTCGGTGACTGCGGCGGCGGCCACCGTCACCCTGTCCGCCCTGTGGGCCTGTTTTGCCACCCTGGGGGAGGCGCCCGCCCAGCTGATGCGGCCCAAAGCGCCGCCGGCGGGCAAGCGGGTGCTGCTGGAGCGGGTGCGTCCGGTGTGGAAACGCCTGTCCTTTATCCAGAAGGTGACGGTGCGCAACCTGTTCCGCTACAAAAAACGGTTCTGGATGACCGTTGCCGGCATCGGGGGGTGTACCGCCCTGCTCATTACGGGCTTTGGCCTGCGGGATTCCATTTTCGACGTGCTTGACCTGCAGTATGATAAGATCAGCCTCTACTCCGGCCAGATCGGTCTGGCGGACGACGTCACCGGAGATGAGCTGACGGAACTGTCCCGCGTGCTGGACGCAAGCGGCGACGTGACCGGCTGGGGCCTGTTTCATCAGGCGTCGGTGTCGGCGGAGTCGGCCCTGCGCACCGTGGACGTATCTCTTGTGGCCGAGACCGGACAGGCGCGGCTGGAGGATTTTATCCGGTTCGGGCACCGCAAAGACGACGCCCCCGTCGCTCCCGGCGACGAGGGTGCGGTCATCACGGAAAAGCTGGCATACCTTCTGGACGTTTCGGTGGGAGACACCATCACGCTGGACGGGGACGAACGGGTCGCCGTCACCGTGGCCGGCGTCACCGAGCATTACATCCAGCACTGCGTCTACCTCTCCCAAAGCTGCTATACCAGGGTATACGGCGAAAAGCCGGCGGGCAACCTGATTTTTGCAGCCTACGCCGACGACAGCGGGCAGGCCGCCGACCGCGTTTCCTCCGCGCTGGTCCCGCTTTCCGGAGTCAGCGCCGTTTCCAGCATCCGGGATACGCGCGCCACCTTTGAAAAGGGCATGCAGAGTGTAAACTATGCCGTCGTTATCATTACGGTTTCAGCCGCCGCTTTGGCCTTCGCGGTACTCTACAATCTGACCAACATCAACATCACCGAGCGCCGGCGGGAGCTTGCCACCCTCAAGGTTTTGGGGTTTTACGACAGGGAGCTGTCCGCCTATGTATACCGGGAAAATATCCTGCTCACCCTGTTTGGCATTGCCATCGGCCTTGTGATGGGGAAATACCTCCATCAGTGGCTGGTAAGAACCGTGGAGATTGATATGCTCATGTTCGGACGCACCGCCCACGCCGCCAGCTACGGATATGCCGCCGCACTGACGGCCGTGTTTACCGTGCTTGTCAATTGGGCCGCCCACCGGAAGCTCAGAAAAATCGATATGGTGGAGTCTCTCAAGACCATGGAGTGAAGGCGGGAGGCCGCTTCCTCCCCGGACCGGTGGGACGGCGGGAGCCGGGGACATGATTTTTGTGGAATATTCCCGGTTGAAGGTGTGAAGATTTTCCTGTAGAATGAATACACCTTATTATTGACATAAGAACGGAGAGGCTTACATGGAGCTTTTGGAACAGCGCATCCGAAAAGACGGGAAGGTGAAAAGCGGAGACGTGCTGAAGGTAGACAGCTTTCTCAACCATCAGATGGATGTGAAGCTCTTCGCGGAGATCGGCCTGGAGTTTCAGCGCCTGTTCGGAGCGGAAGGCGTGACCAAAATCCTGACCGTTGAAGCTTCGGGAATCGGGATTGCCTGCATCACCGCCCAGTACTTTGATGTTCCCGTTATTTTTGCCAAAAAGAACAAGACAAAAAATATTGCGGGCGACGTCTATACCTCCAAGGTAGAGTCCTTTACGCATGGAAAAATCTATGATATAATCGTGGCCAAGGAGTTTTTGCTCCCCACCGACCGGGTGCTCATCATCGACGATTT
>Ga0123334_1005785_pt1 | contig 11751 bp, 8 predicted proteins | sample BiotimSIPDNA_FD_89706 | JGI IMG/M metagenome (GOLD analysis project Ga0123334, IMG submission 89706) | Anaerobic biogas reactor microbial communites from Washington, USA - Biogas_R1 time_0 SIP DNA | ecosystem: Engineered > Bioreactor > Anaerobic > Unclassified | place: Washington, USA | collected... | reverse complement strand
GGTTGGGCATGGGCACGGCCGACAGCAGCGCACGCGTGTACGGGTGCAGCGGGTGGCGGAACAGCTGCTCTGTTTCGGCCAATTCGACCAGCACGCCCTTATGGATGACCGCAATGCGGTCACAGATAAAGCGCATAACAGACAGATCGTGCGATATAAACAAATAGGTCAGCCCATGCTCGCGCTGTAGATCTGTCAGCAGATTGAGCACCTGTGCGCGGATGGATACGTCCAGCGCCGAGATGGGTTCATCGGCAATGATAAACTCCGGCTGCATGACCAGCGCGCGCGCAATGCCGATGCGCTGACGCTGACCGCCCGAAAATTCATGCGGGAAGCGGCTGGCAAACTCCGGCAGCAGGCCCACGTCCATCAGGGCCTTGGACACCATCTGCTCGCGCTGTTCGCGCGTTAAGTGCCTGGCACCGCTTAGCAAGCCTTCCGACACAATATAGGACACCTTCGCGCGTTCGTTGAGCGACGCCATGGGATCCTGAAAAATCATCTGGATTTTCTGGGTGACCATGTGGTCCAGCGCCTTGGGGATGCGCCCACTGATGCGCTGACCGCTATAGATGACCTCGCCGGAGGCCACCGGGTACACACGGATGATGGCGCGGCCGATGGAGGTCTTGCCGGAGCCCGACTCCCCCACCAGGCCGAAGGTTTCGCCGCGATGGATATCGAAAGAGACGCCCTTGACAGCCTGGAACTTGCGCCGGCGCTCGCCAAAGGACACAACCAGATCCTTTACCTGTACAAGCGGCTGTTTATTTGTCGGCATACAGGCTGCCTCCTTCGGGGTTGATGCGTGCCAGTGTGGGCGGCGGCACAGCCTTGGGCGCGCGCGGATCCTTCAGCCACGAGCGCACGCGGTGCGTGGGGCTGACGTCAAAGTAGGGCGGGCGCTCCACATAATCAATGTTGAGCGCATAATCGCTGCGCGGCGCAAACGCATCGCCGATAACCTCATGGAACAAATTGGGCGGCGTGCCGCGGATGGCGTACAGTTTTTCACCCTTGACGCCCAACTGCGGCAGCGACGAAAGCAACGCCCATGTGTATGGATGCTGCGGCGAGAAGAACACTTCCTCGGCCGTGCCAATCTCGATAATATCGCCCGCATACATCACGGCAATGCGGTCGGCCACGTTGGCCACCACGCCCAAATCGTGCGTGATATATACCGTGGTCAGGTTGTACTTGCCAATCAGATTGCGGATCAAACCCAGTATCTGCGCCTGAACGGTGACGTCCAGCGCCGTGGTGGGTTCGTCACAGATCATGATGCGCGGCTGGCAGGCAATGGCAATGGCAATGACCACGCGCTGGCGCATGCCGCCTGAAAACTGATGCGGGTATTGCCTGGCACGCTGTGCAGGGTCAGGGATACCCACGTCGTGCAGGATTTCTATGATGCGCTGCTGGGCAGCCTGACCGCGCAGGCCCTGGTGCAGGCGCAGCGCTTCGCCAATCTGTGCGCCGATGGTTTTTAAGGGATTCAGGCTGGTCATGGGATCCTGCAAAATCATGGCGATTTCGCGCCCCCGGATGGTAAGCCATTGTTTTTCGGTGGTAAAGGTGGCCAGGTCCTGTCCCCCATACAATATGCTGCCCGAATCCACCCAGCCGTTGGCATCGTTAAGGCCCATAAAGGACTTGGTGAGCACCGTTTTGCCGGAGCCTGATTCGCCTACGATGGCCAAGCTTTCGCCGGGATACAAATCCAGCGATACATCACGGATGGCATGCAGCACGCGCCCGCGCAGGCTGAATTTGACATTGAGGTTGCGTACCGAAAGGATAGGTTGCTTGTCCATCGCGCCCTCCCTACACATGGTTGCGCGGGTCGGCCGCGTCGGCAAAGGAATTGCCGATGATGTAAAACGATATCGTCACAATGGACAGCACAATGGTGGGGAAAATCAGCTGATAGCTTTGGGGCGTGGATACAAACTTGCGCCCCACGGTGATCAAATTGCCCAACGATGGGATGCTCAGCGGCAGGCCCAAACCGATATAGGTAATAAACACCTCGCTGCCAATGGCGCCGGGGATAGCCAGCGCCATGCGCAGCATAATGACCGACACCAAATAGGGCAGCAGGTTGCGCGTGATGATGCGCCAAGTGCCTGTACCCAGGCAGCGCGAGGCTAAGTTGTAGTCCCGGTCGCGGATGATGACAATCTGGTTGCGGATAAAGCGCGCCATGCTGACCCAGCCCGTTAGGGTCATGGCAAAAATCAGCGTAAACACGCCGGGCCGCAGCACATAGGCAATCAATATCAGCACAATGGTGGTGGGGATGTTGTTGATGACATTGTAAATCTCGGTCAGCACGCGGTCTACCTTGCGCACATAGCCCCACAGCACGCCCACGGCAATGCCGATGATGGCCTCAATCACCGCAACGACAAAGCCAATAAACAAACTGGTGCGCGTACCCGACCATACCATGCCCCACAGATCCTGTCCGGCATTGTTGGTGCCAAACAGGAAGGGCGCTTCGCTGGGCAGCAGGCGCAGCGGCGCTTCGCACAACGTGGTGGCTGTCAGACCATCATCCGCAATTTGTACATCCTGTTTGCTTACAAACACCTCGTTGCCATCCTGCGTGAGGTTAACGGGCGAGCTGAATAATTTCAGTGCAAAGTTGGACCGGCTTTCATACGGCACAGCCTGCGGATTATCGGGCAGGCGCAGCTTGGTGGTAAAGTCGTTGCGTACATAGCCCTGACGGCCGGCCAGCTCCACCTGCACCCAGTCGTCCAGATAGTCAATAACTGTAAAAGTCGTGCGCGCAGGCAGCGTCGCCAGCACGTTGCTGACGGCCAGCCACTGATCATTTTCCCAGGGCGTAATGATCAGCTGCGTATCCTTGGGGGCTTGTGCCACCACGGTGGTGGTGGACGGGGCCACGTTGCTTAATTGCATGCCGGTAATGGGATGGTTAATCACCTGAGTGGCCCTGTACTGCCCGGGCAGCAGCGGCTGAACAAATGTAAATGTCACCAGCAGCACCAGCACAAACAGCAAGAACAGCGCCACGCGCATGCGGGTAAACATGCGGAATGTGGAACCCCAATAGGAGTAGTTGGAAAAGCCCGTGCGTTCGGCCGCTTCCTCGCTGCGCGGCGCGTAATCAAACAGTTCGCTTTCTGCTGCCTGGCGCAATTGCTCCTGCGCATTGCGCTCTGCCGGCTCCACCAGTTGATCCCGTATACGCATCCTTTTCATCAGCGCACGCCCTCCTTCTTGGCAAAGGAAATGCGCGGGTCAATCAGCACCATCATGATATCGCCCAGCAGCATGCCCACAATGCCGATGCAGGAATAGATCATCACCAGCACCTGCACCATGGGATTGTCCTGGCGGCTGATAACATCCACCAGCAAGCCGCCCATGCCGGGGATGGAATACAAGGATTCGATATAGATGGAACCGCTGATGGTAAACAGCAGTGAGGACGGGATATACTGAATCATAGGCACAAAGGCATTGCGGAACACATGCCGCATGGTCACCGTGCTGTTTTTTACGCCCTTGGCGCGGGCGAGCTTGACATAATCCTTGTTCATCTCATCCAGCATATAGCGCCTGAGCCACATGGCATAGTAGGCAATGCTGCCCAGGGACATCGAAAACACCGGCAGTATCCAGCTGACCGGATTGCTTTCGTCAAACAGCATGGAAATGCCCAGCGCACGCGAGCCAAAGGCCTGTAAAAAGATATAGTACACCGCCGCCGGCACCGCATTGACCAGCACGATAAACACCGTGCCGAATTTATCCCAAAACTTGGCCTTGGAACGCGCCATCAGCCCGCCCAGCGGGATACCCAGCGTCAGAGACACTGCCATGGACAACAGGCCCATCTTGATGGAAATAGGAGCCTTGCGGGCAATAATATCGCCAATGGGAGCGCCCACGCTGTAGCGCGCTGAAATGCCCAAATCACCGCGGAACAGCTGACCAAAGAAGGTCAGCAGCTGCTTGTGCATGGGTTCCAGCAATCCCATCTGTTTCAGACGCACATTGATCATGGCCTGATCGAGCTTGTCAAAATTGTCAAAATATCCCTCAACGGGCATCTGCCGGATCAATATAAATACCACCGACAGGATAATTAACAGCGTAATGACGGCGGCCATCAGCCGTTTTGCGATAAACTTGACCAATCGCTACTCCTCTATCCGTTGTTCGCTCATGATGCGTTGCAAGTCTGTGCGGCAGGGGGCGTCGCCCCCTGCCGCACATATCAGGCTGTCAGCGTTTTATTTTTGTGTATCAGCCAGATTGGCGCGTTCTTCCAGCCACTGGTCATACGCTTCATAATACTGCTCGGTGTTCATGGGCTTGTCAAGCAGCCGCTGGCCCTTGTAGCGCTCAGTGGACAGGCCGGAGGAGGCGTACTGACCCTCGAACGGGTTGAGCCTGCCTGCGGTATAGCCGCCGGAGCCATAGCCAAACGGAATGATGAATGCATTGTTGATCAAGAATGCTTCGGCCTTGGCAAAGGCTGCATAGCGCGCGGGCATGTCCAGCTTGATAGCCAGCGCCTCATCCAGCAGGGCGTGATATTCCTCATCCAGCGTGCCGGTGGCATATTCCGGGAAGTTGTAGTTGCTGCCAATGGCAAACGGATCGGTATAGGTCTGCGGGTCGGAGTAGTCCGAGCCCCAGTTGCACTTGAGCAAGGCATAATTGCCGCTGCGGCGTACAGCCTTGAGGAAGCCCGAGGATGGGCCGGCTTCGATAATGATATCGATATAGTCGCTGCCCAGCAGTTCTTCTATCTGCTGCTCGACAATCTGGCATTCCTCGGCCCAGGAGGTGCTGGACGGGTTGTAGCTCATGAGCGCCTTGACAGGCAGCGTAGCACCTGCAGCCAGCAGTTCTTCCTTGGCTTTATCACGGTATTCCTTAGCCTTGGCTTCGTCAAACCATCCCTTGGGGCCCAGGTCGGTCAGCGCTTTCAGGCCTTCCATCTGGGTGAAGTCCTCACCATTCAGGTCGACAAAGTTGGGCGGTGTGACGGTGTTGAAAATGATGGCTTCGGGATTATCCGGCTCATGCACCAGCATGGCCTTGACGCGATCCAATGCGTGGGCGATGGAAAAGCGGAAATTATCGTTGTTGACGGCCAGCTTCCAATTCTCGGGTTCATAGGCGGCGTCAAACTCCGGTTTGAAGTTGAAGCAGTAGAAATAGCTGTAGGTGCCGTACTGGCGCACAGGACGGATCATATCAGCCTTCTCAGGATCGGCCAGCCACTGCTTGGCAATGGTGGCATCGATGGAGGCTGCGTCCACTTCGCCGCGCAGGTATAACTCTGGCGCGATGGTGCTCGCTTCCTTGTTGTACTTCTGCTCAATGACATCCAGGAACACATTGTCTGCGTCCCAGTTGGCGGTGTTTTTCTTCAGCACCCGGATTTCCTGGGGCTTAAACTCCGCCAGTACGAACGCGCCGTTGTACAGCAGCGTATCGTTGCCGGTGGCCAGGCCAAACTGATCGCCCTTTTCGTCCAGGAACTTCTGGCTAACAGGCATAAAGCACACATAGGGCAGCATGGACAGGAAGTACGGCACAGGATCGGTCAGCGTATACTGCAACGTATAATCATCCAGCGCCTTGATGCCCACGGTGTCCCATTCGGTAGCCGGGGCTGCGGTGGCGCCATCTGTCGGGGTGGAAGTACCGGCGTAATAGGCTTCGGCACCGGCCACTACACCATACAGGATGCTTGCCGATGTAGAAGCATTGGCTGCATTGAGGATGTACTGTGCCGAGGCTACAAAGTCATGCGCGGTGACATCGGCATACACTTCGCCATCGCCTGTCACCCACTTTTGATCTTTGCGCAGGTAGAACGTCCAGGTCAGGCCATCTTCGCTTTGCTCCCACTTTTCAGCAAGGGAGGGTTGGATCTGGCCATAACGGTCGGTTTCCACCAGGGTGTCCACCAGGTTGGCAGCAAGCCCAAACTCGTTGTTGGTGGTGGTGGTCAGGTAATTGAGCGTAGTTACCTCGCCGGAATAGAGTGTTTTGTAGGTAACCTCCTCGGCTGCAACGGGCAACACGGCCAGCAGCATCGCGCATGCAAGCACCAGGGTAAGGAACCGCTTCATGTGGTGAACCTCCTTTGTTTCGTTTCATGCCATATAGGCATGGATAACAATAGCATCCATTGAAACAATATGCAAGTTCCATTTTGGGAACTTGCATATCTATGGTGTATTAAACTTGTATCCGTTCAGTTCACCGGGTCAAACTGGCTGTTGTATAATTCCGCGTACACGCCATCCAGCGCGATCAGATCATCATGCGCACCCTGCTCCACGATGTTGCCATCCTGCATCACCAATATGACATCGGCCTCCCGGATGGTAGATAGACGATGGGCAATGACAAAGCTGGTGCGCCCCTGCATCAATGTCTGCATGGCGCGCTGGATGCGCAGCTCGGTCAGGGTATCGACATTGGAGGTGGCCTCGTCCAATATCATGATGGGGTTATCCGCCAGCAGCGCGCGTGCGATGGTCAGCAGCTGCCGCTGGCCTTGCGAAATGTTGTCGGCCTCCTCGTTGAGCTGCATATCATACGCGCCCGACAGCGTGCGGATAAAGTGGTCGGCATGCGCGGCCTTGGCGGCAGCAATTACCTCTTCATCGGTGGCATCCGGCCTGCCATAGCGGATGTTTTCCATAATGGTGCCTGAAAACAGCCAGGTATCCTGCAGCACCATGCCAAAGGCCTGGCGCAAGTCCTGCCGCTTATGGTTGCGCACGTCCTGGCCGTCCACCAGAATAGCGCCTTCGTCCACGTCGTAAAAGCGCATCAGCAGCTTGACCATGGTGGTCTTGCCCGCCCCTGTGTGGCCCACAATGGCCACAGTCTGGCCGGGCTTTACATCGCAGGTAAAGCCCTTGATAACAGGCTTGTCCTTATCATAGCCAAAGCCCACCTTGTCCAACAGCACACGGCCTTCGACTTCACCCACCGGCAGCAGCTGCTCACGCTCCGTTTCCTCCTGTGCGTTCAAAAACTCGAACACACGCTCGGCAGCCGCCACCATGGTTTGAAGCTGGGTTGATATCTGGGCAAACTGTGCGATGGGGCCGGTAAAATTGCGCGCATATTGAATGAACGCAAGGATGTCACCCGGTGCCAGTGAGCCTGCGGACGCCAGCACGCTGCCCACCACCACCACCAGCACATACCCCACGTTGCCCACAAAGGTCATCAGCGGGTGTATCAAACCCGACATAAACTGGCTTTTCCAGGCGCTTTCGTACAATTTTTCGTTGGTCTGGTCAAACATCTCCAGGGATTTTTTCGTGTGTCCAAAGGCGGTGATCACCTGATGGCCGCCATAGCTTTCCTCCACCTGCGTGTTGATATCCGATAGCAACCCTTGCTGAGCGGTAAAGTACTTCTGGCTGCGTTTAAAAACCATGGCCATCAGCACGCCCGACAAAGGCGCAATCGCCACCACCAGCAGCGCCATCAGCGGGCTGATGGTAAGCATCATGATCAGAATACCAATGAGCGTCGTTAGGCTGCTGATGGATTGCGTGATGCTTTGCGACAGATTTCTGCCCACGGCATCCACATCGTTGGTGATGCGAGACAGCGTTTCGCCCACCGGATGCTCCTCAAAGTAGCTGAGGGGCAGGCGATGTATCTTTTGAGAAATGTCCTTGCGCATACGGTAGCTCACATCGGTGGACAGATTGGCCAGCAGCAGCCCCTGCACCACGCTGAGCACCGTGCCCACCAGATACAGGGCAATCAGGATGAGCAGCATGTCCCAGATGCGGGCAAAATCAATGCCGCCTGTCCCCCGCATCTTGGCCGCCACACCTTCAAAGATGGCTGTGGTGGCCTTGCCCATCACCTTGGGGCCAAAGATTTGCATGGCCGTGCCCAGCGCCGCCATCAATGTTGCCACCAGCAGAATGATGCGATATCCGCGCAGATAGGCAAACAGCGCCTTGACTGTGCCTTTAAAATCCTTGGGCTTTGATGCGCCCGGCCGCCTGTGTCCGCGTTGCATCAGGCATCACCTGCCTTTCCTGCAAGCTCCTGCTCGCCCAGCTGGCTGACGGCAATCGCCTGATAGGCTGGGCTGCTGGCCAGCAGCTCTTCATGTGTACCCATGGCGGTAATCGTACCATTTTCCAGCATAATGATGCGGTCAGCCTGCATAACGCTGGCAATGCGCTGCGCTACCACAATGACAGCCGTATCGCACAAATGCGTGCGCAGCTGTTGCCGCAGGTTGCGATCCGTCCGATAATCCAGCGCCGAAAAGCTGTCGTCAAACAGCAGTATCTTGGGCTGTGCGGCAATGGCGCGGGCGATGGACAAGCGCTGCTTCTGGCCGCCGGAGACGTTGGTACCGCCCTGGGCGATGGGCTCGGCATAGCCCTGCTCCTTGGCGGTAATAAATTCCTCAGCCTGCGCGATGCGAGCTGCCTCTTGCATGCGCTCATCGGGCATGTTTTCATCGGCAAACTTGATGTTGGAGGCGATGTCGCCAGTAAACAGCACGCTGTCCTGCGGCACCAAGCCGATGAGGGCGCGCAGGGTTTGAAGCGGAATATCCCTTACATCCACGCCGTCGATGCTCACCCGCCCGCCGGTTACGTCAAAAAAACGGGGAATCATGTTAAGCACGCTGCTTTTTCCGCTGCCCGTACCGCCGATGATGGCCGTCATCTGGCCGGGCGGCGCTTCAAAGCTAATACTGTGCAGCACATCCTCGCTAGCATCCGGATATCGGAAAGAAACATTTTCAAACCGCACATGGCCGGTAAAGGCCGGCAAGTCGGCAGGATGCGCCGGTTCTGCGATGGAAGAACTGGTAGTCAGCACCTCCTCAATACGTTCGGTGGCAACATTGGCATGCGGCAGCATAATGGCAGACATGGCAATCATCATAAACGCCATTACCACCTGCATGGTGTAGCTGATAAAAGCCAGCAGCGAGCCCACCTGCATGGTGCCCATATCAATGCCCTTTGCGCCAAACCAGATGATCATCAGCGTAACCAGGTTGAGCACCAACCACATCGCAGGCATCAGCAGGCTGAACACGCGGTTGATAAAGCGATGGACGCGCATCAGATCAAGGTTGGCCTTGTCAAAGCGCTGCTGCTCGTATTCCTCGCGCGTAAACGCACGGATAACGGGCACGCCGGATAGAATCTCGCGCGACACAAGGTTAAGCCTGTCCAGCAGTTTTTGCATCATCTTAAACTTGGGCACAGCCAGCATGGATGTAACGGCCACCAGCGCAATCATCGATGCCACCGCCACCACCACTATCCAGGCCAGGCCCGAGCGCGTCTGCGCAACGCGTATGATGCCGCCAACGCCCAATATGGGGGCATACAGCAGCACGCGAAGCATCATCACGCCGGCCTGCTGCACCTGCTGCACATCATTGGTGGTACGGGTAATGAGCGAAGCCGTGGAAAAACGATTGATTTCGGCGGTAGAAAAATGCAGCACCTGGCCAAACAGCTGCCCGCGCAAACGGCGGCTGATACGCGCCGAGGTGCGGCTGGAAATAAAGCTGGAGGCCACCAACAACATCCCCATCAGCAGCGTAGCGCCCAGCATGGCCAGACCCGCTGTCCACAGGTAGCTGCGCTGGATTTTTCCGGTGTCTACCCCTAATTTTTCATATTCGGCACGCGTATATTGGATAGCGCCCTGCATCAGCAGGGTATCGCCCATCTCCCCCTGGGCCCCTAGCATGTCGCGGGCCTTGGCAAGTATGGCTTGTTTATCAACCAATCCAGTGGCCAGCAGCGCTTTCATGGCCAACGTCTGTGCATTGTCGGGCATGTGCTGCAAGCTGTACTGCGCGGCCATGGGCAGCGCCAGCGCGTCATTCAATTGCGTGATGGTCGCATTGTCGTGCGCTATGCGCACATATCTGTCCTCTTGCCATTGATAGGCCTGTGCCATCAGCTGCTGTTGTTCTTCAGTCAGATAGGTAGACAGTTCAGCATGACTATCCTCGCTCAGATACAGCGGCGCGGGATGCTCAATGCCCGATTGCTGCACGCCCACATCGACCAGGCTGCGGGTATAGCCGGGCAGAGCTAACTCACACATCGCCTGGCCCACCAGCAGGAAACATATCAGAACAACCGCCCGCCATTCGGGCTTCAGATAATGAAACGCCTTCAATAATTTTCCTCCCATTCTTCGATGTGCGGAATGTGTCATTATAGAAGGCCCCTGCATAGGCTGTCAATGCAGACGCAGTCTTGATATTTGTTTCGTTTTTCATGATTGCGAAATTATTTTTAATCATCATGCAACATTTTGGCCGTGTGCAACGTCTTATAAGGTGAGGTGATGAAAGTGACGCATGTGCTATCTGCTACAGCACCGGACAACGGAACCGAAACCACAATTGCTCTGAACACAAACCTGCGCACTGTGCAGGTGGACGGAAAACCCTGTAAGCTCACCACTCAGGAGTACCTGCTGTTTTGTGAGCTGGCCTGCAACGCAGGCAGCATGCAGACCCGTGAGGATCTGCTGGCCAACGCCTGGGGCTTCCTGTCACCAGGCAAAACGCGCACGGTGGATGTACATATCCAGCGCCTGCGCCGCAAATTGGGCGCATCGCTCATCCAAACCGTGCACGGGCAAGGCTATCGTATGTGCGCGCAGCCGGTTGCATGCGCTCTATAAAAGTTTAGTCGTTTTCGAGCAGCCGCTGGGTTGCTTCGTATATCGTTTCTAATTCATCCTGGGTTTGGTAAAACAGGGTAATCTTGCCTTTAGTCAAGCTGCCATCCACCTGGGTCTTGACGCCCACGGCCTGGCGCAGACGCTCGGCCAGATCCTGCAACTCCGGCGCGGGCCGGGGGGAACGGCGCTGCGGGCGCGGGGCTTGCTGTGCACACAGCTGTTCCAGTTCGCGCACGCTTAAGCCTTCCTTCACAACACGCTGGGCTAGGCGGAGCTGCCGGGCGGGGTCTGCAACCGCCGCCAGCGCACGGGCATGCCCCTGGCTTAACGCCCCTGCCACCACCATCTGCTGGATAGCTTCGGGCAGCGCCAACAGCCGCAACAGGTTGGCCACCGCCGGGCGCGATTTGCCCAGGCGCTGCGCAACCTGTTCCTGCGTATAGCCAGCAGCTTGCATCAGCGCCTGTACGGCCTGCGCCTCTTCGATGGCGTTCAAGTCCTCGCGCTGCAGGTTTTCCACCAGCGCGGCTTCCATTTGTTCGTTGGCGGTAAACTCCCGCACAATGCAGGGTACCGCACTTAGCCCCGCTAAACGCGCGGCGCGGAAGCGCCGTTCCCCCGCCACAATGCGGTAGCGGTTGCGGTGCTCCGTCACCAAGATGGGCTGCAACAGCCCTACTTCCTGTATGCTCTGGGCCAGTTCCTGCAGGCTTTGCTCGTCAAACGCCTTGCGGGGCTGGCTTTGATTGATGTCGATGTCCTTGAGCGGGATGTCCCGCACCTGGCTTTCCTGTTCAATGCGGGGCAGCAGGGCATCCAAACCCCTGCCCAGTGCGTTTTTCTTCATGCTTCCTTTTCCTTATGCGTTGCGCCGTATCAGTTCCTTGGCCAACTGCCGGTAGGCCTCGGCCCCCACGCTGCGGGCATCATACTGGTGGATGGGCTGCCCATGGCTGGGTGCCTCACCCAGGCGCACATTGCGCGGGATAATGGTGGTAAAGATACGGGACTTAAAATATCTTTTTACCTCAG
>Ga0123334_1005779_pt1 | contig 11757 bp, 10 predicted proteins | sample BiotimSIPDNA_FD_89706 | JGI IMG/M metagenome (GOLD analysis project Ga0123334, IMG submission 89706) | Anaerobic biogas reactor microbial communites from Washington, USA - Biogas_R1 time_0 SIP DNA | ecosystem: Engineered > Bioreactor > Anaerobic > Unclassified | place: Washington, USA... | reverse complement strand
TTTGCGGGGATATGCCCGAACCATTTCCGCAATTCATTGCTTGGGGCCAGGTCTTTATACCAATCGTCCAGATGAGCTTTTTCTTTGGATATACCGCGGGGCCATACCCGGTCAACTAAAATGCGCCAACCGTCCTCAGGCGAATAACCTTCATAAATTCTTTTGATGTTAATTGTCATTTGATCCGGTTCTGCCATCGTTTCCTCGATAATATTTTTATGTTATCTAACGATATCATTTCAGTAACATTTTAGTTCAACTAATGTAGCATTTCTCATTATGAAACAAATTATAGTTTTTACCCTGATAAATTGGCAAAATCTTAATGCAACATTGTGAATTTTGTTATATACATGAGGAGGGGGAGTTCCCAATCGTGAGCGCTCAATGAACACTTGCTAAGGCAGACCTCCCCAGTGCTATTGAAATATGGGTATTAATAAACCACCCCTATGCAAGAATAAAGGAAAATTCTATATTAATAAAATTATACAACTGTACGGGCGGGTCCCAACCACGAACGCTCAATAATTCGTAACTTAGCAAGACCCGCCCACCCCAGGACCGGCGGTAATTGATTTGAAGCGGGAATAAAATTTTGCCTCAAGGAGGGCGGGTTTTGCTAGTCGAGTGGTGGCAAAGCGCTCATGTATTGAACCCGCCCGTACATTTACCTGGGTAATCCACAAGCGCTTACGTATTGAACCCGCCTGTACATTTATCTTAGGCAATATCACAATCATCACGTCCCGAACCCGTTCCTTATGATAGGAAAGACTAATATGAAAAAACAGCTATGTGAAAAAAACTTGACATCAATACGTTCCCATTGTAAAATAATGAGTCGTTGCCCCGGCGCTGGTTGGCTGGGGTTACTTACGTAACCAACTTTCCCGGTACCGGGCGGTGAAACGCTCGTAAGCTGGTTAAGTGAAGATTGGAGAGAAAATGAAGTATGCAATTATAGAAGCAGGCGGCAAACAATACCGCGCCGAAGAAGGCAAGCTGATAACAGTTGACCTTCTGCCTGCAGAAATCGGCAAGGAGATCGTCCTCGACAAAGTCGTTTTAATTGTTGATGGCGAATCTGTGACGGTAGGCACTCCCTTTATCAAGGGTGCCAGCGTCAAAACAACGGTTGATGATCAGATCAAAGGCAAGAAGATATTAGTGTTTAAATACAAGCCCCAAATCAATTATCGAAAACGTTCAGGTCATCGTCAGAAATATACCAGGTTGCTGGTTGATTCAATTGTGATGGAGTAGTGAAATGGCACACAAAAAAGGTGGCGGGTCATCCCGCAACGGACGAGATAGCCAGGGACAACGCCTGGGAATTAAAAAATATGGCGGCGAAAAAGTGATCAGCGGCAATATTCTGGTACGTCAACATGGTACCAAGATACATCCTGGTTGGAATGTCGGTCAGGGTCGTGATTACACCTTGTTTGCTACTATGGAAGGTTACGTAAAATACGAAACCATCGCTGGTGGTCGCAAAAAGGTGCATGTTTTTGAAACACCTGATGGACCCGCGAAAGGTGATTAGGAACGATGAGAGAAAAAATTCAACCAAAATATTACCCAGACGCCAAGGTTTCTTGTGCATCCTGTGGAACTGAATGGACCACTGGTTCAACTACACCCGAGATTCGAACAGAAGTTTGCTCAAATTGCCATCCTTTTTATACAGGGCAGCAAGCTCGCATTCTTGACCGCGAAGGTCAGGTAGATCGCTTCTACAAACGACTGCAGTCACGGCAGGAGATTGTTGCCGAAAAACAGGCAGCTACCGATGCCAAGATTTCGCCGGAACGCCCAACGTCTGAATTTGGCCTGACAACTAAAGCAGTTGCTGCATTGGCAAAAGCCGGCATCAATACCGCTGGTGATGTTCTGAAAAGACTTGAAGGCGGCGAGAAAGCACTGTTAGAAGTTGAAGGCTTTGGTCGTAAATCACTGATCGATTTGAAAAAGCAACTGCGCCAGAACGGGTATACCTTACCCGCAGCAGCAGAAGAAATCGAAGTTTAGAAATAATAACGAGAAAAAGCAGGCTCAAAGCCTGCTTTTTTTTGTTAATTGTCACTATTGTTGGAACCTTCTGAAACTCCAAATTTTTGGTTCATTCAGCAGGGCTCGAAGTGATAGAAGTGCGTCTGAGATCCTCGCTGACACTTGGGAGTATATCAGCCAGTATAAGGCAAACTGCCACGTTTTCTAGACGGAACGTTTTCGAAAGAGCATCCGGAAGAAGAAGATCAGTGTAAGAAAGATCGCGGCTAAAGTGACGAAGAATTGCACATCGAAATAGCCATTGATGTAATCGCCCCTAAGGTTCCAGGGCCAGCCGATCATGTCAAGGGGGATCCCTACGAGCGGTGAGAAGACGATTGGTTTCGCTGCGATCAGGTCAAGGGCATATCCGGTGAGAGAATAAATCAATCCGATGATTAAATAAGCGATTATTATGAAAAACACTATCTTGCCAAAGGTAACTTTCTGTTTCATTGCTGCCTCCCGAAATAATAATGAATAATTCTGATTATCTCATAAAGTGGGATAAACAATTCCTGGTATGACCCTTTAATTAGCTGTTAAAGGAGCAAAATTATCCTTTTCACATTTATGGTTTGACCTGTTCGCCTACTTTTTTTGTCACCATTATTTTTTCCGAAACTCAAAACCTCTTCTTACAATTTTGCTTCATCTGGCTAAACTTGCCTTATACTTTAGGCATTGAATTTATTGGAGGCTTTTATGGCACATACCTTTGGATCCGTTGAAGTAATTACTGGTTCGATGTTTTGCGGGAAGACAGAAGAGTTGATTCGCCGTTTACGCAGGGCAATGATTGCAAAACAAAAAGTGCAGGTTTTTAAGCCAGTCATTGATAATCGCTTTGCCTACGGCAAAGTCATGTCTCATTCCGGCCTGGATTTTCAGGCACTTCCGGTCAAATCTTCAAGCGAGATTATGGAAAGGCTTGAGCCTGATGTCACCGTGGTCGGTATCGACGAGGCGCAGTTCTTCGACGAAGCCATCGTTGATGTTGCAAATCAGTTAGCAGACCAGGGCTTAAGGGTGATTGTAACCGGATTGGATACGGATTTTCGTGGTGAACCATTCGCCTGTATGCCGAATATGACAGCAAAAGCAGACAAAGTCGATAAGCTAACTGCCATTTGTGTTCATTGTGGGGAGGCTGCCATCCGTACACAAAGGCTGGTAAATGGCAAACCCGCCCACTACAACGATCCAATTGTGATTGTTGGAGCGTCTGAGATGTACGAAGCTCGCTGCCGCAGATGCCATGAAGTGCCGAGGGATTGAGGAAAACGATGGTACAGGATTATCGGGAATATCTCAGTAAAGTTTTGGTAACCGAACAGGCAATCCGGCAAAGAGTTCGTGAGCTTGGAGCGCAAATCACTCAGGATTACGCCGGCAAGGAGCTGTTGGTCATCTGCATCCTCAGGGGTGGGGTCATGTTCACTGTCGACCTGGTACGTGAAATCAAAATACCCCTCGCGATGGAGTTCATGGCGGTCTCATCCTACGGTTCTGGTGCGCGCCAGTCGGAAGGGGAGGTGCGTATTACCCTTGACCTAAATACCACCATTGCCGGCAAAGACGTACTGATCCTCGAAGATATTATTGACAGTGGGCATACACTGGCATCTGTGATTGAACTCTTACAGACCCGCAACCCCAACTCGTTATACGTTTGTACGCTTCTTGATAAATTCGAACGGCGCGAAGTGGAAGTTCCAATTCGTTATTGCGGATTCCGGATTAAGAACGAATTTGTTTTTGGTTACGGGCTGGATATGGATGAATACTATCGAAACCTGCCGTTTGTCGGCACGGTTGACCTGGACTTATATGAACCTCCAAATGGATGACACGTTGCTGGAATTTCTGGGGGAAATAAGAAAAACTTTGCCGACTATGAAAATCTATCTGGTGGGGGGTGCAGTTCGCGACCTTCTCCTTAAACGTCCAGTAAAAGATCTGGATTTCGTAGTCGAAAATGGTTCGGTAGAGCTGGCTAAAGCGGTCAAGAGTCGTTTTAAAGGGGTATGGTATACCCTGGATGACGAACATCAGACCGCCAGGGTTATTCTGAGTCAGGGACAGCCAGACGAGATGATACTCGATTTCACATCGTTTATTGGGGCGACTTTGGAAGAGGATCTGCGCCAGCGTGATTTCTCAATAAATGCCATGGCAATTGACCTGGATAATCCGAACCAGATAATCGATCCAACAGATGGTCAGACAGACCTGGCTAACAGACGCTTGCGCCTCTGCAACTCGAATTCGCTGCTTAACGACCCCTTGCGGGTAATAAGAGCCGTTCGTGTCATCCGCAGTTTTGATTTAGACTATTCACCCGAAATTACAAAACAATTGCGCGTAGCCACATTGCAGCTTGAAAGAATTTCGGGCGAAAGGGTGAGGGACGAGCTGCTGAAATGCCTGGCGCTGCCTGGTTTGGCGGACACTTATCGTCTTCTCAAGGAATTCGGGATCTTGTTTCACTTGCTCGATAGGGTCTATCTGGTTGAGCCACCGGCTGAGCTTATTACCGCTGCAGAAAATGGCGACTTTGTCGACCTTTTCAGTTTTTATGAAGATACATATAAACCTAATTGGTCGTCCGGAATTGATGGGTGGTGTTTGAATAGTACGCTGTTAGAAACGCTGGAAGAATTGGTCCACGATATCGAAATAGAAAATTCAAATTCGCTTTTTTTTGAAACTGATTCAAAATCTGATTCTCCAGCCGATTACATACATGAGATAATATTGAATATAAATGAAACCCTTCAAGGTGGTCGAACCAGAAAGCAATTACTGCTCATTTTTGCCTTGTTTTTTTCACACCATCCCAAGTATTCACTGAAATTCGATGAAAGTTTTGAACAGGCTAAGAGAAAAATCAATTGCCTTGAATTTGCTGAGAGGCTAAGCAATATGCTAATGCTGGGTCAGAAAGAGTTGAAATTCTTTGAGTTTGTTTGCAGAGGAAATCTAAACTTAGTATCCCTTGCACGGGAAGAAAATGTAGGACCGCTGGAGATGTATCGTTACTTCAGGGAGGTTGGTTCCTTTGGTCTTGAAAGCGCTCTTATGCAGATTGGAACTCTTCACGCCCAGCACATACTATGTAAAAAGGATCTGCAACTTGCCAACGAGGTCATCCTAACCTGGTTTTGTGATCAGAATACGATTGTTAACCCACCTAGGCTGGTTGATGGAGATGATTTAATGAAATCGTTCAACCTGAAACCCGGTCCAAATTTGGGTTTTTATCTGGAAAGCATACGGGAAGCCCAGGCTACTGGAAAAGTAGCATCCCGCTATCAGGCATTGGAGTTGGTCTCATCGTTGATAGATGAAAGGAAAACTTTATGAAATTACAACTGGATGATATGAGCTTAACTTATCAAACTCATGGTGAGGGTAAGCCGGTAATGCTTTTGCATGGGCTGGCACTCGATAGCAGTATCTGGCTTGATATCGCTAAGCTTTACGGCGACCAGGCGCAATTTATCATGCCCGACCTGCGTGGGCATGGCAAAACTGAGATCGGTCAGACAAATGGCAGCCTTGAACAATTCGCAACCGACCTCCTGAGGCTTGCGGATCACTTGCAATTAGATCGGTTCACCTTGGGCGGACACTCAATGGGTGGCTACATTGCACTTGCCATCGCAGAAAAATATCCGGAACGTTTGGATGGATTAATCATGATTACCAGCAATGCGCGTGCGGATGCCCCGGAAAAAAGGGAATCACGTCTCCTGGAGGCAGAACAGGCGTTAAAACTCGGCAGCAGATCGATAGCAGAATCCATGGCACCCAAGCTGAGTAATTCAACAAACATTCAACAGCTCAGTTATGAAATTATCGAAAAAACATCTCCAGAAGGATACGCAAATGTCCAGCGGGCGATCGCAGCCAGACCAAACCGATTGAATGTCCTTCGGGATTTACCTATCCCGCTGCTTGCAATTGCTGGGATGGAAGATCAACTGATGATGCCGGAGGTTGCCCTTGAGATGGCAGAAGCTTCCGACATTGGAAAATCAGTGATTTTACCTGGGGTTGGTCACATGCCCATGTTGGAAGCCCCGCACACTTTGGGCGCTTTGATCGTCAGTATGGTTTCGGGATGAGGATGTTATTATGACTGAAATTGACTGGATTCTTCGCCGACGCAGTATCAGAAAATTCACAGAACAGAAGCTCTCTCCAGACCAAATCAGGTCGTTGCTTGAGGCAGCAATGGCAGCCCCGACTGCAGTGAATCTGAAGCCATGGAAGTTTATCGTTGTAGAAGATGAGAACGGGCTGTCAGAATTACGCAAAGCTTTGCCTTTTGGAAAGATTGATGCACCATGTGCGATCGTTGTTTGTGGGGATTTACAATCGGTTAAAAAACCGGTTACTGAACGTTTTTGGATTCAGGATTGCAGCGCTGCCAGCCAAAATTTGCTGCTGGCAGCCACTTCGCTCGGTTTGGGTTCAGTATGGTGCGGAGTACATCCAATTAATCAGATTGAAAAAGCTGTTCGGAAAACGCTCGACATACCGCAAGGTGTTATTCCCTTGAACGTCATTTTCGTCGGCTATCCTGCGGAAGATAAACCTCCCAGGACGCAATACTCTGACAAAAACGTCTTTTCAGAAAAATACGGTGTTCCACGCGAATTGTAGAGTTACACTAATTTAGACCATAACCTATCTGGTCTATTTTGCTTCATGCAAACGTTAACATTGTGTATATATTTTCTGTGCGAACAAGACATCATGGTAAAATGACAAATTGTGCAAATAACATTCATACAAATGACATACATAACTTAGGAGGTTCTATGTCTGATAAAAAATGGGTCTATTTATTTAGCGAGGTTGATGAAGCTGAGGATTATGCCGGTGATTGGGACGGTGTCCGCAGTCTTTTAGGTGGTAAGGGTGCTAACCTTGGCGACATGACCCGCGCGGGTGTCCCGGTTCCCCCTGGGCTGACCATTACAACCGAAGCTTGTAACGCTTTCCAGGGTTCCCGTCAATTCCCTGAAGGAATGTGGCAGCAAGTTTTAGATGCCCTGAAGGTTGTTGAAGAACAATCCGGGAAAAAATTTGGCGATCCCGAAAACCCCCTGCTTGTCTCCTGCCGCTCCGGAGCCAAATTCTCCATGCCCGGTATGATGGATACTGTTCTGAACATCGGCATGAACGATGAAGTTGCAAAAGGTCTTGCTGTTAAGAGTGGCGATGAAAAATTTGTCGAAGATTCATATCGCCGCCTTGTTCATATGCTCGGAACCGTTGTGATGGGTATCGATGATGAACTATACGAAGAACCACTTCATACTTATAAACAAGAAAAAGGTTACAAGAGCGACGCTGAAATGACCGCAGCCGACTGGGCAGCCATTACCGAAACGTACAAGAAAGTCGTGAAAGATCAAAAAGGTTTTGATTTCCCACAGGATCCTTACAAACAGCTTGAACTGGCAGTCAAAGCAGTTTTTGACTCATGGGAATCAAAACGCGCTATCGACTATCGCCGTCGCGAGAATATCGCAGACGACCTTGGAACTGCTGTTAACGTTCAGACCATGGTATTCGGCAACATGGGTGGTGATTCCGGAACAGGCGTAGCCTTTACCCGCGACCCTCAGACAGGCGAAAACGTAATGTTTGGCGATTATCTGATGAATGCCCAGGGCGAAGATGTTGTTGCTGGTATCCGCAACACCTCCAAAATATCTGGCTTAAAAGAAGAATTACCAGAAGTTTATGAACAATTCTTCGATATCACTGAACGCCTTGAAAATCACTACAAAGACATGCAGGATGTTGAGTTCACTATTGAACATGGCAAACTCTGGATGCTGCAAACACGAAATGGCAAACGCTCAGCCCAGGCAGCTGTTAAGGTCGCCCACGACATGGTTGTTGAAGGTCTGATCGACAAGGCTACTGCTTTGACCCGCGTCACCCCCGAACAGATCGACCTGATGCTCCATCCGCACTTCTCTCACGACGACATTGATTCTGCCAAAAAAGAAGGCCGCTTTTATGCCAAGGGTGTAAATGCATCTCCTGGTGCAGCTGTTGGTCAGATCTATTTCGACGCTGATACTGTTGAAAAAATGCACACTGTGGAAAAGCAAGATGTCATCATGGTGCGCCCATTTACCAAACCCGATGATGTCCATGGTATGTTGTCTGCTAAAGGTATTCTGACCAGCGAAGGTGGAGCTACCTCTCACGCTGCTGTGGTTGCCCGTCAATTTGGTGTCCCCTGTGTTGTTGGTACTTCAGATATCAACATCGATATGGCAAAACGCCAGATGACCTGTAAAGGCATCACTGTCAAAGAAGGTGAATGGGTTTCCCTCGATGGTTCAACTGGTGAAGTCTACGTTGGAAAACTGGGCATGACCACACCTGATATTTCCGAACAAAAAGAATTGATGACCCTGCTCGATTGGGCAGACGAAGTCTCCCGAATGCAGGTTTGGGCAAACGCAGATTATCCGAGAGATGCCGCGCGCGCTCGTGACTATGGTGCAAAGGGTATCGGATTATGCCGTACCGAGCACATGTTCTTTGATGTCGAACGTCTCCCTGATGTTCAGAAGATGATCATGAACGCTGAAGACACCCAGCGAATGCTTAACAGCATTGAAAGGCTTGAAATTGCGCTGGAATCCGGACGCCTGGAAGGTCGTGGTCTATCTGATGACGACAAAGTCGCTCTGAAAGCTGAGATTGATGCTGAGAAAGCTGCAATGGAAAAATCTCCTGCAGCAAATGCATATTTTGGTGCCCTGGAGAAAATTCTTCCCCAGCAGCGCGGTGATTTTTACGGTTTGTTTGAAGCCATGACTGGTCTGCCAGTGATCATTCGCCTGATTGACCCACCCCTGCATGAGTTCCTCCCTTCGTCGGAAGAATTGCTGACTGAGGTTATCACCTTGAAAGCCAAGGGCATTACTGAAGGTCTGGCTGAAAAAGAAAACTTGTTGGAAGTTGTCCAGGGACTACACGAAAGCAACCCGATGATGGGTTTGCGGGGAATCCGCCTGGGCATCGTCTATCCCGACATCATGAAAATGCAGGTAAAAGCTATTTTTGAAGCTGCTTGTGATTCAAAGCTCCAAGGATTTGACCCCCATCCTGAGATTATGATTCCGCTGACCGGTCATGTTAACGAATTAAAGACCGTCCAGCCGACTCTGCTTCAGATCGCAAAAGACGTTATGGCTGAGAAGGGTGTTGAAGTTGATTACAAATTCGGCACCATGATTGAAATCCCGCGTGCCTGTGTGACAGCAGGCGAGATTGCTGAATATGCTGAGTTCTTCTCCTTCGGTACCAATGACCTGACTCAGATGTCCTTTGGCTATAGCCGCGACGATGCTGAACGCACCTTTTTGGGAGTTTATGTTGATAAAGGTATTCTGCCCAAAAATCCATTCCAGCAGCTGGATCGGGATGGAATTGGACGCCTGATGAAACTCGCTGTTGAAGAAGGTCGCAAGGTTCGCCCTGACCTCGAGATCGGTATCTGTGGTGAACACGGTGGCGATCCCAGCTCGATCGAGTTTTGCCATATGATCGGCAACAACTACGTCAGCTGCTCTCCCTTCCGCGTACCCCTCGCCCGCCTGGCTGCTGCTCAGGCTGCGCTGAAGCACGGTTAAGATCAAACTTTAATAGCAAAACGGCTCCTTTCAACGGAGCCGTTTTTTGTTGTGTTAACTTGCGGTTGAGTTGCGAAGGATCTCAAGCCTCTCTATTGTCAACTATCCGGAGTGTGTCTATCAGTTTGAGAGATCTCAATTCCCGTAAATCAACGAGTAAGTATGATAAATTTCAACAATTCGACGCAGGTAGGTCCGTGTTTCGAGGATCCGAATCGAATTCAAAAATACGTCCGGGTCACCTTCAGTTAGCTCTTTCCAGATCATTGTGTTGTATGGTCCGCCATTGTAGGCAGCCAATGCATGATATATATCCCCTTCAAATACATAAATCTGACGGGCTAAATAATTCGTGCCCAGTTCAAGGTTATAAATAGGAACTGCAAGATCAGGTTGACTGTAATCGGGTGGATAACCAATTTCGCTCGCAATCTGAGCTGCAGTAGCAGGCATTAGCTGCATCAGTCCGCTGGCACCGGCTGTCGAATAAGCGTGAGCTGCAAACCTGCTCTCCTGGTAAATCAGGCTGTAAACCAGAAGATCGGATAGATTGTATTTGTCTGTTGTTTTCTGCACCCAGGGCAGGTAATAAGTTCCATATTGCACATGGGCAAAATATGGTGGGTAATTCACAGACAATGGCACGTCATCATACCCAGCCAGCCGGGAAATGGATCGGCTTGTTTCGATTGCGGATTGATAATAGCCCAGGTAAAGAAACTCTTTTATCAGTCTGAAACTGTTAAGTGGATCGTCTTTATAGCTTGTTCGCAGTGACTCAAATTCGCGGCTTGCATCGTCATATAAGCCCAGTTGGTGATATTCAAGCCCACGAACATAGCGGGGGTCATTAAAAAGCTCTGAGCTGTAATCGAGGTTTACCCCGCGAGGATAAGCGAAAGCAGTTCTGAGCCAGTCTCCAGCATCGAGTCGTTCTTCTTCCAGGTCTACATTGAATTTTGGGGAAACAACAGTAGCAAAAGGAGCTTCATTGTTTAACAATTCAGTTGAGCGAATGCCATAATAACCGTAAGGATCTGAATCGGCTGCTATCTGCCAGTAACCCCGGGCAGTCTCCATGTCACCTTTTGCCTGGCTCACCTTACCAAGCCAGAAGTAAGAGCCAGGTAGCTCCAGGGTGCTATCATCAGCAAGCAAAACAGCACGATTGAAATTTTCACCCGCCTTATCAAACTCGTCGAGTTCAAAGTAAATTGTGCCTCCGAAAAAGAGTCCGTTAAACGCACTTGTAGAAGCCGGGAACTCAAGTCCAATACGTGTCCATGTGTCAGCGGCTTGCAAAAGCTGTCCATCAAGCAAATAATAACTTGCAGCTGTCAAAAGCAGGTCTGCCGCATCTGCCTGTATATGAGGCATGGCAACAAACGCCAGGGCGGTCTCTATTGCCAGTTTCATTTGCCCCATGTAGGCATTTTGCGTATAGATTATGTCTTCGATTGCATCCATCCTGCGGCTGCTTTCGGGGTAGGTATCAATCAACTGATCCCAAATCTGAATAGCTTGTTTGTCCTGCTCAGTTCCACCGGAGGCGTTTGCAATAGCTCGTTCATTAGAAGAAAAACCAGCCCTTACCAAACCTTCCGCCCGAAGGCTGAGCGCTTTGTAGTACAAGGCTTCATCTTTTGAGTAGTTATTACCTTCCATGTACCGATTAAAAGCTTCAATCGCGAGCCCATACTGCTGAACGTAGTAATTTATGATGCCGCGTTGAAGTTCATTGACTTCCTGATCGGCTTCAAGCAGAGTCACAAGGGCGGTATAAGCATCATAGGTGTAAGGATAATTAATTACTGAATCCTGAAAATAGGTATAGGCTTCCTCGCTCTGTCCCTGACGCATTAAAATCCTGCCAATCAACAGATTCATCGAGGATTTCGTGTAGCTATTGGACGTATTGTAGAGAGTTTCTTTATAGATACCCAGTGCAAGGTCGCTCTGCCCAAGTGATTCGTAGGTCGCTGCAAGTTTTAGTGCAGCGTCGCTGTTATTTGAAAGTTGTGGTGCCAGG
>Ga0123334_1005773_pt1 | contig 11765 bp, 11 predicted proteins | sample BiotimSIPDNA_FD_89706 | JGI IMG/M metagenome (GOLD analysis project Ga0123334, IMG submission 89706) | Anaerobic biogas reactor microbial communites from Washington, USA - Biogas_R1 time_0 SIP DNA | ecosystem: Engineered > Bioreactor > Anaerobic > Unclassified | place: Washington, USA... | reverse complement strand
TGCACCAATCCAGTTATCGCCCTCAATGACTATATCTTTATCATTTTCAGGTAACTTTTCTCCATTTCCAACTGAATCCATATATCTACCAACAACATCAGTCCTATGTCCTCCTGTTATCATAAAAACATGGGGGCCAAACATAACATGATCTCCGACTTTTATTTGCGCTCTAGTACACATAAACATTGCATTCTTCCCGATGCTTACATGATTGCCAAGCGTTATGTTGTGATAAGTCAAATCTGAACCTTTGCCGATTATTACTTTTTTCCCACATTGCCTCAGCATAGCTCTCTTAAATGGCATTATGACATATTTGTAAAAACCCCTTGATATAATATTGCAAATTTTATACATAATTCTCATTATTATACGCACACTCTCACCCCTTATCGGCTACTCCTAGCCACTCTTGCATATATTCATCAAATATTTTCCCAACAGTGTACTCTTCTAAAAGTTTTTTATGAGCACTTTCACGTATACGGTTCCTCATCTCAGTATCTGCAATCAGTTCCTGTAGAGCGCTTTCAACATCACTGATATTCTGTTTATCTATCAACAAACCACAATCCTCCGACAACATATCAGGAATTGCACCAACGCGGCTGGCAATTATAGGTTTTGCAAGTGCCATTGCTTCCAAAACAACATTGGGAAATCCCTCCGTATAACTTGGCAGTATAAATACTCCGGCATCATTTAGCAGCTCCATGGCGCATTCATGGTCTTTTTCGCCGGTAAATTCTACTCCTTCAAATGAATAGTTAGTCTTCAGATAACTAAAATATTTTTCATTGCATGGCCCAACAATAGTTAACTTCCAATCGTCATGTTCCTGCCTTACATTCTTCCATGCTGTTAGTAATTCCTCTATACCCTTTGTCTTTACGACCCATCCCAAAAAGAGAATAGTTTTATTGTTGTTTCTTTTTGGCTCTGGCAGATTTGAGACATCAATTGGATTAGGAATGTATGTTAAGTTTACAGAAGGAATTTTGTCCTTGACCGTATCATAAGTAGTTTTATCAATTACTATAACTTCCGTTGCCAGCGACATGGCTTTAGAAATCATTTTCCACTCAATGTTATTTTTGTCTGCAATCTCTTTTATTCGGCCAAAATGTATATGATAAACAGATGATACCTTTTTCTTTTTTGCAGTTCTAAGAAGCGCAATATCTCTTATTATTGAAAGCTGTCCACTGGTTGTGATATGTACAACATCAGGATGCTTTTCTTTAATATTTTTTCTTAGTTCTGAACATTTCTTAAAGATAGACATCCCCTGTATTACAACCCTATCCCATAAGGTTCTTCCATCGATATTCCTACGCGCAGGTGCTGTATTAACGATGTCAATGGTAATATCATTCCTATTGTCTATATAATTCTTTAAGAGCATCACCCAATTACTAATCCCCCCATATGGAGGTGGTACAGGTGCAACTAAGCATAGCTGAATTTTCTCATTCAACTTTTCATCTCTCTTCAATACTTTCTCTTCATCGGCTCCTATATTTACTAGTGCTCCCTCCAGCTTATCTATAAAGCGCTCTTTACTATAATTTTCAAAATAGAATTTCTGAGCATTTATGGACATTTTGTCTTTCTTGTCACTTTCGCAAAATTGCAAAATCAATTCTGCAAAATCAATATAATTTTCAGCTTCACAACATAACCCACATCCGGATTCACTAATAACACATTGTGTTTCCCCATTAATTGCCCCGATAATTGGTTTCTTTGCCGCCATATATGATTGCACCTTCCCTGGCAGAGTATATGATAAAGCCTTGTTTGCTTTTAGTGTTATCAGCATTGCATCCGCCATACCATAGAAATGAAGCATTTCACTGACCGGCCGCCTTCCATAGAAAATGACATTTGTAAGTGCAAGGTCGCTTACAAGTTGTTTGCACTCTACCAATTTGGACCCGTCTCCAACAATATGGAAGACTATGTCTGTGTTGCTGCGTAATTCATTTGCAGCCCTTATGATTGTATCCACGCTTTGCATATCACCAATATTTCCGGCGAAAACCATATTAAATTTCTCACTTGGAACATCAAAAGTTTCAGTGAACAATTCCTCAGCATATTGAGGCAGGTGGCTTATTCTCTCTGTGTCTATCTTCAATGTCTCCTCAAAGTACTTTTCAAACATACTTGAGGTAACTAATATTCTGTCGACTGATTTATAAATCCATTTTGATATCTTTAAAAAGAGTTTATAGATAAGAGACTTTTCACTAATTCCACCTGCAGCCAAACTGTCAGGCCATAAATCAAGGCAGTAAAGCAATAACTTCTTGTGGTGCTTTCTTTTATATATCATTGCCGGTATACACATCGTAATCGGCGAGAGTTGGTTTACAAAAACCACATCGTACTCTTCCTTCATGAATAGCACTCTTATTGATGCTGATATTGCAAAGCTAAAATAGTTAAGAAATAGTTTAACTTTACTATTTCCTCTTCCTATTTCTAAATTTCTGATTACATTTACGCCATTTAGGTTTTCCTTCCTTATTTTTCCATGTTTATACTCATCGAGGATACGTCCCTCAGGATAATTTGGAAGACCTGTTAATACGGTTACTTCATGTCCCCTTTGTACAAGAGTATCACATATGTCAGAGATACGAAAAGGCTCAGGGAAGTAATATTGGCATACCACAAGGATTTTCATCTAGACTAGGCTCCTTAATAGCTTTTCTTAATATACTGCTATATTTATTTAATAATCATACTCTTTTTCTCCACACTTCCAGTGCCGCCCTCGACTACTCCATCCCTCTTGAGCACATTCACGATCGTCCCAAAAAAGCACTTCACGTCAAATCCGAAGCTGATACGCTCCACATACTCCCCATCCAACCTTGCCTTGATTTCAATTGGCAGCTCGTCTCTGCCGTTGATCTGCGCCCATCCGGTCAGCCCGGGTAAAATATCATTGGCGCCGTATTTATCGCGCTCTGCAATCAGATCATATTGATTCCAAAGCGCAGGTCTTGGCCCAATAATACTCATCTGTCCAACAAAGATATTCCAGATTTGAGGCAACTCATCCAAACTTGTCTTTCTTAAGAATCTACCAATTTTAGTTATATACTGTCCCGGGTTCTCAAGCAGATGTGTTGGCTTGTCACTCGGAGTATCAATTCGCATTGTACGAAATTTCAGAATATTGAAGTGTGTTTTTCCCTTACCAACCCGTTTTTGCCTGAATAGCACCGGACCTCTGGAATCAACCTTTATCAAGATGATCAAGATACAAAAAACAGGCAACAGTACTACTAGTCCAATAAAGGAAAGGATGATATCAATAATACGCTTGATCTTAATATACAACATAAATTCGCTCCAAATAAGTCTATTTATTTGTAATATCCACTGTCTCTTCCGTCAAAATACCGTCCTTTATGCAGAAAACTCGATTGCATATGGACAGCGCAGATTGGCGGTGTGTAATGATAATACAGGTTCGCTCCGGGGACATTTGACGGATCGATTCCAATACATACAGCTCAGTCTTTGCATCCAAAGCCGATGTAGCCTCATCCAAAAGCAGGATTGCCGACTTCCTTAAGAAAGCTCTGGCGATTGCTATACGCTGTGCCTGGCCTTCTGAGAGATGAATTGCCTTTTCTCCAATTTGGGTATGGATCCCTTCAGGTAATTCACTGACAAACTGCCAGGCATCTGCCTGAATCAGTGCCTCTTTGATTTCTTCATCAGTGGCATCCTGCGCTATAATACGCAAGTTCTCTTCAACAGTTCCTGAAAATAGCGTATTGCCCTGTGGAACATAGGATATAAGAGAACGGCTGGATGCGTTGACCTCGGTTTTTTGACTGCCATTAGTGAAGGATACCAGGCCGTTCTGTGGCTTCAATAATGCTAGCAGTATTCGGATCATCGTTGTCTTTCCTTCTCCTGAAGGTCCGACGAGACCGACAATCTCACCTGCTTTTATATCAAGGCAGATATTATCCAAAATAATATTCTCTGGCACATAAGAAAAACTTACATTCTCAAAGCTTATACCTGATTGAGTCCATTGAAGCCGATCTTCGTCTCTATACTCCGTTTCGATCTGCTCCAATTCTATTAAGCGGCTTGACGATGCTTCTGCTGCAATCAGCTGAGGGATACTTCTGGCAAGGCCAATAAAAGGCGACTGGACCTGGCCAACCAGCTGTAGAAAGGCTGTCATGGAACCGAATGTTGCCAATCCCTGCGCAAGGCGCATTGCTCCCCAGCCAAATGCCATAAAATATCCGACCCAATATCCTATTGAGAAAGTTGAATTTGCCAGTACTCCAAGCCAATTTCTCTTTAGTACAACATCAAGACGATCCTTCTGAATACCCTGCATCTTATCCCTAGTGCTGTCTTCCAGTGAAAATGCTTTAACTACAAGCATGTTTATTATGGACTCATGAGCTACAGCCCGGTAACGGCCTTCTAGCTCCTGTATTGTTATATGCATACTCCGGAGCCTTTTGCTAAATAGCCGATAAAACAAAACTGTAAGAGGGCCGAGAGCGAAAGCAAGTATACCCAGTGTGCGATCAAAAGTAAATAGTGTAATAAATGCAGCCACCAGTTGGACACCCAAAGAAATCATCCCAGGTATGACACTCGTTACCCCATTGACTACAACATTTACATCACTGGTCATCCGTGTCAGGATATTCTCACTGTGATATTTGGAAAACGCAGTCCAATCGGAGTATGAAAGCTGGCGATATAATTGAAGCCGGAGGTTATTTGCCATAGAGTCATGTACTCTGACATATAACATGGAACTAGCTGCGTTCAGAAATAACATTAGCAATATAATGATGACAAAAAGAATCCCCTGTTGGATCGCAGACTGTATTTGCTTTGCTACTGCAAAGTCAACAAGATTCTTTGACACTATTGCCATTCCTACGCTGCAAAGAGAAGAGATGCTAGAGGCAATCGTGATCAACATCAGCTGCAATAAAAAAGGCCTTATTTTAGAATAAAACCATTTAATTGGGAATAATTTATTCTTCAATACTTACTCCTCACAATATTAGCTCCTTACAATGCCAAATTTCTTTAAGAGATGCCCTGTTTTTCTATATGCCTTCATCATAAATCTGCGAAGAGGCAGGCAAAACAGCCACAACCTTGAAAGCATCATCCACAGAGTTGAGTCACAAGGTATCCTTTTTTGCCCACGTATTACAGCACTGACCACGGCAACCAATTGATCCGGATATAATGGTCCTTCCTTAACATATTGATTGTCCCCAACCATATAAAAACAATTATTATCCTTTTTACACACCCGGTGCAGTACATATGCTCCATTGTTCCTTTTAATCAGAACAATGTCCAACCTTTTAAGACTGGCATAATCAGGTTTTTGCAATTCAACCGAGTCGATGCATTCTCTTAAAAAGGGGTACATGCTGTTGCCGGTGACAATGACGCTGACCCTGTTGTCGTTTTGAAGAATTTCCTGTACAACCGGAAATATCTCTGCTGATTTGGCCTTGATTACTTTATGCATTGGTAAACCAACTCCACTGCTTCAACATCCGGCCTGCACTTTAAATGATAGACAGGTGTCCCGGCAAGAATCTTTTCAAAAGTAGAAATGGCCAATTCCATTAGTTCAGCGTCATGGTATGGTAGCAATAGCCTTGGGAGGAGTCCTGTCACGGATTCAGCTGAGTTTAAAAAACGGATGGAATTTTTGGAATCCCGCTCCAAAATAACAATAGCAGTTAGTGGAACGTTCACATTAAGATATTTGTCAGATGATCCACTCCAGGGTGTCCCGCAAAGTATTGGCTTCCCATCCATCATACGAATAACAGGTGCATCGTCATTGATGACCCTGGTACCCCCCTTATATTGCTCCCAGAGCGATACATGCGTTGATTTACCTGTTCCAGATGGCGCTGAGAATGCGATGCCTTTCCCCTGATATTCTATACAAGATGCATGCAAAACAACACTATCCCTGAATAAGATATAGTTTCGGAATGCAATACCCAAAAATTGCAATGATAATATATCGGGAGGATTTACATTCACATCTGAAGAGATGATATCCCCTTGATAAAAAACCTTGCATCTTGTCCAATGAGAATCGCTATCGACTGCAGCGATTGGACGGCCTGTCGGAGTTGTCAGATATGCAAAATATCCTCCTTGGGCAGAGTTTTTCTTTATCCATTTCATTGTTATTTCATCTGAAACAATCTCACCCATCGGCAGTTGTATGTCATTCTGTACATGCATTTCTACTGTCAGGTCGGCATGGCCGATATCCTGAGATAAAAATGGCTTTAGTCTGTCAATGATATATTGATTGGATGTTTCAACACTCATTGAGATATCAGCAATTTGATAATAGGGCATTGAACATTTCCTCCCCAAAAAAATAACATTACGTACCAACGATGCCGATACGTAATGTAAGTACCAAGATCTATCAGTTTAATGCGAAAAACGAATGTTCCAGAGTACCGTCTCCATCTTTATCACACCAAATCTCTTCTTTGTTACAGGCACTTGTTGTGCTTAGTCGTTCATGTGGCATAAGCTCAACTTTTTCAAAAACGGGTTTTATGTATTTTTTCACAATTTACACCTCCTTAAGGCTAACTAAATAATCCATTAGCAAAAAACTCTAACTAGTAAGATCCCTGATTCCAAGTGTACATGGTCCAATCCGGCTTGCATTCCGTTGCAGTGCTGTTAAAACAGGACCCAACTTTCACGCAGCTAGTCTGAGCTATTCTTTCGTTAACACTTACCTGCGCAATCTCAAATACAGGCTTAATATATGCTTTCATACTTACTCCCTCCTTCCATGTAGTATTTACATAAATACTTCATCTATATCTAATCAAACGGTGATTTTGATATTCTTTCTCAGCTTTGCAATCTCGCATAAATACGGAGCTGCCTTATCATATGCCCCTGTCTCCAATTTTAGTCTTGCAGGACAATAATAGCACTCACTCTCATATTCGCAGTCATGACATTCAAGGCAAGCCGGAATCTTCCTACAGTATTCTTTCAACTCTTCCCACGCCACATTAAAGCCCTGCCTCATCGGATATACCGACGGCTCATTCATCAAACCACATGGCGTCATCCTACCATCCCATGTCATCCAAAATCCGCTTTTGCCTGCCTGGCAAAGAAATGCGTCATTATCATTCTGCTCCGGTTCACTAATGCTTTTAATAAGGCTCTCACCATATTCATCGTTGGCAATGTGAACAGGCTCCTTATGATTTTTTTTGTTATATGCAACCCTGATGGCATCATGTTCCACTACTTCCTGTGGTGTCAGGCGCTCTCCCAGGGGATCGTTGCCATATCCTTCTCTTCTAGGTGAAATATAGTTTACGACACCATAAACAGCTTCATTTTTTCTCGCAATTGCTCCAATAGCATCGAATTCCTTCCAGTTACCCTTTACAGCAGTTGTCTTCAACTCCAGATTGATTCCTTCCTGCCGCAACAATTTAATACCCTTTAGAACTCTGCTAAATCCCTCTTTATCACCACAGACCTTATCATATGTATCAGCAGATGAGCCGTAAATTGTAATGCTTACTAACAGCGGTGGTATCTTACCTAGCCATTTTGCAATATCAGGGGTAATGAGCGTGCCATTGGTGTAAATCTGTGTGATGAACCCCATTGACGATATTGCTTCGTAAATCTCTCTAAAGTCCTTTCGGATAAAAACCTCTCCACCAGTTAATGTAATATAGAGAACACCGGCATCGCGTGCTTGCTCCGCTAAAGTAATCCAATCCTTTGCAGACAGTTCCCGTGCTTCTATATCAGGCCTATCCACAGGTACCGAAACATAACACATCTTGCAACGCAAATTACATCTGCTCGTTAACTCAAAAGCGGCTGATATAGGAGTACGCATTGACCTGGCATTGGCTACCAGCTGCTGACTTACCTCTCTCCAACTCAACGCCATTATTCTATCAAACCCCTTTTTGAGATATTGCCAACCATTTCCTCAACATCTGCCCTTGCGGTAGCTTCATCAATATCATATTCACTGAGAATTGCCTGCACAAGATCATCCATCTCAGCTCCTGTCTCCATTTTCTTCCACAACATAGCTCCGCTTTCACTCAATACCATTAATCCATTATATTCAACCACTCTCTGACCCAATGGTACAACTACCCATGATCCGGCAATCTCCCGTAACAGAAATCCGTCTTTTATCTTCATATTTATCCCCTTTTATGATAATAGTCAAATTAAGCTATTATTCAAAATAAATCTGAACATTGTCTTATTACGTAATTATTTGATTTTCCTAAAGATTTTTCATTCGTAAGAAAAGAATTTGATACAAAAATCAACGTAAAAATCAGCAATCAAATATTAACATATCGTGGTAATAATGTAAAGTATATTTTTTAATAAATGTCCTATTTACTTCCTTAGTATGAATAGCCTTTTATATCTGACCTACAGCCTTTATTTTGTTTTTTTCGACAATTCCGGGTGCTGTTACGTCTCTTATAATCGGTTTACAATATTCATGTACGCACTGGTAAGTAGGCACCAGCTTTGCCATGCACTCTCTCAGGGCTTCATCGCTTTCCATGGAGTTTTCCAGCGCTTTGATGCTCATGATTACTTCCTGGAAGCTCATATCGGACTGTTTCCCGATGAATATCTTTTTATGGGCTGTACGTACCAGACCCTCCTCTGCCATCAACAGCTCTTCATAGAGCTTTTCGCCTGGTCTTAAGCCGGTGTACTCAATCTTGATGTCCACATCCGGTTCTAAGCCCGAAAGCCGAATCAGATCTCGGGCCAGATCCACAATTTTCACAGGCTCGCCCATATCCAGCACGAACACTTCCCCGCCGTCAGCCAGTGCCCCTGCCTGTATCACAAGCTGAGTTGCTTCGGGGATAGTCATGAAATAGCGGATGATCTCAGGATCAGTTACAGTAACCGGTCCGCCCTGCATGATCTGCTTCTGGAATAGCGGGATGACGCTGCCATTACTGCCCAGCACGTTGCCGAAGCGAACAGCGGCGAACTTGGTTTTGCTCATTCGGTTCATGGACTGCACAATAATCTCAGCCAACCTCTTGGAGGCTCCCATGATGTTGGTCGGATTGACTGCCTTGTCAGTGGAGACGAGGATAAATTTCTTAGCTCCGTAGTCATCAGCTCGTCTGCAGGTATTCAACGTTCCAAACACATTGTTCTTGATAGCCTCGCTAGGGTTTCCCTCCATCAGCGGCACATGCTTGTGTGCGGCCGCATGGAATACGACGCCCGGCGTATACTTTTCAAATACCTCCTTGAGCCTGATCCTGTCTCTGCATGAGCCGATCACAACATCCAGATCAAGGTCTTTATATGTATATAAGAGCTCGTTTTGCAGATCATATGCGTTGTTTTCATAGTTATCGAAAATAATAAGCTTCTTCGGTCCGAACCTGGCGATCTGACGGCACAGTTCGGAGCCGATGGAGCCCCCGCCGCCGGTTACCATTACGATTTCGTCCTTCAGATAGCCCGATATCTCATCCATATTCAGATTTATCGGATCACGCCCAAGAAGATCCTCAATATTAACATCTCTCAATTGCTTAACGCTTGCCTGTCCATCCTTTATACCCATCAGGTCGGGAAGAGTTTTAAGCTTGCACCTGGTCTCTTTGCAAAGCTTCAGTATCTCCATCATGTCCTTCCTTGAGGCGGACGGAATGGCAACGATGATCTCTTGTACATCGTATTTCTTAGCCAATTCTTGAATATTTTCTCTGCCTATTTTAACCGGCACACCGTTGATTTTGGTGTTTCTCTTGCACTTGTCGTCATCCACCACGACAACCGGGACCGAACGCATGTCTGTGTGATTATTTAACTCCTTTATGATCATGGAACCTGCACTGCCGGCTCCCACAATCATGACCCTGGTGGTTTTGCTGCATGTCCTGCACCTAAGCATCTTCAGCCTGCGCATATATCTATAGCTGATCCTTACGCCGCCTATCATTAAAAACATGAACACCCATCCGCTGAAATAAACTGTGACGGCAAACCTGTTTCCCATCAGTAGTCCGACTATAAAGTTCACACCTGCAGCTAACACCGTGGCAATAAAAATCTGGAGCAATTCCTCAATGCTTGCATATTCCCAAAGGCTTTTATAAAGGCTGAACATGTAAAATATGGCAATTTGTATAATTGTAGCGATGAGTGCATTTCGAAGAAATATTGTGTAGTATTGAGCTGGTACAGCCATATCGAACCTGATAAGGAGTGCAACGCAAAGAGAGACATTGACAAATATCATGTCAGTCAAAACGAGTATAAGCTTTCTGATCCGTATCGACATTTTTCTCCCCTCTGAGTGCCCGGAAACACCCTATGCATAATAATTTCTATAATTTTCATCTATCGTAAATCCCATAAAAAAAGACGAAGCTTCGCACATGGAATATAAAATTTTTATATACCATTATACAGACAAACCCCGCTTTATGACCTCCTGATCTCATTGACGGGCCGAAACACCGTTAAAAGATTCCGGATGAATAATGATCCGTACTCAACAGCATGGAGCCTGGCTTATACAGGCCGCAGCAGTGATATCCCCAGATCTGCTGTCCTTTCCTCCCCGAGGAAGGTCAGCCTCACCTTTGCTCTTTCTTTTCTGTGATCTATACTCAATATAATACCTTCAAGCGAAAAAAGAGGGCCATCTATCACCTGCACTCTCCCATTTTCTAAAAGTACATTTGAAAAGCCAATCTCTTCGTTGTTGCAAATTAGTTTGGACAGCACGGTCATTTCGCCTTTATCTATAGAAGCGACAATTTTCCCCGTTTTGAGCAGCCTAACGACGCATGGTATATTCTTTAATTGATAATATGTATCTGTCGTAATCTCGCCATTAATCAAAACATAGCCGGGGAATAATACCTTTGTCTCTACTCTCCATATACCGCCTTTTCTTATTTTTAACTTCCTTTTAGGCACTACTACCCTGTACCCTTCCTTTAGGCGGTATTTGACTCTTTCCTTTACCCTGTCTTCAGAGCCGGTCATTACAAAAAGGCCGTGCCATTCATCTATTCTCGAGTCAATTAACATTAGCGCCTCTCACCTCGAAAAACGGTCTGCTAATAACTTATTTTATAACATATAAGGCAAGAAGTCAATATTTTATGCGGAAAAATGTTAACCCAATATGTTGTCATAATATGTCTGCATAATATGTCAACCTCTAAGCAATAATCTCGACAAACTTGTTAACAAACACTCGTAAAATTGCCATCACAGGTACGGCTAGCAGCATGCCGATAATGCCAAAAAACTCGCCACCCACCAGCACGGCGAAAATTGTGGCAACCGGGTGCAGCCCCAGCCTGCCCTCTATAATCTTTGGCGAGATAAAACTATTATCAATCTGCTGCACCACTATAAACACAGCAGCTACCCATACCGCTTTCAGAGGAGATATGGTCAGTGCGATTGCCAGAGCCGGGATTGCACCGATATATGGTCCAAAATAGGGTATAATATTTGCTAATCCCCCAATCATTCCCAATACCAGGGGATACTTCATTCCCACCAGTATTAGTCCCATTGTCTCCAACATGCCCACGATAAGTGCCGTCATAAGCTGGCCTTGAATAAAGCCCGCCAGAATTCTGCTGATCTTCTTTCCCAAATCGATCGTGCCCGCCCGCCAGCGC
>Ga0123334_1005772_pt1 | contig 11765 bp, 10 predicted proteins | sample BiotimSIPDNA_FD_89706 | JGI IMG/M metagenome (GOLD analysis project Ga0123334, IMG submission 89706) | Anaerobic biogas reactor microbial communites from Washington, USA - Biogas_R1 time_0 SIP DNA | ecosystem: Engineered > Bioreactor > Anaerobic > Unclassified | place: Washington, USA... | reverse complement strand
TGACCAGGGACTACATCGCCTCGGAAATGAAAGGGGCAGGGCTTACGGTCTTCGAGGACGCGGCAGGAAACCTGTTCGGACGGCGGGAGGGAACCGTTCCCGGGGCGCCGGCTGTCATGATCGGATCCCATTTCGACTCGGTGAAGAACGGCGGGGCCTTCGACGGCCCGGCGGGGGTGGTCATGGGCCTGGAAATCGCCAGGGTTCTCCACGAGAACGGCATCGCCGCGGAGCACCCCCTGGAGTTCGCCGCCCTGGTGGAAGAAGAAGGAGCCCGGTTCGGCGGAGGGCTCTACGGCAGCAGGGCCATGACCGGCAAAGTCACCAGGGAGGCCCTGGACACCTTCAAAGACCGGGACGGCGTGTCCGCCGCAGAGGCCATGAAAGCCTTCGGCTTCGATCCCGACAAAATCGGCGAGGCAGTCCGGCCAAAGGGCAGCCTGAAGGCCTTCATCGAGATGCACATCGAACAGGGCCCCATCCTCGAGAGCGGCGGGACGGATCTGGGCCTGGTCAAGACCATCGTGGGAATCAGCCAGAGGGAAGTGGAGATCCTCGGCAGGCCGGACCACGCCGGGACAACCCCCATGGACATGCGGTGCAACGCCCTGACCGCGGCCGCAGAGGCGGTCCTCTTCCTCGACCGGGCAGCGAAGGAAGCCGCCGGTGGAACGGTGGGGACCGTGGGCAGGATGGAAGTCTTCCCCGGCGGGGCGAACATCGTTCCGGGAAGGGTGTTCTTCACCATCGACGTCCGCTCGGTGTACATGGAGAAGCTCGAACAGGTGACCGGGTCCTTCGCCGCCTTCCTGAAGGAACTGGAGAAGAAGCACGGCGTCACCATATCCGTCACAGACAAGCTGACCGTCCGGCCCGTGGAGATGTCGGCGGAGATCCTCGGCCTTTTCGAAGCCGAGGCGGCGAAGCGGAGCTACACGTCGAAGGTCATGCAGAGCGGTGCGGGGCACGACGCCATGATCATGGCATCGGCCGCGGACGTGGGCCTGGTCTTCGTTCCCAGCAAGGGAGGGCGGAGCCACTGCCCTGAGGAGTGGACCGACTACGGCCAGATCAAGAAGGGCGTGGACGTGGTCCTCGGCGCGGTGCTCTCCCTGGCGAAGACCGCGGTCTGAAACACACCGTCACAATGGGAAAGGGGCGGACCTGTCCGGGTCCGCCCCTTCTTTACCGTTCCAGTTTCAGCAGCAGCATCCCCAGGGGAGGAAGGGTGAGGCAGAGGGAGTGTTCGCTCTGTTTCCACCGAAGCTCCTCCGAATGAAGGCCCCCATAGTTGCCGAACCCCGAACCGCCGTATTCCCCGGCGTCGCTGTTCACTATCTCCCGCCAGTAGCCCCCGCAGGGGACGGGGATGCGGTAATGGAGCCTGGGTACCGGGGTGAAGTTGAACACTGCCAGGACCATGCCGCCGGAAGAATTCTTCCGGACGAAGGAGACCACGCTCTTTTCCCAGTCGGAGAAATCACACCACTCGAAGCCGTCAGGAGTGAAATCCAGCTCGTGGAGGGCAGTCTCCTGCCGGTATACCCTGTTCAGCTCCGCAACGAGAAGGGAAATCCCCCTGTGCTCCGGGATGGAAAGCTGGTCCCACTGGAGGCTGTCGTCATGGTTCCATTCCTTCCCCTGGCCGAATTCGCACCCCATGAACAGGAGCTTCTTCCCGGGGTGGGCGAACATATAGCCGTAGAGCAGGCGGAGACAGGCAAACTTCTGCCAGGCGTCCCCCGGCATCTTGCCCAGCATGGAACCCTTTCCGTGGACCACCTCGTCATGGGAAAAGGGGAGAAGGAAGTTCTCCGTGAAGGCGTACATTATGCTGAAGGTGATCTTGTCGTGGCTGTATTTCCGGTACACCGGGTCTTTCGACATGAAGGCGAGGGTGTCGTGCATCCACCCCATGTTCCATTTCATGCCGAATCCCAGCCCCCCCACGAACACGGGGCGGGTGACCATGGGCCAGGCGGTGGACTCCTCGGCGATGGTCTGCACGTCGGGGAAATCGCTGTATACGGCCTCGTTCAGCTTCTTCAGGAAGCTGATGGCCTCGAGGTTCTCCCTGCCGCCGAACCGGTTGGGAATCCACTCCCCCGCCTTCCGGGAATAGTCCAGGTAGAGCATGGAGGCCACGGCATCCACCCTCAGGCCGTCGGCGTGGAACCGGTCGAGCCAGAAGAAGGCGCTGCTCAGAAGAAACCCCCGCACCTCGTTCCGGCCGTAGTTGAAAATCCAGCTTCCCCAGTCGGGGTGGTAGCCTTTGCGGGGATCCTCGTGCTCGAAAAGGCACGTGCCGTCAAACTTCGCCAGTCCGTAGGCGTCGGCCGGGAAGTGGGAGGGCACCCAGTCGAGGATCACCCCGATGCCCTTCTGGTGCAGCACGTCCACCATGTACATGAAATCCTCCGGGGTGCCGTACCGGCTCGAGGGGGCGAAGTACCCCAGGGTCTGGTATCCCCACGAGCCGTAGAAGGGGTGCTCCATCACCGGGAGCAGCTCCACGTGGGTGAACCCCATGGACAGGGCGTAGTCCCCCAGCTCATGGCCGAGCTCCCGGTAGGAGAGGGACCGGAACCCCTCCACGGGATTTCTCCTCCATGAGCCGATATGGACCTCGTACACCGACATGGGGGCGCCGAGGGCGTTTTTCTCACTTCTGGAGGCCATCCACTCCCCGTCGCCCCATTCGTATTCATGGGGCCAGACGATGGAGGCCGTCTTGGGGGACACTTCCCAGAAACTGGCGAAGGGATCCCCTTTCTCGATGACTCTCCCCCGGCGTGTGCGGAGGGAGTACTTGTAGAGCGCCCCTTTTTCCACGCCCGGGATGAAGCCCTCCCAGACGCCGGAGCTGTCCTTCCGGGGAGAGAGATAGTTGGCGGTCCTGTTCCACCCGTTGAAGGTGCCTGTCACGCTCACTTCCTCGGCGTTCGGGGCCCAGACGGCGAAATATGTTCCCCGCTTCCCGCCGTGTTCCGCGACGTGGGCGCCGAGCTTTTCGTACAGGCGGCAATGGTTCCCCTCCCGGAAGAGATACGAGTCCATCTCCCCGAAAAGGGAAAAATCATACTCCGTTTTTTCTGCTCCGGCCATGGTTCTCTCCTCCCCCAGGTGGTGCATCGATCTGAAAGTTATTGTACCCTATGACGGCAGAGAGAACCGTTTTTCACTGAAACATTGAGGGAGTTATTTCATGACGAAAAAGGAACCCTTCACCTCCCGGCAGGGAGCGGAGCAGGCGGCATCAGCCCTTCTGGACTGGTATGACAGGGTCCGGCGTCCCTTTCCCTGGAGGGAGACCACTGACCCGTACAAAATCTGGATTTCCGAGGTGATGCTGCAGCAGACCCAGACATCCCGGGCAGCGGACTACTACCTCCGGTGGACCGGCCTCTTCCCCACGGCGGAAGCCCTTGCCCGCGCCCCCGAGGAGGACGTCCTCAAGGCATGGGAGGGACTGGGCTATTACGGCAGGGCACGGAACCTCCGGGCAGCGGCGAAGGTGATCGCCGATACCCTGGGCGGAAAGCTTCCGGAGTCCTACGAGGAACTCCTGGCTCTTCCGGGAGTAGGCCCCTACACCGCCGGAGCGGTGGCGAGCATCGCCTTCGGCCTTCCCGTTCCGGCGGTGGACGCCAACGGAAAAAGGGTGTTCTCCCGCCTTCTCGACCTCGAAAACCCCGTGGACCGTTCCGCCGGAGAAGAGACCATCCGGGAGGCCTTTGCCCTCCTACTCTCCCATGACCGCCCCGGTGACTTCAACCAGGCGGTGATGGAACTGGGAGCCACCCTCTGCCTCCCCCGGTCGCCCAAGTGCGGAAAATGCCCCCTTTCAGGGATCTGCCGGGCCCGTGAACGGGGGACGGTCCTGCTCCGCCCGGTCTTTTCGGGAAAAGAAAAGGGAGAGACCGCGGAAGGGAAAATGATCGTCCTCCTCAGGGAAGGAAAAGCCTTTCTCCGGAAGCGCCCATCCCGGGGGCTCTGGGCCGGTTTCGAAGAGTTCCCCTGGGAAGCACCCCCGGCGGAACCTCCCCTGCCCTCTGCGCTTTCTCATGCGGAAGGGGCCGATTTCGGCCTGATCCGGTGCTCCTTCACCCGGTGGCGCATCACTCTTCGGGTGGTGATCGTCCCCGCTCAGGACGGCATGGAACAGAACACTCCCGGAGGGAGATGGGCCGGGGGCGACGAACTCGCCTCCCTTCCTCTCCCCTCCGGGAGCGCCAGGGTACGGAAAATGCTCTTCAGGGCGGGGCTTATCGCCTGCCCGTCCCGAAGGCCGGAAGCCGGGGCAGAATGAGATGCACCAGCACGGCAGACACAACCAGGGTGGGAAGAAGGAAGGAGCCGTTGTAGACCGAGGAATAGAGCCACACGTTGCTTCCCTCGGGGGCAAAGCTGCCGAAAAAGATCACGCCGGAAAGGACATGGCATCCGAACCGCAGAAGCCCCGAAAGAACCATTCCGGCCAGAGGCCTGCCCGCGAAAAATCCGGCCAGGCCGAGAACGCCGAAGGCCGCCGGATAGTCGAGCACAGCCTGGAGGGGATGCACCACGTAGCCCCCGGTCATGAGCTGCAGAAGGCCCGAAACGGCCCCGGCGAAGCATCCCGCCTTCCCTCCCCTCCGCAGGGCGAAAAGGAAGAGAGGAACCATCTCCAGGGTGATGGAGCCGCCCTGGGGCATGGTCCACAGCCTCAGGGCCGAAAAGACGACCGACAGGGCCACCGCGAGGGCCCCTTCCACGAGAATCCTGTTTTTATCACCGGCCATAAAAAAATCCTCCTTTGCAGATTTGCATCGGAGGAATGTCCTTGAAGCGGGCACCTTCCCTTCGCCGGCATGACCCGGATCAGGTTCCAGGGGTCGGGGCGGTGATGCCCCCTCTCAGTCCTTTCCGGACTCCCCCGATGCGAATAAGCCTATTATACTCCACTCTTCCTTTCCGGTCATTGTCCCGAGAGCCGGGGAAGAAGAAACCGGATGAGCCCGGTGGCCGCAAGGCGTGACGTTGTTCCCGTCGGGTCCAGGGGAGGAGCGACTTCCACCAGGTCAACGGCTCCGGCGGGCACAGTGCGGAGGGCATCCATAAGCTGAAGGAACTGGAAGGAGGTAATGCCTCCGTAGACATAGGATCCCGTCCCCGGGGCAAAAGCATGGTCCACCACGTCGATATCGATGGTGACGTAGAGTGAATCGCATCCTGCGGAAGCGATGGCCGCCGCCCGGCGGACCACTTCGCCGACGCCCAGGGATTCGATATCGGCCATGGAGAACTGGACGGTCCCCGAATTCTGCAGGAAATCCCACCTGTCCCTGCTGACGAAGCCTCCGCTCGCGCCGATCCAGACCATGTTGGAAGGCGAGAAGCACTCGAGCTCGCTCACCCGCCTCGCCGTGGAGCCGTGGTACAGCCTGCCCCAGGCCTCCGTGTCATCGGTCAGGTCGAGGTGGGAATCGATGTGGATGTAGCCCAGTTTTGGAGCGTTTTTTTTCTTCTTCCACGCCCGCTCGAACCCCTCGACGGCCGGAAAGGTGACGTAATGATCGCCGCCGAGCAGCACGGGAAAGGCGCCCCTCAGGACTAAATCCTCAACTCCGTCCCTCACGGAAGCGGAGGTGCGCTCCACGTCGGCGGGATACACGGTGAAGTCCCCAAGATCCCGGAGGATGTTCCTGAAAGGGAACCGGACCGTCTCTCCCGTGGCGGCGTTGATCATGGTCTTGTCCCCCTTGTTCAGGGCGTCCATCTGGTAGACGAAGTGCAGGCTTCCCTCGCGGATGCCCCTCGGCCCGAAACGGGCCCCCTGGCGGGAGCCGCAGGTGGTGTCGAAGGGAATACCTGCGATGGCGATATCCCCCTCCCGCAGGTCGTCCGGGGTGATTGCGGGGGCTCTCAGGAACGTGGCAATGCCGGCATAGGCCGGGTCGGTAAAGGGTTTCACTTTCAGTCAACTCCTTTTCATTTCTTCAGCCGCCGGGAGGGGCCATACGTAGGGCAGGTCCGGGCCATCATCCCAGCCGAACCGGCCGTACCATTCGGGATCCTTTCGGAGAAGATTCGACCGGTGGGACCGGTGGAAGGTCTCGTCTCCGAACCAGGGGGGCAGGAAATTCCGTCCCTTTCCGGCGAGGGCCTCCCGGTAGAGCTGCTCCAGCCGGTCCTCGTCGCCGTCGCCGCCCATGATATTCAATGCGCCCAGAATTTTGTCCCTGCAGGTATCCCGGTAGCCCAGCCCGGTCCATCGGCGGCAGACCACCACGCCGTAGAAGGCCAGGGCCGAGGAGTGGCCGCTCCACATGGTCCGGGCGGGATGGTTCCGCCATCCCCGGAGGGCGTACTCCGGAGAGAGTGCGTTCAGAAGCTGGAGGGCCTCCACCCGCTGTTTGCCCAGCCTGCGGACGTCCAGCACCTCCGCGGAGCGGAAAAAATCGGGGTAGGGAAGAAAGGTCTGCATGATGTCTCCTTCGGTTCACTCACTGCCTGTCGCTGCCCGGACCGGCATCGTCAGAGGTCCACGCCGAGAACGAGCCTGGCGGCGTACCCGATGAGGAAGGAAATTCCCGCCACGCCGAGGCTGATGGAGAGCATCTCGAGAAAATTCTTCCGGAAGGGCGCGTCCCGGACCACCGACATGAAGAAGGTGAAGAACAGGATGACACCCACGCCGTTCAACAGCGTGAGCACAAGGGCGGCAAAGGGACTCTCAAAAATGATGTAGGGAAAGACCAGCACCACCACGGTACCGAGATACGCTATTCCTGTGTAGAGGGCCGCCTTGAGGGGTTTCCGGTCCCCCTCCTCGGACTTCTGGGAAAGATATTCCGACGCGGACATGGAAAGGGCAGCGGCAATGCCCGTAATGGTCCCCGCCATGGCCACCACTTTTCCGCTGCCAAGGGCGAAGGTAAAGCCCGCAAGGGCCCCGGTCAGCTCCACCAGGGCATCGTTCAGCCCAAGGATCATGGAGCTCATGTACTGCAGCCTCTCCTCGTCGATGAGGGCGGCAAGGGCGGCTTCATGTTCCGTCTCCTCCCGCAGAATGACAGCGGCCTCGGGAATGGCCTCTTCCACCGCGCCGTAGTTCTTTTCCGCCCGCTCCTCTCCCTTTTCCATGAGTTTGATGGCGAAGGTGATGCCCATCACCGCCGCCAGGAGGACAAAGAACAGCACCTTCCATCGCTCCGGTGCAAGGGAAATCCCCGTATAGCGCTCCCAGATGGAAGCATGGCGCTTTTCGTCCTCACCGATCTTTCGGAGAAGATCACCGTTGGGCCCCTTCACCCGCCGCGCCAGGGCAGAGTAAATGGCGTGTTCCGTAATCTCCGTCTGCTGGAAATCACGGAGGATCGATCGCAGTTCTTCAGTCATCGAGACCATTGCACTATCTCCCGGAAATCAATATTTGCCTCCCTCAGGGAAAGAGAAAACAGCGATCCGCGGCCGCTCTTCCGCTCCGGACAGGCGTATTTTTGCTATTATACTCCACGATATGATCTCTCCCCGCCGCTCCGCTGCGGGAAACTTCGGAAGGAGACACCGCCGTGTCCGAACTGTCATCCCTCTTTCGGAAAATGACGGGAGCCGTCGTCCTCGGGGTCAATCCCCCGGTGCACGACTTCACTTTTTTCGACCTCTGGGCCAAACCCCTGGGCCTGCTTTTTCTGCTGGATTACCTCCGGGAAAGGGGAAACCGGGTTTTCCTCGCTGACTGCATCTTCGAGGGGCGGACGGGAGAGCTTTCCTTCGGAAGAAACGCGATCAGGAAGACGGAAATTCCGAAGCCTGCCTGCCTCGCCGCCATCCCGAGACGGTATCACCGCTTCGGTCTCGGAGAAGAGGACTTCCGCACCCTTCTCGAAAGCTGCCCGGTTCCCGACTACATCCTCGTGACCTCCATGATGACCTACTGGTACGGCGGAGTCTTCAGCTGCATCGACACCCTGCGGCAGGTCTTCCCCCGCGTCCCGGTGATCCTGGGGGGGATCTACGCCCGGCTTTGCCCGGACCATGCGAAACGCTCCGGAGCGGACATGATCCAGACGGAGCCCCTGGATCTCGAGTTCTCCCTGCCGGCCACCGATCTCTACCGGGGACTGCGGTACGGCGTCCTCGCCACCACCTTCGGCTGCCCCTTCCGGTGCGAATACTGCGCCTCCCGCCTTCTCGAACCGTCCTACCGGAGAAGGGATCCCGGTCTCGTCCTGGAGGATGCGGCCCGGCAACTCTCGGGCGGCGGGGCAAAGGACCTCGCCTTCTACGACGACGCCCTCCTCGTGGGAAAGGAGCGGCATTTTTATCCCCTCCTTGAGGCGCTGAACAAACGGCACCCCGGAACAAGGTTCCACAGCCCCAACGGACTCCACGTCCGGGAAATCGACGACGAATGCGCCGAAATGCTGAAAAAAAGAGGCTTCGAGACACTCCGCCTCAGCTTCGAGAGCTCCGACCCCGAAATGCAGCGCAGGGGGTCGGACAAAACATCGGACGAGGAATACGTGGCGGCCCTGGCATCTCTCAGAAAGGCAGGATTTTCCGGCGGGCAGCTTGAGACCTACATCCTCGCGGGAGTACCGGGACAGTCTGTCGAGTCGGTGGAAAGATCCATCCGGTTCGTCCTGGAGCACGGAGGAAATCCCAAAATAGCCGAGTTTTCGCCCGTTCCCGGAACACCCTCCTTCAGGCGGGCGGCCGAACTGCTTCCCGGCCTGACTGACGAACCCCTGCTCTCCAACAAGACGGTCTACTCCTCCTATCTTGCCGGTAATATGTCACCTCCGGAACTCCAGGCACTCAAGGATCTGGCGAAAGGCCAGAGGGAAGGGCGGAGCAAAAAGCCCAAATTTGCAAAAAGAACTGCATATTATCCTTGACATCAGCAATAAATTGGAATACTATAAGGAGAAAGAGTCATCGAAAGGAGGGCAAAACAAGTGAAGGACATTCCTGAACAGTTTACGAAACAGATCCGCAGTTTCAACCGATACTACACCGGAGTCATAGGAGCGGTCAACCAGTCGGTGCTCAACAGCCCCTTCTCCCTCGCCGAGGCGCGGGTGCTCTACGAGATCAAGCACAACGAGTCCCCCACGGCCAGTGTCATCAACGTCCAGCTCGGCCTTGATCCGGGGTACCTCAGCCGGATCATCCGCCGGTTCGAGCATGACGAACTTCTCGAAAAGGAACGGTCTCCTCTGGACGGCAGGGCCTACATCCTCCGCCTCACCCCCCGGGGAGAACATGTTCTCACCGCCCTCGAAAAAGCGTCGGACCAGAGGGCGTCGGAACTGCTGACCCCCATGCCCAAGACTGACGTGGAAGCCCTCCTGAGGTCCATGGAGACCATCCGCGGCATTCTGTCCAACGATCCCAGGGAAGTGACCGTCCGCACGGCAAAGCCCGGAGAACTCGGCATCGTCGCCTCTCAGCACATGGACTTCTACATGAAGGAATACGATCTTGACAGTTCTTTCGAATACTATCTCTTCGAAGGCATGGCACGGTTCCTTAAAAACAGGGAGGCCGGAAAGGGAGGCCTCTGGGTTGCGGACCACAACGGTACCGTTGTCGGCTCCATAGCCATCGACCACGAGGACGACACAACGGCCAAGCTCCGCTGGCTTCTCGTCCACCCGGAATTCCGGGGCATGGGCATCGGAAGGCGCCTCATGGACGAAGCCATGGAATTCTGCAGACTGAACCTCTACAAGCGAATCTTCCTGTGGACCTTTTCGGAACTCCGGGAGGCCCGCCACCTGTACGAAATGTACGGTTTCTCCCCCACCGAGGAAGCGAAGCATGTCATCTGGGGAAGGGAAATCACCGAAGAACGGTGGGACTATCTGCTCTTTGACCCGGAGGAAGAGGAAGCGTAGACTTCGTTTCCATGTTTCGGGGGACGGATCCGGCACAGAAACCGGACCTTTGAGCTTTCTGCAGACAAACGTGAACATCGTCCCCGCAACGGAAGGAGGATGAGAAGGGCATCATGGGCATCCGCTTTCGGAAAACCATCACCATCGCGCCCGGAATCAGGATCAACCTGAGCAAGAGCGGCGTCAGCGCCACCGTCGGCCCGAAGGGAGCCACCCTGGGAATAGGCAGGGGAGGCGTCCATGCCAATGTGGGCATTCCAGGGTCGGGCATCTTCTACCGAAAGAAGCTCCCCATTCCCTGGCCCGGCGGCACGAAAAAATCCGGCCCGGCAGCGGGAAGCCCGCAGGCCGATGAGGGAAGAAACGCAGCGGAAGAGATGAACAGCACCGTCCAGGAGATCATCGACATCCACCTCCGGACCCTTCCGCCCTCGGCCGCCCCGGCCTATACCCCCCGGGAATACGGCGAGCCCGTTCCCGGCCTGCCCCCCGCCCCCTTCCCCCTCTGGCTGCGAGGAGCGGTCCTGGCGGCGGCTCTTGTCCTCCTCTACTTCACGTGGGGACTCTCCTTCATCCCCTGGGCGCTGTGGGAAGGATACATTTACTATGTCAGGAAGAAGGGGCACAGCCTGCTCCTCGCTGAATGGGAGGAACGGAAAAAAGCCTTTGAACAGGAGGAAGCCCGGCGGGCCGTCCGCTTCGAAGAAGCCCTACAGCTCTCCGGAGAAAAGCCCGAGGCTGCCCTCGAGGCGGTGATCTCCTCCATCGAATGGCCCAGGGAAACCCATGTCTCCTACCAGGTGGACGGGACCATTGCCTTTCTCGATGTGGACCTTCCCGAAATCGAAGACATGCCCCAGGTGGTCTACGGATTCTCGAAACGCTCCGGCCTCACGGAGTCGCCGAAAAGCGAAACCCAGATACGGAAGGATTTTGCACGCCACGTCCACGGCGTCGCCTTCCTGCTTCTCGGGGAAGTCTTCCGGACCATCCCGTCCATCACCGAAATCGTTCTTTCGGGGTACACCCAGAAGATCCAGCCCTCCACGGGGCGGGAGGAAGACCAGTATCTTTACAGCCTTCGGGTCCACAGGGACCAATGGAAGGACATCAACTTCTCCGCCCTGTCGGACATCGACCCCGTGGAAGCCATCGGCGGCTTTGAGATCCGCCGGAACATGACGAAAACGGGCATCTTCAAAACTGTGGAGCCCTTTTCCCTGTAAGGGACCGGAGAGGCAGCCCCGTTCATGAAATACTACGATATCACCCGGGAACTGCTCTCGTCGCCGGTCTACCCCGGCGACCGGGAACCGGAGCTGGAAACCGTCTTCGACATGCACAGGGGAGCGGACTTCAACCTCCACTCCCTTTCCTGCAGTCTTCATGCCGGCACCCACTGCGACGCTTTTCTTCACTTCTGCCGCGACGGGAGTGACATCGCCTCGATTCCCCTCGAACACTTTATCGGGCCATGCCTCGTCCTTTCCGTTCCGGAAAACAGACTCGTCACGGAAGACGACCTCAGGAACCGACTCCCTGAAGGAACGACGCGGCTGCTGCTGAAATCGGGAGGTACATCCTTCCTCGCACTGTCGGGTGCGGCATTTCTGCTCCGCCGGGGAATCTTCACCCTCGGCACGGACGCCTCGTCGGTGGCCCCGCCGGACAACGAAGCGGGCATTCATATCCCTCTCCTCACGGGAGGCGTGGCCCTCATCGAATCCCTGTGGCTGGAAGAAGTTCCCGACGGAAACTACTTCCTCTCGGCTGCCCCCCTCAAGATCAGAGGAGCGGAAGGGGCGCCGTGCCGGGCCGTGCTGTTCGTCCCGGAAGAGGAACCACCGGAAATCCCGTAATGCCGGCGGAGGGAAAAATGAT